>Ga0182024_10010803_pt1 | contig 18532 bp, 18 predicted proteins | sample P32metaG_FD_120480 | JGI IMG/M metagenome (GOLD analysis project Ga0182024, IMG submission 120480) | Permafrost microbial communities from Stordalen Mire, Sweden - P3-2 metaG (Illumina Assembly) | ecosystem: Environmental > Terrestrial > Soil > Wetlands > Permafrost | place: Sweden: Stordalen... | reverse complement strand
TCCTCGCCGAGCACACGCACGCTGCCCTCGCTCGGCAGCAGGAGTCCGAGGAGGATCGACAGCGTCGTCGTCTTGCCGGCGCCGTTGCCGCCGAGCAACGCCGCGGTCACGCCGCGCTCGACGGAAAAGCTGATGCCGCTGACCGCGAGGGTATTACCGTAGCGTTTGACAAGATTGTCGACGACGATGACGGGCGCGACCATCGGCTCTATCTGGCGAATTTTCGTATGATGGGCCAGCTTATCACCGTTTTGGCCATGACGTGTCAAACCAGGAGGCCCGACGCAAGGTGAACGCCAGCAGGACCGCCGCGGCGGCTGAGCCGCGCACCGCCTTTGACCGGATCAGCCTGCGCCGGCTGGTGCTTATCCGCTCGGTGGCGGTCACCGGCCAGGCGGTGACCCTGCTGACCGTGCATTTCCTCCTGGGGTTCCGGCTGCCGCTGCTGCCGGCGCTGATCGTCGTCGGCTGCTCGGTGCTGCTCAACCTCGGCTCGATGTTGTACCACCGTGCCGGAACCCGGCTCGGCGAGCGCGCCGCCGCGCTTTACCTCGCTTACGACACGCTGCAGCTCGCGGTTTTGCTCTATCTGACCGGTGGGCTCGAAAACCCGTTCTCGATCCTGATGCTGGCGCCGATCACGGTGGCGGCGACAGCGCTGTCGCAGCGTCCGGTGATCGCGCTGGCGATGCTCTCGGTGGCGGCGATCTCCGTGCTCGGAACGGTGCACGACCCGCTGCCCTGGCGGACGACGCCGTTCGTCTTTCCCTCCGATCTGGTGCTGGGCATCTGGGTGGCTCTGGTCATCGCCACGGTGTTTATCGGCGGCTATACGCTCTCCGTCGCGCAGGAGGCGCGGCGGCTGCGCGACGCGGTCGCGGCGACCCAGCTTGCTCTGGCCCGCGAGCAGCGCGTGTCGGCGGTCGGCGCCTTGGCCGCGGCAGCGGCGCACGAGCTTGGCAGCCCGCTCGCGACGATCGCCGTCGTCGCCAAGGAGCTAGCGCGCGAACTGCCCGCCGATTCGCCTTATGCCGAGGACGCCGCGTTGCTGTTGAGCCAGTCCGAACGCTGCCGGCTCATCCTCGCCGAATTGGCCCATCGGCCCGAGGAAGACGGCAGCTCGCCCTATACGAGCCTGCCGATCTCGGCGCTGGTCGAGGCGGCCGGCACGCCCTATCGCGACGCGCGCATCCGGCTCATCTTCGCGACCACCGGGGACGCGGCGGATGACGAGCCGCTGGTCCAGCGCAGCCCCGAAATCATGCACGGGCTCAACAATCTGGTGCAGAACGCGGTACAATTCGCCCGACATGAGGTCAGCGTGACGATCTTCTGGGACCGCGCCACGGTGACGGTCGAAATCGCCGATGACGGGCCGGGCTTCCCGCCGCATCTCATGGGCCGGCTCGGCGAGCCGTATTTGTCGACCCGCGCCGGCGACCAGGACCATATGGGCCTCGGCATCTTCATCGCGCAGAGCCTTCTCGAACGCAGCGGCGCCACATTAAATTTCGATAACCTTGTCGAAGGCGGCGCGCATGTTGTCATTTCGTGGAATCGTGCCAATTTGGAAACGGCGGCGCGCGCCCTACGGAGGAACGCGGGCGGCGCGCGCGATGCGACAGAAAGGCAACCGGTATGAATGCGATCGATCGACCCTCGCGAGTTCCGGGCGCGGACGGGCTCGCCGCCCCGCTGCAAGGGCTTGCCGAATCCGAGCGCACGCTGCTGGTCGTTGACGACGATGCTCCGCTCAACCAGCGGCTCGCGCGGGCCATGGAGCGCCGCGGCTTTATCGTCGAGACCGCGGACAGCGTCGCCAGCGGTATCGCCGCGGCGACCGCCAACCCACCGGCCTTCGCGGTCGTCGATCTGCGCCTCTCCGACGGCAGCGGGCTCGAGGTCGTCAGCGCCTTGCGCGAGGCCCGGCCCGGGGCGCGCATCGTCATGCTCACCGGTTACGGCAATATCGCCACCGCCGTCGCAGCGGTGAAGGCGGGGGCGATCGACTATTTGCCGAAGCCCGCCGACGCCGACGCCGTCGAGCGCGCGCTGCTGGCGATGGAGGGCGAGACCCCGGAGCCGCCGGAAGACCCGATGTCGGCCGATCGGGTGCGCTGGGAGCACATCCAGCGGATCTTCGAATTGTGCGAGCGCAACGTCTCGGAAACCGCGCGGCGCCTCAAGATGCACCGCCGCACCCTGCAGCGCATCCTGTCGAAGCACGCGCCGCGGAGCTAAGCCTGGCGCCAGCCGGCGCCGATTGCTTCGATCCTGGCGGCGGCTCGGCCGACCCCGTCTTCTTCCCGAACGAGGGTGCCCAGCGCGGCAGCTCGCTGACGCATCGCGGCATCTCCGAGCGCCAGCGTGATCGCTCGAGACAGCGCGGCGGCGCTGAGGCGCGTTTGCGGCACCGCCGCGGGCGCGACGCCTTTCTGGGCGAGGATGCTGGCCCAAAAGAACTGGTCGCCCATGAACGGAACGACGATCGACGGCAACCCCGCGCGCAGCGCCGCGGCTGTCGTGCCCGCGCCGCCGTGGTGCACGACAGCCGCCATGCGAGGGAACAGCCAGTCATGCGGCGCCTCCTCGATAGCAAGGACATTTGCCGGTAGTCGCGTCGCCCTGAGACCGCCCCATCCCGCCGCGAGCACGGCGCGGCACCCGGCCTGGGCCACGGCGCTCAGCACGAGTGCCGCCATCACCGCTGGATCGACCAGGGTCATGCTGCCAAACCCGATGTAAATGGGCGGTGGACCGGCTGCGAGAAACGCGAGCAGATCGGCGGGCGGTTGCCACGCCGACCGGTGGTCGAGAAACCAGTAGCCCGTCACCTCGATCTGGGAAGGCCAGTCCGCCGGTCGGGGAACGACATGGCGGCTGTAGGCCATCAACAGCGACCGCCCGGAGCGGCGGAATTGCGCGAAGGGACCCAGCGGCGGCCAGGGCGGAAGACCGAACAACTCGCGCCTGCTATCATTCGCCAGCGAGCGGACGGCTTGCCAGATTAGTTGGTCGATCAGGTGGTGATGCAGGCGATTGGCCCAGCCGGGCAGCGGGCGGCGAGGCGGCGCGGCGAACGGATTGGGAAACGCGCTGGTTGGGAAGCGCGGCTGCAGCATGACCGGAACGCAGGGCAGCCCACGCAGTTCGGCGATCGTCTCCATGACGAGCATGGTCGTCGTTTCGCAGACGAGAAGCTCGCTGCCTTGCGTGTGCTCACCGAGACCCTCACACGCCGGGCGAAGGCTGCGCCGGCTAAGCGTTCGCAGGGCGCGGAGCCCCGCTGCGACGTTGCGCCCCGAGTGGAGCAGTTGCCGTCCCTCGGCCGACAATAGCTCGGCGCGCAGGTCGTAATCGACCGTACGGCAATCGATCCCCGGTTCATCCGTAAAGCCCTCATATCCATGAGGGGCGATAAGGCGAATGTCGTGTCCGCGCCGAGCAAGCGCGACGGCCAACGCCGCCATCGGCTGAAAATCACCGCGCGATCCCAGGCTCGCGATGGCGATCCGCATCTTGACCCCCCGACAGGCTTTTGCCGGGGCGGAACTGTAGCGCAAGGCCGGCTTTCAAGTCCCCATCGGCGCTGGAACCACCATGCGGTTCGCGCGGAGATGCAACCCGGTTGAATTCACGCCATATTTATTCCCGTTGTGCTTGGCTGAGGCGCGACCCCCGTTCGGTTCAGCCACCATGAGGGACCAGATGTCAAAGCTTGGCGCCGCGTTCCTGACCGCTCTGCTGCTCTCCACCGCGCCGCTCGTGGCGGCCGAGGCGCCGCATCGCATCGCGCACGAGGCCGCCTGGGGCTGTCGCGACAAGAACGATCTGATCGACCTGTTGTTTCTCGGCCTCAGCACGAGCTTCGACCTCAAGCTCGCGACCGCGCTCGCCGACGGGCGCTGCGTCTATTTCACGCCCGGCGAAAACGTGACGATCCTCGAAGGCGGCGGGCACGGCCTCGTCAAGGTGGAGCGTGGCGGCGCGGCGCCGGTCGCCTATTGGACCGCGCTGCGCAACGTCGACTGATCGCCGGTCGAAAGGCCCAGCCGCTCGCCGAGGAAGCGGTCGATCCGGTCGAACCAGACATCGCGGATCGCGTCGCGCTCGAGAAACGGCTCGTGCTTCGAGTCGGGCAGCTCGACCAGCGTGCAATCTGGCAGCAAGCGCGCGGCGCGATAATGCGCCGCCGGGGCGACGACATGCTCGCGCCCGGCGCTGGCCAACAGGATCGGCGTCTTGATGCCGGCGAGGAACCGGCGCTTGCCGATCCGTCCGATCAGCGACAGCGCCGGGTCGAGCCAGCCATAGGTCGGTTGGTCGAGGCGCAGCCCCGGGTTGCTCGAGACCCAGGCGTGGCGGATGCGGCAGCGCTTGGCGTCGCTCGAGATGCGGCTGCGCTCGGGGGTCGGCGGCCGGTCGGGGTGGTGACGGTAGGTGCCCGGCAGGCGGCAGAAGCGCAGCGGGGTGAGCCGCACCGGCCCCGTCACCGCGCGCAGCAGCACCGGCGGTGCCCGCCCGTTCAACAGCCCCAGCATCGGCGCCGACAGGATCGCGGCGTCGAACAAAAGGGGATGGCGGTGCAGGCACAGCAGCGCGATCGCCCCGCCCATCGAATGCGCGATCAGGATATGGCGCCGGCGGGGACTGAGGCGCTGCGCAGCGAATTGCGCCAATTCGTCGGCGTCGCGGTCGAAGCGGCGCGCGCGCGGCTTCGTGGGCCAGCGCTTCGGCCGGGTCGAGCCGCCCTGGCCGCGCCAGTCGATCGTCCACACCGACAGGCCGCGCGCCGCGAGGTCGCGGATCGTCTCGAACTGCTTTTCGATGAAATCGCCGAACCCGCCGACCAGCACGCATTCGGCGCGCGGGTTGTCCGCCGCCAGATGGCCCCAGCGCAGCACCGCGCCGTCGGCGGTCGGGAACGAGCCCCAGACAAAGCCCGGCGGCGCAAGAAACCGCTCGGCGAGAGGCGGAGCATGACGATGCTCAAAGGTGCTCTGGGCCGGCGCATAACTATCGGGCATCGTTTTGCCAACCACTCGGAGCGCAGGCGTCCGCAGCGACTGCTACGCAGCAATTATGGCCGGCGCATGGCGGTTCGATGACAGCCGCGCCCGGTGCGGCGATTTTGCCAAACGCCAGTAGGGCGGAAGAGCGAAGCGCATTCCTCCGATATCGCTTTGCCCGTTGGCGGAATGCGCTGCGCTTTTCCGCCTTACCCCGGCACGCGGAAGCCGAGATCGCCTTCGCGCTCGATCTGGTGGACGAGTTCGATCTCCCAGCTCAGATAGCGTTCACGCGCGCCTTCGCCGGCATAGGGGTCGTAGGGCCGGCGCCAGCAATCGTTGGGCGTGTCGGCCATCGCCTCGCGGTCCTTCGCGAGCGGCAGCCCGGCGGCGCGCCAGGCGGCGGTGCCGCCGTCGAGCACGCGGATGTCGTCGTGGGCGTCGCCAAGTTCGCAAGCCGCGAGGCGCGCCAGCGCGCCGTCGGGCGAGGTGAGGACCAAGGTCGCCGCCTTCGGCAGGCGCGCGAGGCTGCCGGGCAGGCGGGCACGCACCGCGAACCACGCGCCGGGGATGTGGCCGGCCTCGTAGGCGAGGCTCGGCGCGAGATCGACGACGCTGGCCGCGCCGGTGTCGAGCAGGCTCTTGAGTTCGGTGGCGGAGATCGTCGCCACCCTGGTGCGGTCGAGGCCGGGGATGTCTTGCGTCACGGCGCCCATCGCGAGCGGATGGCCGGCCAGCCCGCCCTCCAGCACGAAAACCTCTTGCCAGCCCATCTGCTTCAGCCACGACGCGGTCATCACCGCGCGCACGCCGTCGTCGTCGGCCAGCACGATGCGGGCATTGCGCGTCGCCATGTAGGCGTCGGTCGCTTGGACGAGCTGGCCGCCTGGCGCCGAGCGTGCGCCGGCGATATGTCCGGCGGCGAATTCCTCCGGGCCGCGGACATCGAACAGATAGAGCGTGCGGGTGTCGGCCTCCGCCGCGAAGCGGGCGAGCGCGGCATCGTCGACGCGGCTGATCGCGAAGCGTCGAACGACGTCGTCGGCGAGCTTGCGCGCGGCGGCGAGCCCATCGGGCGAGGGCGGCGGCAGCGCGTCCTCGCGGCCGCGATTGGGGGTGAAGCCGGCGAGCTCCCAGCCCATCGTGCCGTTCTCCAGCGCCACCACCTTGTTGGCGAGCCCGGCGTTGCGCAGCGACTGGGCGCCGATGATGCTGCGCGTGCGGCCGGCGCAATTGACGACGACCAGCGTGTCGGGCGAGGCGAGGCGGTCGGGCACGCGGTAGACCAGCTCGGCGCCGGGGCAGTCGAACGCGTCCGGGATGCTCATGTTGCGGAACTCGGCCATCGGCCGGCTGTCGACGATCAGCACATCCTCGCCGGCATCGACCCGCCGCTTCAGCTCGGCCGCGGGGATATGCGGCGTGCCGCAGCGATGCTCGACCAGCTCGCCAAATGCCTTGCTGGGCACGTTGACCCCAGTGAACAGCTCGAACCCCGCCGCGCCCCAGGCGCGCGCGCCGCCCGCCATCACCGCGACATCGCGGTAGCCGATCGCGCGCAATTTCGCGGCGGCGCGCTCGGCGAGGCCGCCATCGGCGCCGTCACCGCCGTCATAGACGACGACGCGGGTGGCATAGCGTGGCACCAGCGGGCGGATCATCATTTCGAGCCGCGACAGCGGCAGCGAATTGGCGAAGAACGGATGGCCCTCGTCGGAAAAGACGCCTTCCTCGCGCACATCGAGCAGCGCCATTTCGCCGCCGTCGCGCAACATGGCGCGTACCGCTTCCGGGGTCAGGGCGGTATCTGCCGGCATGGTTACCTCCTAAATAATCGTCTCCCCCGCGCAGGCGGGGGGCCAGGGCAACCGGCACGTCGCTTGCCCCGCTTGCGCGGGAAAGACGAGGGAACTCACGGTTGCCGCTTATCCTACGGCAAGCTCAACGCGACATGGAAACTGAAGCGGTTGCGCTTGGCGTTGTTGCCTTCGGCTTGGCGGTTGGCGGAGCGGAACATCCACGCGTGGGGATTGCCGAACGCGGCCTTGCGCGCCGGATGCCGGGTGCAGTCGCCGGTCATCCAGGCCGAGCCGTCGCTCGGCGCACCGGCATAGGTCTCGTTCCAGCAATCGGCGGTCAGCACGAAGACATTGCCGGCCATGTCGTAAAGCCCGAACGGGTTGGGCTTGAACGAGCCGGCGGGCGCCAGGTCGGAGAACCCGTCATGGCACGGGACGGGCGTCTTGACGCCATATTTCGCGCCGTAATCTTCGTCGCCGACATTCTCGTAGGCGCAGGCATCCTTGGGGTCGTCGCCCCAGTAGAAGGCCGTATTCGTGCCGGCGCGCTCGGCATATTCCCATTCGGCTTCGCTCGGCAGGCGGTATTCCTTGCCGGTCGTCCGGCGCAGCCAGCCGAGATAGGCGCCGATCTCGAGCTCGTTCATGCAGACGACCGGGTCGTTGTCGGTCTGCGGATAGCCCGGGTCTTCCCAGGTCGCCTGCGGCTGCGGCGTCCAGTTGTTGCCGATGACGGTCAGGCAGCCGGGACGCGGCTGGAAGCCGCTCGGATGGGCGAACGCGGCGAACTCGGCGCGGGTGATGTCGAGCTTGGCGAGCGCGAAGGGCTTTGAAAAAATGACCTGGTGGCGCGGCTCGTCGCGGCCTGCCTCGGTCGTCGGCACCTCGTAGCGCTCGTTCTCGCCGGGGGCGGCGCCCATCTGGAAGCTGCCCGCCGGTATCACGACCATCTCGGGGCAATTCGGGCAGTCGCGGAAGGTTTTTGGCGCGCGGTTGACGACGCTGGGCTGCGGCGCTGGTAGCGCGGCCGTCTGCGGCTCCTTCAACCGCAGCGGCAGCACGACATGCTGATCGACAGCGTACAGAAAACAGGGCGATGACAACTTGTTGGCTGTCGCATCGTCATTGCACTCTTTGAGCGCCTTCTCCTCAGCAACCCGCTGACTGCTCGCATCAGTGGTTGTGTACACACGCCCGCCATCGGCACTGTACGCCGCCGCCTTGAAATGCCCGGCCGAGCGATATCCGACGATATCCTGCCGATCGCGGTTTTCCGGTCGAAGCCCAGGGATCTGCTCGGGATCATAATCGCTGGCGTAGCGCGCTCGCGGCATGTCGCGGGGGGGCCATTTTCCGTCCGTAGGCAACGGTGTCAGCTCGTCGTCGATCGCCAGCAGCACGCAGGGCCGGCCGTAGACGACTTGACACTGTTCGAGCGCCGCCGTCTCGGCATTTGCCGCGGTTGGCCGCCCCGTCCCGCGCCAGGCGCCGGGCCCTTCCGGGGAAACCGCCTGTGCCTTGTGGGCCGCGGCCGCCTGATAACCATTGACCACATCGACCCTCCAATTCTCATCGAGCGTCGGCACGACGGCTTGCAGCCGCGCCGAGAGGGCGTCCTTGAGCGGAGCTTGCTGCGGCGTCGCGGCTGCCGCGGGCGGCGGGGCAGGAGCTTGCTGCGGCGCAGGTGCTGGAGTGGCGGCCGCCGGCGGGTGGGTCGCGGTCGCGACCGGCCCGGGCGCCGGACCGGGCTTCGGCCACATCTGCCACGCCAGCAGTCCAGCGAGCACGACGATGATGGTTGCCCCGACCCCGAGGACCGCGGCCATCGGCATTCGCCGCGCCGTGCGAGGGGGCGCGGCGGGATGCGCGGCGTGCGCCGGCTCGGCGACCTCGCCGCTCCCGCCGTCGACGCGCAGATGATAGGCGCGCACCGGGCGCGGGATGTTCTTGACCGATTGCTCGCCGATATCGACGTAGCCGATCGACAGCTTGCCGTTGATGTGGTCCCACACCGTGCCGCTGACGCAGATACCGCCGGGCTCGGCGAGGCCCTCCAATCGCGCCGCGACATTGACCCCGTCGCCGAGCAGATCGCTGCCGCGCACCATGACATCGCCGAGATTGATGCCAATGCGGTAGCGCAGCTGGCGGTCGCGCGGCTGCAGCAGATTGCGCGAGCGCGAGGCTTCCTGAAAATCGACGGCGCAGCGCACCGCCTCGACCGGGCTGGCGAACTCCGCCAGCACGCTGTCGCCGCCAGTGCTGAAGATGCGCCCGTCATGGCGCGTGATGATGTCGTCGACGATCTTGCGGAAATCGCCGAGCGCACGGATCGTCCAGTCCTCGTCGTTGGCCGTCAGGCGCGAGTAGCCGACGATATCGGCTACCAGGATCGTCGCGAGCTTGCGCTTGATGTCCGACTCTTCCATGGCGTCATCCGCGATGCCGGCCCGTTCCACCGATGATAGCAACTCGCGCCGGCGTTCCGACGCGAATTCTACGTTAGCGAAAGCCGATCAGTTCGCTGGGCCGGCGGCGATGCCGGCATCGTGCAGCCGGCCGATTTCGGCGCCCGAGAGGCCGAGCACCTCGCCGAGCACCTGGTCGGTGTGCTCGCCGAGCAGCGGCGCCGGGCGGGTCGCCTGGCGCGGCGCGGCACCGAAATCGAGCGGCAGGCCGGGCGCCAGATAGCGGCCGATCCCCGGCTGGTCCACTTCGGCGAAGAGCGGGTTCGCCGTCGAGCAGCGCGGGTCGTGGTTGACGAGCGTCGCGAAATCCTGGAACGGCCCCCACAGCACGCCGCTGCCGGCGAACGCCGCCTCGATCTGGGCGAGGGTCTTGCCGGCGCACCACGGGCCGACAAGCGCGGCGATCTCCTCGCGGGCGTCGAAGCGCCCGGCCTCGGTGTCGAGGTCGACGCCGAGGCTCGGCCCTAGCGCCGCCAGCTCGTCGGCGAGCCCGGTGGCGCGGCCGAGCGCGCGCCACTGCCGCGGGGTCAGCGCGATGATCATCACCCGCCGCCCGTCGCCGGTCGCGAAATCGCGCCCGAAGCTGCCGTAAAGGTCGTTGCCGAGGGCCGGCCGCGAGCGTCCGTTGATCTGTACGTCGCCGATATAGCCGAGGGTCCCGATCGTCGCGAGCATGACATCGGCGAGGGCGGCGACGACCTCCTGGCCCTGTCCGGTGCGGCTGCGGTGGCGCTCGGCGGCGAGCAGCGCGGTCGACAGATAGAGCCCGGTCGCGACGTCCCAGGCCGGCAGCACGTTGTTGATCGGCGCGCCGCCGCTGCCCGTGATCAGCGGAAACCCGCTCGCCGCGTTGACCGTGTAGTCGACCGCGGCGCTGCCATCGCGATTGCCGATGAGGCGCAGCATGATCATGTCGGCGCGCGCCGCCTTGAGGCTGGCGTAGTCGAGGCCCGCGAGCGGCGGCAAATTGGTCAGCACGATCCCGGCCCCGGGCCCGGGCGCGGTAGCGATCGCCTTGGCCAGCTCGCGGCCCTCCGGCTTGTCGAGCGCCAGCGTGACCGAGCGCTTCGCCTTGTTGAGCCCGGCCCAATAAAGGCTCGCGCCCGCGTCGGTGACCGGCCAGCGATAATGGTCGATGCCGCCGCGCAGCGGATCGATACGGATCACCTCGGCGCCCAATTGGGCCATGGTCATGCCGCCGAGCGGCGCGGCGACAAAGGCCGAGAACTCGACAATGCGCAGATCGTTGAGCAGGTTGTTCATCGCCGCCTATTGAGCCGGAAGCCCGGCGCGGCGGCAATCTATTCCGCCGGGACCGCCGCGGATGGGGCGGTCAGCGCTCGCCGCCGGTCCCCCCAGCTCCGCGCCCGCCACAGATCGCGCCCCAGCGCGACGAACTCGTGAAACGCGATCCACACCGGGTTGTACGAATAGAGCGGCGCGACGAGGCCGTAGCGGCACGGCACATCGGCGCGCTCGGCGGCGAAAGTGCCGAACAGGCGGTCGAAGACGATCAGCACGCCGCCGAAATTCTTGTCGCGGTACTCGGGGTTGGCGGCGTGGTGCACGCGATGGTGCGACGGGGTGTTGAGCACCCATTCGAGCGGGCCGAGCTTCGGGATCCAGGTGGCATGGATGATGAACTGATATAGCAGGTTGAGGTTGAGCGTCACAAAGACGGCGCGCGGCGCGAAGCCGAGCCACATCAGCGGCACGAAGAAGATGGTGGCGCCGATCAGCCGGCCGGTCCAGCCGAAGCGCATCGCCGCCGACAGGTTCAGCTCGTTGGTCGAGTGGTGCACCGCGTGGTTGGCCCACAACAGGCGTATCTGGTGGCTGCAGCGATGGAACCAGTAGTAGCAGAGCTCCTGGCCGATAAAGAGCGCGGCGATCGACGGGATCGTGCCGAGCGGAACGGTCCAGACGCGATGCGTCCACGTCCAGCCGGTAAGCCAGTCGAGCGGGCCGAACGCGAGATAGACGTAGACGATGTACTGGCGCACCAGGATGTCGGCGAACGAGCACAGCGCGGCTCGCCAATCATAAGCGCCGCGGTGGATCGCCAGCAGAGCCGCCGCCTCAATCGCGGCGAACAGCATCACCGCCGGGGCGGACCAGTAGAGGATCATGTAGAGGGTTTGCATCGGAGCGCGCTCGCTTGTTGCGTCGCGCCGACCCTGGGCGCCGGAGCGTCGCCGGTCTTGCCGATTTCCCGTGATCGGCTCGCCGATTTCTCGAAAGCCTCGCCGATTTCGAAATCGGCGGCCTATTCGGCGGCGCGCGGCGCGGTGCGCTCGAGCCGGTCGCGGCGGAAATCGCTCGGGGTCACCCCGGTCTGCGCCTTGAAGGCGCGGTTGAACGGTCCGAGCGACTGAAACCCGGCATCGAGCGCGATGGTCAGGATCGGCACCTGCGCCTGGCTCGCGTCGGACAGCGCGGCGATCGTCTCGGCCAGCCGGTAGCCGTTGACGAAGCTGGTGAAGTTGCGGTGGCCGAGACGCTGGTTGATGAGCCGGCGCAGGCGGTATTCCGGGAGCCCGAGCCGGCCGGCCAGCGCGGCGATGCCGAGCCCTTCCTCGCGATAGATGCGCTCCTCGCCCATCAAATGCTGGAGCCGGTCGAGCAGCGCGCGCTCCTCGCGGTCGAGCGCGACCGCGGCGCCGGCGAGCGGATCGAGCGGGGCCGCGGCGGTGCCGGCCGGTCGCGACGCAAGCTCGGGCTGCGGTCGCACGCCAAGCCGCAGCGTCGCCGAGACGACCGCCAGCGCCAGCACGATCCCCGTGCTGGCGATGCTACCATAGGCGCGAATCTGCGGACTGGTGACCGCGGCGAGCACGGTGAATGCGGCGATCGACAGCCCGGCGCCGATCGCCAGCACCAAGCGGAACCGTCGGCGCCCCTCGATCAGGTCGCCTTCGCGGCCGCCGAGCACCTGCCAGACGCCGACCGCGACCAGCAACAGCGCGGCGCTCTGCACGACCCGCCACGGAAACCAAAGGTGCGCTTCCATCGCCCAGCCGGCGAGCGCCAACATCGCCGCCGTGGGCAGCCAGGCGACCCAAGACGGCCGAAACGAATCGTCAAAGGTTGCCGAGGCCCAAAGCTGAAACACCGCCGGTGCGGCGATGCTCAGGAGGCGCAGCGGGATGACCCAGCCGGGTTGGACGAAAACCACCTCCGGCGCGGACTCGATGAGGTAGGCCGCGCCGCACAGCATGAACAGCACGCCATAGCGCGCCGCGACGTCCTGGCGCGCGTCGCGCCAGCCGAACAATGCGAGCAGCAACAGGACGGCGATCGCGCCGCCGCGGACCCCCGCTTCAATGGTCGACATGCTTCGGCCGCCTCCGTCGCTCCTCTACCACGCGGCCGGGCGGCACGGTAGAGAGCGGGAGACCCACCAAAGACCGTCATTCCGGGACGACCCGGAAGGGTCGGGCCCCGGAACCCATGCACACGGACCCAGTTAGCCGAGTTCTACCGTCGGTGATTTATCTTGGTACGCCCGTGTTCATGGGTTCCGGGTGCGCCGCGTCGCGGCGCCCCGGAATGACAGCCCAAAGACGCGGTCTACGTGGCGCCGGCGATGAACGAACGCAGCGAATGCGCCTCGTACTCGATCTCGTCGAGCCGGCTCTTGACCAGATCGCCGATGCTGACGATGCCGCAGAGCCGGCCGTTGTCGAGCACCGGGAAATGGCGGATGCGCCGGTTGGTCATCTCGGCCATCAGGTCGGCGACGCTGTCGTCGGGATCGCAGGTCACGACGGGGCAGGTCATCACCTCGCTGATGCTGACCGCCAGCAAATCGCCGCCGTAGCGGCCGAGAGCCTCGACGATGTCGCGCTCGGAGACGATGCCGACCACGTTCTCGCCGTCGTCGCTGACGACCAGCGCGCCGACACCGCGCAGGCGTAGCACCGTGACCGCGCGCTCGACCGTGGCGTCGGGATGGATCGTCACGACCGATTTGCCTTTGTTGCGTAGGATCGTGTGGACGTTCATGGGGGGACTCACTCTTCGTTTGTCCGCGACCTTAGGACAAAATGTCGCAGGTCGGCCACGTAAAAGATGTAACTGGCTTGTAACAGCGGCGGACGCGAAACCGTTCCGCGAGCTCATCGCAAGGAATGGATGATTTCGCGATAGGCGGCTTCGGGAAACGCCTTCAGCGTGCGGGTCCGGACGGTGCCGAGCTGGCCCAAGAGCAACATGAACCGAGCGGCGACCGCGTCGTCCGGCGCTTCATAGACAAGCACCAGGTCATAGTCGCCTAAGGTCATGTAAAGCGTGCGCAATTCGCCGCCCATCTCGGCCAGGGCCTTGCGGGCGAGATCGACCCGTTGGGGCGATTCCTTGACCTGTTGGGCGCCGCGATCGGTCCAGTTGCACAGCGCGATATAGGTCGGCATGGCGTCACCTCCCTGATTGTCGATGATGCGGCCGCGTGCGGCAATGCACCGCAGGCGTAGCGTTCATCAATGTTTTAGAAGCAGTGCTTATCATATGTCGTGCTGCTTATGCCGTTGGAAGGGTCGTGAGATGCGCGATTGGATGGCGGATTGGCGAAAATGGTCGCCCGCGGAACGCGCCCTCGCCGTCGCTATTCTGATGTCGATGATGGCGGTGCCGGTCGGCGTGCTGCTCGGCATCACCCATCCGGGTGCTACCAACTTCTAGTTTTCCGCCGCTGAGCGCGTCGACCACGCGGGTCTCCGAAGGGGATTCCGGGCTAAACGTCGGCGCTTATTTAACATTATTAAAAAGTCTAATAAGAATCCATTGACGCAGTTATAAATGTAAATTAGCGTCTTTTCACAGCGCCGATTTAGCCGCCAGCTTGCGGGCGCTCGAAAAATGCAGCTAAGGAGGCAGTTCGTGTCGATTTCCGAGATCATCGCGGCTGACGGTTTGGCCGCGACGGCGCCCCGTCGCCATCGCGCCGTTGCCGCTCTTCCCACGCTCCCCGTCGTGGCATCCGGCCAGTTGTGGCTCGTCGAGCTGGCGGTGGCCGGCGCGCTCTCCGCCTCCGCCCGTCACGTCATGGACGGCGCCAATGTCGTGATCTACGACCGCGCGCTCGCCGACGCGGTCGCCGGTTCCCTGCCGCTCGGCGGCTATGCCGAGCCGGCGGCGGCACAAGACGCCACGGCATCGCGTTGCGTCCGCTTCGCGCGGGATGGATGGAGCGTCGCGCGGCTGCTGCCGGCGCGCCTCGCGCAGCGTGAGCGCACGCGACGGGTGCAGGACATCGTCGACGAGCTCGCCGCGGCCAAGGTCGCGGGCCGGCTTCCCGTGACGATCCTCGCCGCCGGCGCCGACGGGATCGAGGAACGGCTCGAAGCCCGCTTCGACGATCTCGCGGCGATCGTCGCCAGCTATCCGCGCGACACGCTGCTCGCGATCGTCATCGACGCGTTCGGCGGCGGCGCCGCGGCGCCGCTCCAGGCGGTCGCCGCCAACGGGCTGGCCGGATGAGGCTCGACCCCACCCTGCGGCGACACTTCGCGGGCGCGGTGACCGTGCTCGTGGTATTTCTCGGCGCGCTCTGGGCGATCGGCTTGATCCGCCCGCTATAGACGGGTGCGGGAATGGGCGCTTTAACGGGGCGGCGGATCGTCGTCCCCGAGACGCGCGAGATCGAGGTGCTCGCCGGCATGCTCGAACGCCACGGCGCCGCGGTGATCCGCTGCCCGCTGGTGGCGATCCGCGACGCCGCTGACCCCGTGCCGCTCGTCGCCTGGCTCGAGCGCTTTATCGCGACCCCGCCCGACGATTTGATCCTCTTCACCGGCGAAGGGCTGCAGCGCCTTCATAAGCTTGCCGGCACGGCCGGGCTCGCCGACAAATTCGTCGCGGCATTGGCGCGGGTGCGTACGATCACCCGCGGCCCCAAACCGGCGCGGCGGCTGCGCGAATTGGGGCTGAAAGCCGATCTGCCGGTCGAGCCGCCGACCACGGCCGGCATCATCGCCCGCCTAGCGTCCGAGAATTTGGCCGGGCGGCGCGTCGCGGTGCAGCTTTATCCCGAGAGCGAGCATACGGAGCTGCTCGATTTCCTGAGCGGCGCGGCGGGGAGCGTCGACCCGGTGCTGCCTTACGCCTATGCCTCGGCGGCCGATGAGGAGCGCGTCGTCGAGACGATCCGCGCGATGGCGACGGGCGAGGTGGATCTGGTCGCCTTCACCAGCGGGCCGCAACTGCGCCGCCTGCGCGCGGTGGCGCGCGCCAAAGGCTGCGAGCCGGCGCTCACGCGAGGGTTCGCCAGGACCAAGATCGCCGCGGTCGGCCCGGTCGTCGCCGCCGCGGTCGAGGCGGCGGGCGGCACGGTCGCGATCGCCCCGGCCGGAAGCTTCCACATGCGTCCGATGGTCAACGCCATCGTCGCGGCGTTGGGAGAAAGCACGCTCGCCGCCGTTAAAACACCGCGCTAGGCCGCCGATCGACGTTCCCGGCCGACACGCCTTGGAAGGCGATCGGCGGTATTACCCCCGTTTCCCGCCGCCACTCTCGCCATTGCCCCGCGACCGGTGCGTTCGCAAGTTCGAAAGAATTTTCGCGAGTGTGATGGCCATCACACTCGCGGCCGGGAAGCCGTGCCATTTTCCTGGGTGAGTGAAGGAGGGAAAATGATTGAGAAACAATCGGACCCTCATCCGGACCCGCCGCAAGGCCTGTCGGCGCCACAGTTGCGGCTTGATTTAGGCAAATCGCATGGTGTTGGAGAGGAGCCCACATGATGGTCGGAAACCGTGCCGGGCAGACGAGCCAATCCTATCCGGGAGACGGCGCGAGCGCGGCTCAGCTCTCCGCGCACAACAGCGGGGCGAGGCTGGGGTCGAGGGGGCTTGTGGCGGCGGCGCTTCGTCAGATCGCCAAATGGCAGGAGCGTGAACGCGAACGGCGCGAGCTGGCGATGATGTCAGCCAGGGACTTTGGCGATCTCGCCGTTCCTCCCGCTCTCGTCAGGGAAGAGTTGCGTCGACGGCCCTGGCAAGCGTTGAGCCAGGGGTGGAACGCGCTCGCCGCGGCCTCGAAGCGGTCGTGGCGCATGGAAGCGAACGCAACGGGCGTCGGCGCGCCCCGGTCGATCGGTCAAGCCGACGACTTCGCGATTGCCGTCCTGTTTTCGCTGCTCGGACTGTACCTTACTTTGTGGCTGTTGTTTCAAGGCGGCTTTGCCCTAACGGCCTATACCGAACTCGGCGGCCTCTGGCCGGGGATGTAGGCTGGTCTGACCTCCCTCGGGTGTCTGCTATTTCGGAAGAAAACGGATAGGCGCGGCGCGATCGGCGCACGATGTGTCGGGTGACTGCGCGGGTTGGTCGATGAAGTCCGCGGCGATTTTGGCGCCGCACGGGCTGAACGCCCTGACGTTGTGACCGATACGGGGAAACTCGACCCAGCGCGCATTCGGACCGATCAGTGCTGCCACATGCTGGCTGAGGGACGGCCGCGCGACGGGGTCGAACTCTCCCGCCAGTACCAGCATCGGCACGGCGGTGCCGCTCGGCACGAGCGGCGCGGGTCCGATTTCCGACCAATCGTCGCAGAGACCGTAGAGCTGTAAGCGGTCGAGGACGCTCGCACCGGCCGGAAGCGGGTCGCGATAATGCGGACGATCGCGGCACTCGACGGCGAGGTACGTCGAGTGGTTCACCTCCGCCGCCGCGGTCGAGAGCGCGGTCGCAAGAACCTGTCCGAGCCCCTGGCTGTCGCGGTTATGCACGGTCGCGATCAGGCGCGGCAAGCTCGGATAAGCCGTGGGATAGTAGATGAGACGGCCGACGAGAGCTTCGAACAGGGTCGAAGTGAGGCTCACCCGATCATCGGGAGGATGCGTCTTCGGCGGCACGGCGACGATCAGCGGCGCTCGAACGAGCCCGGACACCGTCTCTCGGTAGGTTGCCGGGAGGTCGGGATATGCGGCGGCGCAGGCTTGATCGCCGGCGCAATATCGGAAGAACGCATCGAGCGCATCGGCGACGTTGGCCGACTGCATCGGCCTCGGGTCCGGCGGATAGATCGAATCAAGCACGGCGGCGCGCACGGTCTCGGGATGCAACGCGACCAATGTCATGGCGACGGTCGTGCCGTAGGATTCGCCGTAGACGTTCCAGCGCTCGATCCCGAGCGCCCGCCGCACCCACTCAAAATCGGCGACGGTGACGCTGGTGCCGAAGTTCCTCATATCAAAGCCGTGCGCGGTCGCCTCGGCGCGGCACGCTGCATAGACGGTCCGACGCTTGGCCAAGGCATCGTCGCTCGGGTCCGTGGCGACGGCGAGGGCGGCATCGAAGAGCGCACCGTCGTGGTCCGGGCAGAGCTTCGGCTCCGATCGGCCGGTTCCCCGTTGATCGACGAGGATGAGATCGCGGTCTGGGGCGTAGGGCGTGCGGGCCTGACGGTCGGCGTAGATGGTGAGGGGACTGCCTGGGCCGCCGTTGATATAAACGACGGGATCCGGGAACGCGGGCTGCTGCGCGCTCCTGACGACGACGATCGCCAGCTTGAAGCGGCCCGCGCCGGGGTTGTCGTGGTCGCGCGGCACCGCCACTGTGCCGCATCGTAGGCGAGGCAGGATTTCCGGCGTCACATTGGGCAGCGAACACGGCGTATCGACAAACGCCGGTTCGGGTAAATCTCCTTGCGCGAAACTCCGGCCCAGCGGCGCGGAAGCGGCGATAAACGCGACGGCAGCCGCGAACCATAATTGCCTTGGCGATTTTGCGGGCAAAGCCGCTCTCCCTGACTTTGGCTGATCTTGCTGCCAACCCTGGGACGCGCGGCCCAACAGGTCTCTCCGATTTCATGTCGCCGGCTCGCCGATTTGTCTAAACGCTGACCGATTTCGGAATCGGCCACCTATTCGGCGGCGCGAGGCGCACTTTGTTCGTTCGCGGCGAAAATTGGTCCGGACCATCCCGGAGCGATCGATTGAGCGCGTACTGTTGCCCCACATCGGACCGTCGCACCGCTCAAACGGAAGGTCGGCACGGGGTGGCGAGCGGCCATTCCCGATTTGCCCGCTCGGTGATGTCGAGGCTCTGAAAGCCGTCATTTACTGACTGAAGCCACGACACCCGGCGCTGCGCCTATTCCAACCCTACCGCTGGTAGGCTGAAGGGCAGAGGGATATCCTCGTTCACGAGGGGCTGCCGCTCCTCGGTGCCGAGGATCGCCGGATGGACGTAGCGGCATGGCTGCACGGGTTGGGGCTCGAACAATACGCGCCTGCATTCCGCGACAACGATGT
>Ga0182024_10010802_pt1 | contig 18534 bp, 19 predicted proteins | sample P32metaG_FD_120480 | JGI IMG/M metagenome (GOLD analysis project Ga0182024, IMG submission 120480) | Permafrost microbial communities from Stordalen Mire, Sweden - P3-2 metaG (Illumina Assembly) | ecosystem: Environmental > Terrestrial > Soil > Wetlands > Permafrost | place: Sweden: Stordalen... | reverse complement strand
TAACGCCATGGACTTCTCGGTCACCCCCTTGAGCACATGGGTGAACGTCTCGCTCCTGTGGTTGACCATCGACCTTATCATCGCGTGGTTCACCCTGTCGGGCACGTTCGTCGGGCCCGGCAGCATGAGGAGCTTGCTCCGCGGGTAGTCCATCTTATTCTGCCTCGGTATCCTTGTTTATCATGCTTCTGACCCTGCCCACCCCGTCCAGCTCCTTGACCAGCCTCGCCACCGCGGGCGGGACCAGCTTCTCCCAGTCCTTCCTCTCCAGAATCCTCGTCCGGACGTTCGTCGCGGAGTACTCGCTCCGATTCAGATATGGGATCGCCTCCACGTCGATGCCTTCCTCCTTCAGCAGCCTGATAGTGAGCGTATCGTTAGAGAACACCTTGTCGAACCTAGGCACCGTGGACCTGAGCGTGGCGGTCCAGACGGAGTGGGACTCGGCGTCGTGCACCGGGATGAGCATCCACTTGCGCGCATCGACCCCCGCCTCGTCGAGGGCCGCCTTGATCATCATTATCCTCTCCCCCGCGGTAAAGGGGTTGTCGCGCTCGTGACTCCTCTGCGCGCTGCCGACGACTATGTAGAGGTAGTTTACCTGCTTCAACGCATGCTCGACGGCCGCGAGATGGCCACTGTGGAATGGTTGGAACCTTCCCACAAAAAGTCCGACCTCTTTCTTCGGCATCCGTTTGTCGCGGCTTTCGTTGAGTATTTAAGCCGTATTCGGGCTGGCTGCGCCCGCAGCGTTTCTTTTTGAGGTCTAGAGTTGACGTTTACTGAGATAGACGGTTCCTTCGGCGAGGGAGGGGGTCAAACGATCAGGGTGGCCACGTCGTTCGCCGTGATCCTGAACCGACCGATCCACGTGACCCGCGTGAGGGCGGGAAGGAGGATTCCTGGGCTGAGGCCGCAGCACGCCACGACGCTCAGGATCCTGCAGGAGATCTGCGGAGGCACCCTCGAAGGCGGGAACATCGGCTCGACCGAGTTTACCTTCATCCCGGGGAAGCCAGAGAGCAGGTCGATGACTGTCGACATGGGAACTGCGGCGAGCGTCACCCTGGCGCTCCAGGCGATCGTCCCTGCTATATCGCTGTCCGGGTCGACTCTGGACCTTGAGCTGATTGGAGGCACGGACGTCCCGTGGAGCCCCACCTGCGACTATTTCTCGGCCGTGTTCTCCGAGAGTCTGCGGCGGATCGGAGTGACCTTCACTCTCGACGTTGTCAGGAGGGGCTACTATCCGAGCGGAGGGGGAAAGGTCAGGGTCCGCATCGAGTCCTGCAAGAAGGTCGCGGGGGTGATGTTGGACGCCCGGACCGATAACCCGACCATCTCTATCATCAGCCGCGCCGGGATGCTGCCCGAGAGGGTGGCCGAGCAGCAGCTCTCTTCGGCCACGTCGCAGCTCGAGAGGAACGGTCTCTATCCGGAGGTCAAGTCTATACGCGTCGAGGAGTCCTCCTCGCCCGGCAGCTCCATACTGGTCAGCGCCGTGGGCGGTTCATGCTTCATGGGGGCCGACTCGATCGGTGCCCGTGGCAAGCCGGCTTTGAGGGTGGGCTCCGAGGCGGGATTGAAGTTCGCCAGGACCTACAACACGAAGACCTGCGTCGACCCGCACCTGGCTGACATGCTCTCGCCCCTCCTCTTCCTCGCGGACTCGCCCTCGAGCCTCCTCACCCCGGAGATAAGCGGGCATCTCAGAAGCAGCCTCCACGTCGCGAGCCAGTTCGTCCCAGCGGAGTACTCCACCGAGGTGAGGGATGGGGCCTGCCTGATATCCATAAGGCCGCCCACAGCAAAATAGCTAATAAGGTGCCGGAGCGGCTGGGCTCCAGACTAGTATGTCCTTCGACGCTTACATGCCAGGGGCCACTGCGGTGGGCATCACCTACAAAGACGGGGTGATATTGGGGGCCGAGAGGAGGATCACGCTCGCGAATTACGTTCTGAGCAAGAGTGGCAGGAAGGTCTTCAAGGTGACCGAGAACACGGGCGCCGTCTGCGCCGGGATGATAGCCGACATGCAGAACCTCGTGCGCCAGGTGGCCGTCTACACAAAGCTCAAGGAGCTAGAGGTGAAGAGGAGCCTGAGACCGGGAGCCGTCGCCAAGCTCACCTCAGTATTGATGTTCGAGCAGCGATATGCGCCGTTCATCACCCAGGTTATACTGGGAGGGCTGGACGTCAAGCCGAAGATATGGGTCCTCGACCCTTTCGGAAGCCTCATCTCCGATGAATACGCGGCCATCGGGACCGGTTCCGAAATGGCGGTCGGTGTCCTTGAGGAAGGATTCACGCCGTCCATGTCTCCCAAGGACGCGAGGGAGCTCCTTCTGGCCTCGATACGCGCCGCCATCGCGCGAGACTCGATGAGCGGAAACGGGATAGACATACTCACAATCGACAAGTCGGGCATCAAGGAAGACGCCATCGAGATGCCGGCCTAAGCAGAAGCGCAGAAACTACTCGATTCACTTTTCACAGAACAGCCAGATCCGCCGGGCGGACACAGAATCCCGATGCCGGCCCCCGGACTCTCCCTTCCTACTCGGGGACGCTCTCGAGATGCAGCTTGCCGTCCTTCAGCGAGACGAAGAGGTACCGGTTGTCTTCGAACACGAGGGTAAGCTCGTTCTCCTTCTCTTCCACGGTGAGCAACCTCTTCTCTATAATGCCATCGTACTTTGCCATTTGCAACGTAGCTCGAGGCCGCTTTGTATTTTTGTCTTCCGTCTACTTCATGAATGTAGTGAGCTTCACATTCTTCTTCTGCGCAGAGTACTGCTCGATGCTCTTCCCCGTTCCCTTCTTGACGAGCTCCCTGATGACCTCGTCCATGCTCTTGTTCCGATTCTGAGTCTTGAGTAGCTTCAACACTTTGTGGGTATCGTCGTGGACCTTGACGTCCTTGATTACGAGCATCCCGTCAGTCGTCTGCGGAGTGTCTTGAATAGCTTCCGTTACCTCTTCATCGGATGATTGGCCGTTAAATACATGATCCGTTTCAGATTGCGTGAAGGCGATAAAGGCAGTCAGCTTCGCGTACACTCAGACAGCGGCGACGCGCGAGCTGCTCGAGACCTTCCGTATGATGGTGAACCACGCCATCCACGTATGCCTTGACGAGAATATCAAAGGAAGGCTGAGGCTGCGGGATCGCATTTACAGGGAATTCAGAGAGCGATATCAGGTATCCTCGGCATATCCATACTCGGTGGCCGAGGTTGCATGGTCAATAGTGAAGAAGCATAAAAGATGGCACCGGAGACCACACGCAAAGAGGCTGATGATGAAGCTTGATGCTCAAGTCTATTCTTTGGACTACGCAATCCTCTCGCTCCCGTTCAGGACCGGCCAACCGCGACTCCTGGTTCCTCTCCACTACGGCGACTACCAGCGTTCCTTCCTTATGGAAAGCAGTCTCAAGCGGGGCTCGGTAACCATTACCGAGACGAGAGTAGCGATAGCATTTTCGAAGGAGGTAGAACCGTTTCAACCTAAGAGCCTGCTGGGCATCGACCTCAATGAGAAGTCCGCGGTCTGCTCCGATGGCGCGAGGATCAATCTATCCGAAGTGGCTCGCCTCCACACGCTCTACGGTGTCAGGCGGAGTAGCTTCTACGCCAGGCACCCGCACGACAGGCGCCTCAAGAAGAAGTTCGCCGGCTCCCGTAGAGAGAAGGAGCGAGTAAAGCAATTCTTGCAGAAGGAGGCAAAGAGGATCGTGGAGAAGGCGCGGCGCGAAAGCAACGGGATTATCCTGGAGCGTCTGAAGGGCATCCGCTGCGCGCACAGGAAAGGGAACGGAGAAGGTGCAAATAGAAGGAGACGAATCGCGCTGTGGCCATTCAGACAGTTCCAGGGCTACATCGAGTACAAGGCCAGATGGCAGGGCGTTCCTACAGAGTATGTCGGCGCTGCCTATACGTCACAGACCTGCCACCATTGCCGATTCGTCAACCGAAAGCTGAAACTCACTGATAGGGAGTGGCAATGCCCTGCTTGTGGTGCCATTCTCGACCGCGACCTCAACGCCGCCATAAATATCGAGAGGCGCGGTACAATAAGATGTTTGCCTATAATGGTTCAGGCAGGAGCGCGGGACAAATATGAAGCGATGAAACAGGAACCCCGAAGGCAGGAGACAGCGGGTAATCCCGTAGCAGAAGTCCCGAAGTTATCTCTCCGTCGGATGGAGAGATAGCAGAACCAATACTTTCGGATAATTGACTCAGTATCGTCGCGAGTACATCATCTGCCCTTGGAGCTATCCAGGGCTAAGACTGGGACGGCGTATACCTCATCGTCTTCTCGGACGGGTTTCCTGCTTCTTTTAGGTTTTGTGCGCGACAAACGGGTGCCCGCCTAGGTCATATTTACAAACCCCGGGACCCCCGAAGGCGCGGCGTCAGATTGACAGGTAGAATCCGGAGCGTGGGCGTCTTGGGGGCCGGGACCATGGGGCACGGCATAGCGGAGGTCGCAGCCCTGGCCGGCTTCGATGTTACCCTTTACGATGTCCAGCAGCAGTTTCTCGACGCTGGGATGGAGAAGATCAGATGGAGCGTCTCAAAGCTCGCGGAGAAGGGTGCGATAACAAAGGAGAAGGGCGCCGAGGCTCTGGACCGCGTTCGGCCCACGCTCGACCTCAAGATGCTCGCCGGAGCCGACCTGGTGATCGAGGCGGTCCCCGAGGAGCTTAGCACGAAGAAGGCGCTGTTCTCCAAGCTTGACAAGGTCAACGAGAAGGGGATCTTGGCCTCGAATACCAGCACGATCCCGATCACCGAGATAGCGGCCTCCACGCGCAGACCGGAACGGTTCGTGGGGCTGCACTTCTTCAACCCGCCCGTCATGATGCCTCTCGTCGAGGTGATCAAAGGCACTGGCACCTCGCAAGAGACGGCCGATGCGGCCGTTGCGTTCGCAAGACATCTAGGCAAGCAGGTCGTCATCTGTAACAAGGACGTGCCCGGCTTCATCGTCAACCGGATACTGGGGCCTCTGCTGAACGAGGCGGCTTGGATGGTCACCAGGGACGAGGCGACCGTCGCCGAGATCGACTCCGCCGCCGTCTACAAGGTCGGATTGCCGATGGGGCTCTTCGAACTCGCAGACTACACCGGGATCGACGTGATCTACAAGGCGGCAGAAGCCGTGAACTCGCGCGAGCCGAACAGCATACTCCGCCCCCCGCTCTTCAAGGAGAAGTTCACGGAGGGGAAGCTCGGCAAGAAGACGGGGGAGGGGTTCTACGTCTACAAGGGGTCTTCCAGGCCCACCATAAGCAAGGAAGCCGGCGAGAAGCTGGACCCGCTTGCATTCTTCTCGGTGGCCGTGAACGCTGCCGCGTGGCTGCTCAGGAACCAGGTCTGCAGCAAGGAGGACCTCGACCTCTCGGTCAAGCTCGGCCTCGGCTTTCCCGAGGGGATACTACAGATGGCGGACCGGTGGGGGATAGACAGGGTCGTCCTCTTCCTGAAGGCGAAGCAGGACATGTACGGACGCGACTACGCGCCAGACCCGCTGCTGGAGGAGAAGGTCAAGAAGGCCGAGCTCGGCGCCTCGTCCGGCCGTGGCTTCTACGACCACTCGGGCTCCGAGAAGAAGCTCGAGGAGGTCATCCTGAAGAAGACGCCCCCGATTGCTTGGGTCGTCCTCAACAGGCCCCAGAGGCTCAACACGATAACCCCGAAGATGACGGAGGAGCTCGAGGCGGTCGCGAGAGAGGTAGCCGCCGACGATTCGATCAGGGTGCTGATCCTGACCGGGGAAGGGGGAAAGGCCTTCAGCGCGGGAGCCGACGTCACGAGCTTCGGGTTCGGCGCGCCGTCCAGAGCCTTCGACGCTTCCCGAAGGATGTTCGAGGTCTTCAGCACCTTCGAGAGGCTGCCCAAACCCGTGATCGCCGCCATCAACGGATATGCCTTCGGAGGGGGTTGCGAGCTGGCACTCGCATGCGACTTTAGGCTCGCATCGAAGTCGAGCCAGATAGGCCTGACCGAGACCAACCTCGGGATAATCCCCGGCGCCGGAGGGACGCAGCGGCTCGTCAAGCTGGTGGGCATGGCCAAGGCCAGAGAGATGATCTACTTCGGGACGCGGCTCCCGGCGGACGACGCTCTCCGGGCGGGCTTGGTCGACCGCGTCTTTGCAAACGACGAGTTTCAGCAGCGGGTGGACGAGTTTGCGAGGAGCCTCGCCAGACGCGCGCCGCTCTCGCTCAAGTTCGCCAAACAGGCGCTGAACCTCGCCATGCAGGTACCAACCGACCTCGGGCAGTACTTCGAAGCGAGCAGCTTCGCCCTCCTGCTCTCGACGCAGGATGCGAACGAGGGCATCGCGTCGTTCCTCTCCAAGAAGGAGCCAGAGTTCAAGGGAGAGTAAGTGAGGAAAGTGTTATCAGAATTGGTCTCCGGGTTGGCGGCTGAAGTGGCATGAAGGTCGCAAGAATCTCTGCGGCATTCCCGGCGGAGAGAATGTAGCTCCGTGAGCACCCTCTCGCCGAGTTCCCTTGACTATGTGATACAGGTCTCCGAGGAGCACGAGGCGTTCCGGAAGATCGTCAGGGAGTTCGCGGAGAAGGAGCTGGCGCCGCTCGCCGCGAAGATAGACAAGGAGAACGAGATGGACATGGAGCTCGTCAGGAAGGCGGGACGGCTGGGTCTCTTCGGGGTCCCCTTCCCGGAGGAGTACGGAGGCAGCAGCGGCGACGACCTGTCGCTCGTGCTGGCCACGGAGGAGCTGGCACGATTCTCGGCCGCCTTCTCTGCGGTCGTGGGGGCCAACTATCTGGTCTCGGTCCCCGTCTTCCTCTTCGGAACGGACGAGCAGAAGAAGAAGTTCCTGACCCCGATAGCGCGTGGCGAGAAAATAGCGGCCCACGCCATGACTGAACCGGGGGCGGGCTCTGATGTGGCGGGCATAACCACGACGGCGACGAAAGACGGAGGCAAGTACGTGATCAACGGCAAGAAGATGTTCATCACCAACGGAGACAAGGCGGACCTCTACCTGATCTTCGCGCGCACGAGCCCCCCCGAAGAAGGGAAGAGGCACAGGGGGGTGACGGCATTCATCGTGGAGAAGGGAACCGTGGGGCTGAAGGTCGGCCAGCGGATAAACACGATCGGGCTCAGGGGCGACCAACCGGTCGAGCTGGTCTTCGAGAACCTGGAGGTCCCCGAGGGGAACATCGTGGGGGAGATCGGCCGCGGAGTGAGCGTGGCGCTCACAACCTACGACCACGGAAGGGTCGGCGTGGCCGCGCAGGGCACCGGGCTCGCGCAGGCGGCACTGGAGGCGGCGCTGAACTACTCCACGCAGCGGCAGACCTTTGGCGAATACCTCCTCACATACCAGCAGGTCCAGTTCAAGATAGCCGAGATGGCCGCGGCCGTCCAGACGGCGCGGCTGCTCACCTATTGGGCCGCGACGCTCACGATGAAGGGCAAGGACTTCATCAAGGCCTCCTCAATCGCCAAGATAGCGGCGACGGAGGCGGCCGAGTCGAACGCCCACAAGGCGATGATGATCATGGGCGCCTACGGGGTGTCGGCCGATATGCAGGTAGAGAGGATACTCCGGGACTCCCAGGTGATCAAGACCTACGAAGGGACGAACGACATCCAGCGGCTGACCATAATGAAGGAAATCGCCAAAGAGATGGGCGTCATGGGCCAGCCCTAGCGGGCACGGGATTCTGTTCATTCTGCTGGACATCGTTCACCTTAGGTCGCAGGACGTACCGTTTGAAGCCGAGACGATACGCCACATAACCGACGATCCACATGTCAACAATTAGAAGGGCCCAAGCCCAGATATCTCCGACATATCCGCCTGGGAGTCCGATTGCGACAGGCTGGAGCATGAGAGCCTCTACAATAAACAGGGCGATTCCGCCTACTATCGCTATCAACGCCAAGACGTAGATGTATTTGTTGAACTTAGTGAATCGAATCATTCCAACCCCTTTCCCATGTTGTCGGTACCCGACTAGCAACCGTGATATTTCAATGCCCCATACATCCCACCTCTTAACTGCGGGCGTGTCCATCTGATTGAACAGAACTGGGGACAGCATCCTTGAAATACAGGAAAACCCTTCTCCGCACGAACCCGTCATGAGAAAGGTGGCGATCGTCGGCATAGGACACTCGAAGTTCGGGAGGCGGACCGACGTCGACATAGCCGAGCTCGCCTTCGAGTCGATCAAGGGCGCGATGCAAGACGCGGGCGTCGAGAAGAAGCAGATAGAGAGCATCACGCTGGGCAGCGCCGGAGGCTGGTATGAGGAGTCCCTCCCCGCGGTCGTGGTCAACGAGTACGCCGGCTTCCACAATGTCCCCACCATGAGGGTCGAGGCTGCCTGCGCGAGCGGGAGCGCGGCGGTTAGGAACGCATACCTGACCGTGGCCAGCGGCGAGTCTGATATAGCGATGGCAGTCGGCCTCGAGAAGATGACCGAGGTGGACACCCTCACCTCGGTGGAGCTCATGGGCAGGGCTGGCTCGTACCTTTGGGAGTTCGAGAACTATGGGATGACCTTCCCGGCATACTACGCTCTCTATGCCGTCGCGCACATGAACCGCTTCGGGACGACGCAGGAGGACCTCGCGAGGATCGCTGTGAAGGCTCACCACTACGGCTCGATGAACCCGCTAGCCCAGTTCCAGAAGGAGATAACACTGGAAAAGGCGATGGGCTCGCAGATGATCTCATGGCCCCTGAAGCTGTACGACGCGTGCCCGATCACAGACGGCTCTGCGACTGTCATACTGGCCAGCGAGGAGATGGCGAGGAAACTCTCCGACACCCCGGTCTGGATAAAAGGGATGGGCGTCTCTTCGGACTCTGCGAACCTGAGCAAGAGGGACGACTATGTCGGTCTCGGCGCCACGGTCGACGCGGCGCGGAAGGCCTACACCATCTCCAAGACGACGCCGCAGGACTTTGACGTGGCCACCTGCCACGACTGCTTCACCATCGCTGAGCTGATGGCCTACGAGGACCTGGGGTTCTGCGCTAAAGGGGAGGGTGCCAAGATGGTCCGCGAGGGCCAGACCGAGATAGGGGGAAGGATCCCCGTGAACGTGGACGGCGGCCTGAAAGCGAAAGGCCATCCCGTAGGCGCCACCGGAGTGTCGATGATGGTCGAGGTCTCCAAGCAGCTCAGGGGAGAGGCGGGGAAGAGGCAGGTGCCCCTGAAGAAGGGCAACGGGCTAGTGCACAACGTCGGGGGCACGGGCCATTACTGCTACGTGACCGTACTGTCGAGGAGCGCGTGACCTTGGACGCCGAGCCACCGACGCTCCACTCGCGGAGGACGCTCAACCTTACGTTCAACCTGCCCATCTCCAAGACCCACGAGTTCTGGGACTCGCTCAAGCAGGGCAAGTTCGTCACGACCCGATGCAAGGACTGCGGCCAAGTCAGCTTCCCGCCGCAGGCCGACTGTCCAAGGTGCATGGGCGGCAACGCGGAGTGGGTCGACATGGGCACGGACGCGGAACTAATCACCTTCACCTACGTCATGGTGACCCCCACGAGCTTCGTCGAGAACGACCCGTACATCGTTGCGATCGGGAGGCTGAAGGACGGGCTGAAGATACTGGCGTGGGTGGAGGGCTCCAGCGTAGAGGAGCTCAAACCCGGAATGAGGCTCAGGCTCGAGGCCCGGAAGACCGCCGAAGGCTCCCCGTACTACGTCTTCGTGCTCGCGTCCTAGAACTCTACAGATACCGAGCGGATGACCTCCGCTATCCTGATGAAGCGGTCCTTGTAGAACAGTATCTTTGTTATCGAGCCCCTGAACTTGAGCAGCCCCTTCAGCACGGCGGACTGGAAGTCTACCTCGCCCTTGGCCACCTTCGTCCAGGTGTCGTAGGTCCCTTCGAACGAAAACTCTGCAGTCGTCCCGGCGACGACCTTCCCGATGCTGGTCGCACCGTCCTCCACCTTGAGGAGGAAGAGGGCGCTCTGGTCGGAGGCCCCAAGTAGAATCGTCGTCTTCACGCCCTTGGTGTCCTGCTGCCACTTGGGGTCTCCGATGAGCTTCTGTTCGACTTCCTTGAAGTATTCTTCCGTGAAGTACTTTAGCATGCGCGCCGCTACCGGGACTCCGCGGCTCTTTTGAGCTTGCTGATTGACCCGGAGGCGCTCTTCGGTGCCAGCGTGACCTCCCCGAACCTTATCACCAGGCTGAGCTTCATCTCCGGCAGTCTGAGCTGGTCCGTCCTGAATATCAGCGAGTTCCCAACCCATACCATCTTCTTCATGTCCAGGTCCGGGTACCTCTGCAGCAGCCGCCGTACCGCTTCCTTCTGGTCGGACGGACTGACCTCCTTCTCTGACGAGAGGAGAAGGTAGCGCTTGCGCTTCTGGGGGTGAGTCATCCGACTATCGACTCCAGCAGTCTGCCGTAGAACTGTTCCGGGTTGCCCTTCATCATGAAGCCACGCGGCTTTACCCTCACTCTGACGGGGTCGCTGGCCGACAAGAGGGCCGCACCCCGTATCAGCGACTGCCTGCTGACCCTCAGATAGAGGGCTCCGTGCGCGTCCGTACGGGCCGTCAGGTCCCTGAGTACCTCGGCCCTTCCGTCCTTCCCTATGGCCTCGACCAACCTCCGGAAGACGAGCCACGCGTCATCGCCGGTGAGGTGCCAACTTGCGTGGATTATCCTGTTTCCAAAGTGGCCCTCGAGCATCTCCTCGGTCGGCTCCCCCTCGATGTTCAAGAAGCCCATGATGGAGTCCTTCACTTTCTTCTCATCCTCCGTAGCGTGCACAAAGCACGACACCTCGACCGACTGGATCTCTCGCTGCGCCACGGCTAGCCCGCCCGTCCGAGTTCTCGACTGATAACCTTAACCCGCAGCTAGGGGCCTAAGCGATTATGGCGTCGTCTTACACTTCTAGCATGGATGGCGAAAGTCACGCGCTAGGCGAGCGACAAAGTTTATAATGCAACACGTTCGAAAAACGAGACGCTTGAACTTGCAATCTCAGTTGCAGTTCGGAAAAGCGCCGAAAGCTCTCCTGATAGTCTCCCTTCTGGTACTAGGCTCTTTCGCATTGATTGCGACTCCTCGGTCTTCCGCGCAGTCGACCACTTCGACATCGCAGAGTGGCACTCTTTACCTGGCGATGCCCAACTGCTTCGACTCCATGACCCAGTTCACGACGACGTGCAGCGACCCCTGGTACTTCCTGCAGACGATGTTCCCGGATGCCGGGGTGCCCACGGTTAACGGAATCGTCCATGTCGCCGTAGAAGATTACTACTCGAGCCCGAACGGGACTATCTGGTACTTCCAGCTCAGACCGGGCATGACCTGGTCAGATGGCGTTCCGGTCAACTCAACCGACCTGACATACACCATTCAGCTGATGTTCTCGAGCTTCTCTTGGGGAGCCGGCAACCTGGCCGGCTACGCCTCTCTGCTGAACGGAACACCGCAGCAGGCGGTCAAGAATTACAATTCGACCGCGACCGAGGTCATCCTCAAGGCACCCTTCTCCATACTGGGCGACATCATCGGTACGGAGGATACGCCGAACCTCGTGCCGGCTGACGTCTGGGAGCATTGGATCAACGCTACGACTGCCCCCGGAAACTTCTTCGGTACTCTGACTGGAGCGGGACCATACTACGTCTCGAACTTCCACGAGGGCGACCAGCAGGTCGTCGTCCTTCCCAATTCGTATGGGACTCCTTTCGGGGGCAGTAGCAACGGCAATAAGCCGTACTTCAGCCAGATAGTCACAGAGCTGGTGCCCTCGAGTACGAGCCTCGCCGAGCTGCTCCTCGACGGCCAGGTGGGTGCGGCCTCCGTGGCTCCATCTGACGTAGCGGGCCTCCTGAACGACGCGAACATCAAGGTCGAAGCCACGCCGAGCACCGGACTCTGGTACATCGAGTTCCCGTCGACCCACTACCCATACAACATGACGGACTTCAGACAGGCCATGGCGGACGCGATCAACACGCAGTCCCTGGTGCAGAACGCCCTAGCGGGCTATGGCACGGTGGCCAATGCGGCTTTCATTCCGTCGAACTCGCCCGGGTTCAATTCGAGCGTCCCGAGCTATAGTTACAACGTAAACGCGTCCCAGCAGCTCCTGCAGAACATGGGGCTAAAGATGGGCTCGAACGGCTACTATACGTTCCCGAACGGCACGGCCTTCTCGCCTAACGTCTACGTCCCGGCAGAGCAGACCCCGATCGTCCTCGCCGGAACCCTGGTGGTCCAGGACCTGCAAGCCGTCGGCATAGATGCACAGCTTCGCACGATTGCGGGAGCGTCGATGTCCACAGTCTGGTATCAGGGTTCGAACATGTACTTCGAGGAGCAGAACTTCGGCTATCCCAACAGCGAGCTGCTGACGGACCAGAGTTTCTACTCTTACTTCTATTCAGCAGGTCCTCAAGCCGGCCAGCACCCGTTCGCGAACCCCACGGTCGGTGCGGAATACAACTCTACGGTAGCCGCACTTGAGGCCTCCACCTCCCCTGCGCAGGTCCAGAGCCTCGAACAGAAGATACAGGGAATAGTCGCGGACTACCTCCCTTCGATCCCGCTCTTCTACCCGGACATCATCTGGGCCTACAACACGCAGGACGTGCAGGGATGGCCGCAGTCGCCCAGCTCCTTCGAGCTGCCGGGTCTGGTCTTCAACCTGACCGCGCTGTCTACCATACATCCACCCGCTGCCGCGACGACCGTGACCACCTCCAGCACCCCAGCGAGTAGCACGAGCAGCACGACCAGTTCGAGCGTGAGCCTGAATGCAGCGTACGGGGCCGGAGTGCTCGCAGTCGCCGTGGTGATCACTGCGATAGCAGGGATGACAACGAGACGCAGATCAAAGCCATGATCTGACCGTGCAGCGCAGCTACATCGTCCGCCGCGCCATCTACGCTTTCGTCACCTTTCTCATCGTACTAGTCATAAACTTCGTCATCCCCCGCGTGATGCCCGGCAGTCCGGTGCAGTACTTCGCCAACCCCCATATCCTTCCAGCCTTAGAGGCCAAGATACTCGCCGTCCGTTTCGGGCTCAACGAACCGCTATGGACCCAGTTCTATCTGTACATGGTCGGAGTCTTTCAGTGGCCCCCCGACCTCGGCGTGTCGTACATGTTCTATCCCACGCCGGTCCTGACAGTCATACTCGGAAGGCTCCCCTGGACCCTCATGCTCGTCGGAATCTCCACCGTCATTACGGCCGCCCTGGGCATATTTGTCGGAATCTGGACTGGTTCCAGGAGAGGTTCGGCGGCCGACACGGCGGTAACTTCGGCATCGATGTTCGTCTGGACGATGCCGTTCTTCTGGCTCGGGACGATCCTCCTCTGGGTCTTCGCCATAGACCTTCACTGGTTCCCTGCAGGGACTGCAGAGACATACGAAGTGACTCTGCTCCCTTGGTACCAACAGATCGGGGACATAGCCTGGCACGCCTTCCTACCGGGGTTGACTCTCACCCTCGCCGCCTTCGCCGGCTATTCTCTGCTGATGCGCAACACGATCGTCGAAGAGCTTCAGCAGGATTACATAGTCGTCGCGACGGCAAAGGGCCTGACGCGCCGCGCGGTACTTTTCAGGCACGCGGCGCGCAACGCCATGCTACCGATGATCACCCTCATCGGCCTCAACCTCGGGTATATCGTGAGCGGCGCACTTCTCGTCGAGATCGTCTTCTCTTATCCGGGGGTGGGCTTTCTCACGTACCAGGCGGTGCTGAGCCATGACTATCCCCTCCTGCAGGGTCTCTTCCTGGTGCTCTCGGTCACGGTCATCATAGCAAACTTCGCGGCCGATATCGTGTACGCCCTCGCGGACCCCCGAATCAAGTAGGAGGGTGCGACCATGTTGAAGAGCGCGCGAGCAGCGTGGTTTCGCAGATTGCGCGGCAACCGTCGCCTCGTCGTCGGCATTGGGATAATCGCGGTCTTCCTCGGGATGGCCGCCCTCGCTCCGTATCTGACACCGTACGGCCCGCATCAGGTGGTCGGTCGTCCTTATTCCCCGCCGAGCCTTCAGCACTGGCTGGGAACAGATAACCTCGGTGCTGACATCATGAGCCAGATCATCTACGGTTCCCGCGTCAGCCTGATGGTCGGGTTCGCCGTCGCCGTCGTAGCGACGCTGCTGGGCACCACCGTGGGCCTGCTCGCCGGGTTCTATCGCGGACCGGCCGACGAAGGCCTCATGCGAATCACGGACGTCTTCTTGATACTTCCCTCTCTTCCGCTCGCCATAATCCTAGCCGCATATCTGGGCCCGAGCGAAACGACGATAATCGAGGTTCTGGCGGTCACCTCCTGGCCGCTCGTGGCGAGGGTGGTGAGGTCGCAGACGCTCTCCCTCCGGGAGCGCCCTTTCACCGACGCCGCGAGGGTGATCGGGGCCGGCAATCGCCGGATCATGTTCAGGGTGATAATCCCGAACTTGCTAACGCTGATTGCTGCCAACGCGGTGCTGACGATCACGGCAGCAGTTGCGGGTGAAGCGGGGCTCGACTTCATCGGGCTCGGCAATCCATCCGTCGTGAGCTGGGGTACGATGCTGTACTGGGCTGAAACTTACGCGCTCTTCAACGGAGCATGGTGGTGGATAGTCGCGCCCGGCATCTGCATATGCCTGGTCGGGCTCGGGGCGGTCCTGATAAGCGTCAGCATCGAGAACCTGTTCAATCCGAGGCTCAGAGGTAGATGATTGGATGGCCTTGCTCTCAATAAGGGAACTCTCTGTCGAATACAGGACGGAGAGGGGTCCTCTGCGCGCGGTCGATACGGTCTCGCTGGACCTGAAGGAGGGGGAGACGCTCGGGCTCGCCGGAGAGTCGGGGTGCGGGAAGTCGACCCTGGCCTTCTCGATACTCAGGCTGCTGCCGCCCTCTGCAAGGATCTCGGGAAGGATAGAACTGGACGGGGAGAACGTGGTCGACATGGACGACCGGACGCTGAGGAACTACAGATGGAAGAGCGTCTCGCTGGTCCCGCAGGGATCCATGAACGCCTTCGACCCAGTCCGGACGATCGGCTCACAGATCGTCGAGGGGATCAAGGCGCACGAGTCCATCAGCAAGGCTGAGGCCTGGCAGCGAGCCAGGAAGCTCCTCTCCTCGGTCGGGATCTCGGAGGATCGGGCGAAGAGCTTCCCGTTTCAGTTCAGCGGGGGCATGAGACAGCGCGCGGCGATAGCGATGGCGCTCTCTCTCAATCCGAAACTGGTTATCCTCGACGAGCCTACGACCGCCCTCGACGTCGTCGTCCAGAAGCAGATCCTGACCCTTCTCAGGCATCTTCAGCGCGAGTATCAGACGTCGTTCATATTCATCACCCACGACCTCTCGGTGCTCGCCGATATCGCGACGAGGATAGCCGTGATGTACGCGGGGAAGATAGCGGAGATCGGCTCGGAGACGGAGGTCCTCGGCTCGCCTCAGCACCCGTACAGCAGGGCTCTCATCGCTGCGATCCCGACGATAGACGGCGAGAAGTCCGCCGCGAAATCCATCCCCGGCCTTCCGCCCGACCTCATCTCTCCACCCTCCGGTTGCAGGTTCCATCCGAGATGCCCGTTCGTGTTCGAGAAATGCATCAACGTCGAACCCGCGCTGACCCAGATAAGCAGAGAGACCCAGGCCGCTTGCCATCTCTTGAAAGCGTGGGAGGCGAAGTGAGAGAATTGTCCCAGGGCTCCGAGACGATACTCGAGGCGCGCGACCTGACGGTGACGTTCGTGACACCGGTGGGCGTGATGCGACACCGAAGCATCAACGCCGTGGACAACCTGTCTCTGAAGGTCAGACGGGGAGAGTCGCTGGGACTCGTCGGCGAGAGCGGGAGCGGCAAGACGACATTGTCCAGGGCGATCGTGAAGCTGACCCGACCCTCTTCTGGCGGCGTCTACTTCAACGGCGAGGATGTCTACCGGCAGTCCTCTTCCTCTTCCAAGGAGTACCGAAGACGGGTCCAGATGATCTTTCAGGATCCCTATGAGTCGCTGAACCCGAGGTCCTCGGTCAAGTACATGGTGGAGGAGCCGATCATCATCCACAAGATCATAAAGGACAGACGCCGGCGCGAGGAGAAGGTGTCGGAGCTCCTCCAGCTTGTCGGCCTCAACCCTGAAACTGTCCTGGCCAAGTACCCGCACGAACTGAGCGGAGGCGAACGGCAGCGCATCTCCCTTGCCAGAGCCCTCGCCCTGAGCCCGGAACTGCTCGTCGCTGACGAGCCCGTCTCGATGCTCGACGTCTCGATACGGATCGGCATACTCAACCTGATGCTCGACCTGAAGCGCCGCTTCAACCTCACCTGCCTCTTCGTGACGCACGACCTCGGCGTGGCGCGGTACTTCTGCGACAGGATAGCGGTCATGTATCGCGGGAAAATCGTGGAGATGGCAGACTCGGAGCAGCTCCTGCGTCATCCCCTTCATCCGTACACCAAATTGTTGATCGACTCTGTTCCGGGGAGGTCCGTGAAGGGAGCGGAGGACTCTGCCGTGTCGGAGGTCGCGACCACCGCTACGATGGACGTCATCGCCGGCTGCAGTTTTAACCCGCGTTGTCCGTACGCGCAGGAGACCTGCAGAGGGCAGACGCCGGAGTTTCTTGAGGTAGAACCCGGTCACCTGGTCGCCTGCTACTTCCCCCTCAAGTGATCGAAGGGAAGAATATCGCCCGATTCTGACCCGGAGTGATTCGGGAGCGCTCGCAGATTTGCTTCATCAGGTTTATAATGTCAAGGGTTGTCTTCGAGAATCCAGCCTTGAAGTCTGAGAGTCTAGGCGACCAGATTGCGCTGGAGCATCTCTTCCTCGATTTCATGCAGATGAAGGATTTCGCTAAAGATCCGATAATCATGAAACGAGCCCGCGGTGTCTGGTACGAAGACATCAACGGCAAGAGGTATCTCGATGGCCTCTCAGGGATCTTCGTCGTGAACGTGGGGCACGGGAACAGGAGGGTGATCAACGCGATCCACGAGCAGCTCGAGGAGATGACCTTCGGACCCCCGCTCCAGACGACCAACGTGAGGGCCGTCGAGCTCGCCAAGCTGCTGACGGGCCTGATGCCCGGGGACCTTCACACCCTGAAATTCCTCAGCGGCGGGTCAGAATCGACGGAGGCCGCGATGAAGCTGGCAAGACAGTACCATAAGCAGACCGGCAACCCGAACAAGTACAAGGTGATCTCCCGCTACCAGGGCTATCACGGATCGACGATGGGCGCGCTGGCGGCGTCAGGCACGACGAAGCGCAAGTCTCCCTTCGAGCCGTTCGGTCCGGGCTACATCAAGGTCTTTCCGCCCACTTGCTACCGCTGCCCTTACGGCCTGAACTACCCAGAATGCGATGTCCTCTGCGCGACCATCATCGAGAAGGTCGTCAAGGAGGAGGACCCGTCGACCGTGGCCGCGATCATTGTCGAGCCCATCGGCAACACAGGAGGCATAATCACCCCGCCTCCCGAGTACTTCAGGATCCTGCGGGAGATCTGCGACAAGTACAACATCCTGCTGATATTCGACGAGGTGATCACGGGCTTTGGAAGGACGGGTGAATGGTTCGCGGCGCAGACCTTTGGGACGACCCCCGACGTCATCTGCATGGGCAAGGGGATGTCCAGCGGCTACGCCCCGATAGGCGGCCTCGCGATAAGCGACCGGATAGCGGAGGCCTTCTACGGGAAGGCGGAGGAGAACGTACAGTTCAACCACGGGAACACATTCGGAGGCAACCCGCTGTCGGCTGCGGTAGCCCTTGCCAACGTGACCGAGATGAAGGAGAGGAACCTGCCGGCGAAGGGGAAGGAGAGAGGGACGCAGGTCTGGAAGAGGTTGGAGGAGATGAAGAAGCTGGGAGTCATCGGGGACATCCGAGGGAAAGGACTACTCATAGGGGTCGAGTTCGTGAAAGACGCGGCGACCAAGGAGCAGTTCCCGGACGGCGTGAACTTTGGGCTCAAGATAGGGAAGAAGGCGCTGGAGAAGGGGCTGATCCTCAGGAACGACCCGCACTGGATAGCCTTCGCTCCGCCTCTGATAATCTCTGAAGAGGAGGTGGACCAGATGATGGACATCTTCGAAGAGTGCGCGGCCTCGGTCCTGAGCAGCATCAGATAGATGACGGGTACGATACAATCTGTGCGTGCGTAGGCGCCGTCCCGTCGCCGGCTAGACTAAATAACTCGCGGCGACCGTCGCTCCGGTGTGTCCGCGGTAAGAGCTACCGACGAATGGAGTTTTCGCGGATACAGGGCCGTGATACTGGAGAACGAATTCCTTCGCGTCTCCGTGTTCCCTGAGATCGGGTCCAAGATCTACGACATGATCCACGTCCCCAGCGGAACGAACGTACTCTGGCACAACCCCCGCATACCCTTGCAGAAGGCGTCGTTCGGCTCGAGGTTCGACGACGTTTGGGCCGGAGGATGGGACGAGATCTTCCCAAACGACCAGGAATCCGTCGTAGGAGGGGAGAAGTTCCCGGACATGGGGGAGGCCT
>Ga0182024_10010801_pt1 | contig 18534 bp, 9 predicted proteins | sample P32metaG_FD_120480 | JGI IMG/M metagenome (GOLD analysis project Ga0182024, IMG submission 120480) | Permafrost microbial communities from Stordalen Mire, Sweden - P3-2 metaG (Illumina Assembly) | ecosystem: Environmental > Terrestrial > Soil > Wetlands > Permafrost | place: Sweden: Stordalen... | reverse complement strand
CCAGAGCAGTAGGGAATCGAATAAGCAGTGCCCTTGAAATCGGAGGGATTTCCAAAGAAGTCCCAACGATCAGCGCTGTCTCCAACGCCGCTGAAATTGTTCCCATAATCGTTCACTGTCCATGGCTGGGAACTCTGAAGGGTAACGATGCCGTTAACCTGCCAGCCTTCCAATATCTGGCCAAAGCCCCTGATCCCTGGGATGTTGTACGTTGTGGTGATCGTCAAACGGTGACGGACGTCGAAGTCGCCGCTGGCATACTCCGCTCCTGGATTCGCACTATTTTGGGGGATAAGTCCAAAACGATTCAGCGAACCGTTGTCGAGGCCATGGGCATACGTATACCCGGCAATGAAGGACACTCCGTGTGACATCCTCTTGGTCAGAGTTGCCTGGAGGCTGTTGTATTTGGAACGAGTATCGTTCGACATGTAGTTGATGTATTTCAACCATGGGAACTTAGCGGCGTATGGACGGGCACCGCCTCCGAGAGGGTTTGCATTGATGTCGGCGAAGCCTGTCAGATTGGTACCGATATTGCCGACATAACCGACCTCCAGCGAGAGGTCGTTGCCGAAGGCATGCTGAATACCAAGATTGAAATTCATGATTCTGGGAGTCTGCAAATTCGGGTCCACTGCCATCAGGCTGCAGGGACTCGCATCGCTGCACTGGATGTTGCTACCCGCTGCGACAGGTGGAAAGATTACGCTGTTCCACTGGCCGGCAGATGGAGTCTGAGACTGAGCCTTCACCTGAATTCCGCCAGCCGCACCGCTAAATATTTTTACTCCGCCGACGTAAATGTCAGCTCCCGTAGGATTGGCGGCAAGGCTGACGGACGACGAGTTCTGGAACTGATTCTGGTTCATCCACTCGACCGCGGAGAACGACGAGTACATGATGCTGAACCCGCCCCGGACCACGGTCTTCCCATCTCCCTTGGTATCCCAGGCAAAACCCACGCGCGGCGATAAGTTCTTGGGATCGCCTTTCCACAAACTATCGACGCCTGGCGCACCTTGCTGGACCAGTCCTGTCGGTGAATTCGCATCGAAGTTGGCCCATAGATTGTTGGCCGCTTTAATCGGCGATTTGAATTCGTAGCGCATGCCCAAATTGAGCGTGAACCTCGGAGCCAAACGCCAGTCATCCTGGACGAATCCTGCGGTATTTGACCAAGTCATTTGGCGGTTTGCGTTGCCAATGAGAATCTTTCCGTTTCCCGGCTGTCCGGCGAAAAAGTCCTGGAGTGAAGTCGAGCAGGATGGTGTTGGAACGGTCGGTGGAGTAGTGGGCGGGCAAAAGAACGCACTCTCCGGGAGTGCGGTACCAGTGAATCCAATCTGGCCACGGCCATAGTCCGGGATGTTGGAATCGGCCTCAATGTGAGCGTACTCGATGCCAAACTTCAAAGTGTGCTTGCCTGTCAAATAAGAAATACTGTCCTGAAAATCGTAATACGGGTTGGGGGCAATGGATTGGGGACGGTTATGCCAGGTGCCCAGGTTATTAAAGCCGCTGATGGCGATGGTTGGCAAGCCAGGAGTGGTTGCGCCCGAGGTGAGACCGGCAACAGTGGACCCTGCATCGTTCGTCCCTGTGATGAAGTCCATGCGATTATAGCCAAACCGCACCTCGTTCACTAATGAAGAGTTGGGAGTATAGTCCCATGCGCCTGACGCCGTATACGTCTTAATGATAAAGCTGTCCAAATAGATCTTATCGATGAACGGGTGATCTTCACCAACCCCGATGTAGTTTCCGACGATCAACTCGCCATTAAGGGTGTTCTGGTCGTTGATGTGGTAATCGATTTTCCCGATCCCGTTGTTGCTGGTGTTGGTGTTGGGGAAATTACTAATGTAGCCCGTATTGCCCTGGGAAGCGTTGGCCGGAAACAAGCCACCCGTGCAAGTATACGATCCCACAGTCGTCGGAGTCCCGGTGCAACCGGCCAAAGTCAGGCTGACCGGGCTCAGGCACAGACTCGAACTTGTAGACGATCCCGAGCACAATGAGGTAAAACCAGCGTTCTGCAGCGAAGTGATGGCATCCACCATACTGCTTGCCGGATTCGCAGTCGTTTGTGCAATTGTCTCAGGGATGCCGCCAGTACCAATGGCGTTGCCGAGGAGCGAACTTAGTCGCTCGAAGCCGCCGAAGAAGAAGAGCTTGTCCTTAAGGATGGGCCCTCCAACCGTGACACCATACTGCCTCAACTGCGTTGGCAGCTTGGCGCATGTAATGGCCTGAGCAGCGGCCGGCGCGGTCGGGTCGATCGGGCAGGTTGTGCCGTTGGGCGCGGGGTTGAAGTAATTGCGCGCGTCGAATTTGGCGCTGCGATAAAACCCGTAAGCCGAGCCGTGAAATTGATTGGTTCCCGATTTAAGTCCCACGTTCACCACGGCGCCGGGCTTCCATCCATATTCTGCCTTGGGATTTTCCATGGTGTTGAATTCCTGAATGGCGTCGATGGGCAGGATCGATGCACCATCCGTGATTGGACTGGGCATGCCTGCGATGGGGCGAGAGTCAAAGAAATTGGCGTTGATGACGCCGTCGATCATCCAGGTGGACTCATCGGGCCGCACCCCGTTGGTGCTCTGCGTCCATGGTCCGCCGCCGGGCTGCAGCATGACGCCTGGGCGCAGGGCCAAAAGGTCTTGGAAGTTGCGGCCATTCAAAGGCATGTCGGAGATTTCCGAGTTGTCCAGCGTGCCGCCCAAGGTGGCGTTGGTTGTCTCCACTAGGGGAACCTGTTCGGTGACCGTGACGGTCTGCCCAAGGTCGCCAGGCTGGACGGTAAGGTCGACTCGAACTTCCTTACCGACTTCGATCACAACGTTCTGGCGCTCAATTCGCTTGAAACCTTTGGCCTCGGCGCGAACCGTGTAGGTGCCGGGCGTCAAGTTTGGAGCGTTATACTCTCCCGCGTCATCCGTGGTCAGCGTGCGCGTAACGCCGCGCTCCGTGTCCACGACCGAAACCGTGGCGCCGGCGACCACGCCGCCACTCTGGTCCGTAACCGTTCCCAGGATGCGGCCCGCGCTGCCTTGCGAAAACGCCGGGACGCCGATGAACAGAATCGCAAGCGCGCAACCCAGCCAGCGCGCTGCCTTTCCACGCCAACTATTTGAAGTATTCATTTCTGAACCTCTCGTTTATCCAATAGGATTGAATTCCGATCCCAACACCCACTACCCAACTAAAGATCACCCACTGCTCAAACTCAATAAACTTGCAAACAGGCCCATTTTCGCTTTCCGCAAACAGAGCGAAAATAAATCCGTGAGGGCCCAAAACTAAGTTCAGCCTTGCGGGCGCGCTTCTTTCCGTCCGGCGAGCAACATCGCTCGCGAGCCGGACGCACAAACACGCTTCCCGCATGCCATGAATTTTTCGATCAAAGATTCAGAAAACCAAAATGAAATTAGCCATACCGACAAAAGTTATTGACAGCACCCACCAATTTGATGAGGAGAGGGTAGTTCCGCGCAATGGAGCAAGTCAAGAGATATTTTGGGGCAGGTGGCTATTTGGACAAAGGCTTATCTCGGGAAAGAGGCAGAGAGATGGGTTAGGTAATATTCTTATTACTTATTTTATGTGTTAATATTGGCTGAAGAGGAAATGGGAAGCCGTATTTGAAATATGGACCCGCTGCCCGGCGCGCTGTGCACTTCAATTGTTCCCGCATGGACCTCGGTAATCCAGCGTCCGATGGACAATCCCAAGCCCACTCCGCCCAACTCGCGTGTGCGCGCTTTATCCGCGCGATAGAAGCGCTCAAACACATTGGGCAGGTCCGCCTCGGCAATGCCGATTCCGGTGTCGCGCACTTCCGCCACCGCGAAGCCGTCGTTCCGTTGCAGGGAAACTTCCACCCGTCCATTCGCGGGCGTATATTTCACGGCGTTATCGATCAGAATCAGGAACAGCCGCCGCAACGAACTTGCGTCTCCCAGAATCCACAGGGAGTCGCTCGGAATTTGTTCCTTGAAGCCGATTTGTTTGGCCTCGGCCAGAGCGCTGCCCTGATGGCAGGCCTCGTGCAAAACTTCCGCCACATTCGTGGGCGTGAAATGCAATGTTTCAGCGCCTGAATCGGCGCGGGCCAGAAACATCAGCTGCTCGATCAAGGCCGAAGTTTTCTCTAGTTCAGCAAGAACTTCGGCGATGACCTCTCGATATTCCTCCGGGGAGCGCGCCTTGCGCAGAGACAATTCCGCGCGCGTTCGCATCACGGCCACGGGTGTGCGCAATTCGTGAGAGGCATCCGCCGTGAACTGCGTGATTTTCTTGAACGCGGCTTCCAAACGCTCCAGCATGCCGTTGAGCGTTTCCGAAAGCCGCTGCAGTTCATCCCCGGTGTCCGGCACGAGCAATCGGCTGGAAAGATTTTGCGCGCTGATGGTCCGCGCCGTTTGCGTGATCTGGTCCACCGGAGACAGCGCCCGCGTGCTAATCCAGTACCCTCCGCCGGCCGCGCACAAGAGCAGCGTGGGGATGGAAATGTAGAGCATCAACTCGAAATGGTCCAATGCTTCGTAGAAATCGTCCATTTCAAAGGCGGATTGAATGAAGTAGGATTCGCCCCCCACGCTGACCTTTTCGTTCCAGATCCGCAGCGGCACTTCTTTCCCCAAATACTCAGTGATTCTTCGTGTGTTGCTCGACGGGCGTGGAACTCCGTAGTCACTCATCACCGTGGAGCGATATAGCCAGTTGCCCTGCTCGTCGGAAACCTGCAGGAGCGCGCCGCCTTGCCGCAATTCGGTATGTTCGCGAAGCCCGTCTGGCAGATCTTCCTTCTGGCCCCGTTGAATCACTCTCACAATGAGCTGGTGCACTCCCTCGGCGCGAATTTGCAACTCTTCGTCAACCGTCTTGCGAATGCTGTGGCGCATTTCGATATAGGCGCTCACCCCAAACGCACACAGCACCACGGCCAGTATCGCAAAATACCATGCCGTCAGTCGCAGTCGAATAGGAAGCGTCATCAGGATGCCTTGCCGCCCTCTCGAATGGTGTAACCCGTTCCGCGAATGGTCTGGATCAGCTTAACTTTGTGATCGCGATCCACTTTGCTGCGCAACAGACTAATAAAAGCGTCCAGCGTATTTTCTTCCACGTCGTCGTTGGAATCCCACACCGAATGCACGATGGTGTTTCTTGGGATGACTCTTCCGGCGCGTCGCATCAGGAATTCCAGCAAACGAAATTCCGTGCGGCTCAGGGAAATTTCCTCGCCGTGGCGCGTAACCACATGCGTGGCCGGATTCAAAATCAAATCGCCAACTTGCAAAACTGTCGGCCGGTCCGCGGAGCCGCGCCGCGAAACCGAGCGAAGCCGCGCCAGGAACTCCTCAAAGGAGAACGGCTTGGTCATGTAGTCATCTGCGCCGAGGTCGAGCCCTTTGACGACGTCCGGCACAGTGTCGCGCGCGGTGAGAACGAGAATCGGCGTTTTGTTGCCACCCTTGCGCAAACGCCGCGCGACTTCGTAGCCATCGATTCCAGGAAGCATCAAATCCAGCACGATGGCGTCATACTCGAGCGCCTGGGCCAATTCGAGCGCGTCGCGCCCGTCGAATGCCAGACTGACGGAATGATTTTCTTCCTCGAGGCCCTTTTTGAGCAGCTCCGCCATTTTTTTCTCGTCTTCCACAATGAGGACATGCATTGCCGGCACTCTCCCAATCAAACCACAGCAACCTGAAAATGCACTGAAACGCCTTCTGGACAGATTCTAGGCCCTTGCTACGATGAATGGAAAGTGAGCATTGGGAGTGAAACAACGCGACTCCAAAGCAAGCCGCTCTATTTACCATTTTTTCAGGCTGATTTAGTAATGTGTTCTGAAGGCGAGCCTTGGAATTACAATTGGTGAAATTATCATGCAGCAATGGAAAACAATTCTCTCCATCCTGGTTGCCTTCGCGGTTCTTGCGGCCGTTTATGGAGTGTCGGTGATAAAGCGAGGTTTCCGCGCAACGGATCAGCCTTCCGCCGTCGAACGAATCATGGCGCGGGCAGTGCGAAACGTGAGCATTCCGCAAATCGCGAGGAATGAAAGAAATCCTTGGACGCCGAATCCCGCAATGATCGAGCAGGCGCGTGACACTTTTACGAGTAAATGTGCAGGCTGCCACGGCAAGGATGGCGACGGCCGGTCAGGGATTGGCCAGAATCTCTATCCCAATGCACCGGATTTGCGGCAACCCGAAACGCAAAACCTTACGGACGGCGAAATCCACTACATTATCCAAAACGGCGTGCGCCTGACGGGGATGCCAGCGTTGGGGAATCCGCACGTCGGACAAGATGACAACGCTGCGTGGAAGCTGGTTCTCTTCGTCCGATCCATCGGGCTGACCACACTCAAGGAAAGGGCCGAACAGAACTCGACTGCGGCCTCGGCGCACTACGTCGGTTCCGCGGCTTGCCAGAAATGCCACGCCGAGATCTACGCGAGCTGGAAGAAAACCCCGATGGCTAACGTGGTGCGCGATCCGCGCGAACACCCGGACGCGATCATCCCCAACCTCTCCACAAATAATGTAAGCCCGAAGTTCACGAAGGATCAAATCGCGCTGGTCTACGGAAGCATTTGGAAGCAGCGCTATTTCACCAAAATTGGCGATGACTATTTTCCCGAGCCCGCGCAGTGGGACGTGATCAACAAGAAGTGGCTTAAGTATTTTGTTCCCAAAGGAGGGGACTGGTGGGAGCCGTTTTATCCTCCCGACAATATGAAGCGCCCCACCGGGCCAACTTGCGACGGCTGCCACTCCGTGGACTACAACATTCAGACCAAGCAAGTGACGGAATGGAATGTCGGCTGCGAGCGCTGCCACGGTCCCGGCAGCATCCACGTCGATCACGCCACGCGCGAAAATATTCTGAATCCGGGGCGAATGGACTACGTCAGCGCCAGTGACACCTGCATTCAGTGCCATTCACAAGGGCGTCCACGAAGCAATCCCATTGAAGGCAAGTACTACGACTGGCCGGTCGGTTATCGTGTAGGGCTGAATTTGCGGGATTACTGGCAGCTCGAAGATCACAAACTAGGCGATCTGACCTTCACTCATTTTCCCGACGGCACCGCACATAAAAATCGGATGCAGGGAAACGATTTCGTGCAGAGCTTAATGTACCGTAGCGGTGTCACCTGCTTCGATTGCCACGATGCGCACGGCACCAGGAACTACGCGCAGCTTCGCAAGCCGGTGAATGAAATTTGCCTTGATTGCCATGGGGCCGGATCGAGAAACGGTCCCCGCGAGGCGACCCTCGGGAAGCACACGCATCACAAAGATGGCTCGCCGGGATCCGCCTGCGCGTCCTGCCATATGCCCAAGGTCGAAGCCGAGATTCCCGGCGTTTTCGTTCGCGCGCACACCTTCGCTTTCATCACTCCAGCCATGACGGAAAAATACAAGATTCCAAATCCATGCACGTCCTGCCACATGGACAAAACCACTGCATGGACCGCCGACGCCATTCGACACTGGACAGATGCGTCGCCGTGGCGAATGGAATAGAATGTGGGCAATCTTTTAAGGCTCCATTCAGGTTGGAAGAATAGGATCATTGGCAAAGCTTCTGCATAGTTTGAAAAGGGTGTGATTCAGTTTCGTGTTGGCAAATCAATTTCAAAAGTATCGCGTCGGAGTAGGGGGAGGGGTTGTCGTGAAGTATGCAGCCACTGCATTGGCCTTGTTGTTATTTCTCGCGCATCCGGCACACGCGCAAGTAACTGGCGGATCGATCAGCGGCACCGTAACAGGGGAATCCGGCGCGGTCATGCCGGATGTGCGCATCTCCGTGAAAGAAGCGGGCACGGGACTAACCAGAAATGTGACCAGCAACACTTCCGGCCTGTACAACGTGCCTGACCTCGCCCCCGGAAATTTTGAGATGACCGTTTCCGCCTCCGGATTCACCACGCAACTGTGGACGGCCGTCGTGGTCACGGCGGGCGTCGAGCGCATCCTCAACGTGGTGATGCATCCGGGCGACCCACAGCAAATCGTGCGCGCCGCCGCGCCTCCGGCGCTCGTGAGTGAGCCGTGCCCCTCGGTATGCGGCAGCGCCAATTCCAACACAGTTCGTGACACGCCCTTGAACGGCCGCGACTGGGCCGCCCTTGCCACTTTGCAAGCCGGAGTTTCCTCCGTGCAGAACGGCAGCGCCAGCGGCGGAGGCAACACCGACCGGGGATTCGGAGCAGCAGTGAGCATTTCCGGATCGCGGCCGGATCAAAACGCGTACATTCTCGATGGCATCAGCATCAACGATTATGCGAATGGAGCTCCGGGGAGTGTCTTGGGCGACAACCTTGGGATCGATGCAGTGCAGCAGGTGGCGGTTCTGGGCAGCAATTATCCCGCGGAGTACGGACGGACCTCGGGCGGAGTCATCAGCGTCGAAACCACCAAAGGGTCGGATGCTTTTCACGGCTCGGTCTACGAATTCCTGCGCAACAGCGCACTGGACGCCCGGAATTTTTTTGATCCCGCAATAATTCCCCCTTTCAAACGCAATCAATTCGGCGGTTCTGGAGGATTGCCGATCCGCAAGGGCCGCACCTTCATTTTCGGAGATTATGAGGGCCTGCGTCAGTCGCTGGGCGTGACCACCGTGAATTACGTGCCATCCGCCGCGGCCCGCTCTGGCCTGCTCTCCTTTTCGGATCCCTCCCAATTTCCATTCGGTTGCGCGGCCGCGCCGGCCGGCTCGAATCAATGCCAGGTGACGGTGGATCCCTCCGTGACGAAATTTCTGTCGGCCATGTTTTTCCCGCTTCCGACCGATCCGGTCCCGGCGGGGAGCAATATTGGGATTTTCCGGTTCTCCGCGCAGGAAGTTACCTCGGAAAATTATTTCACCACTCGATTCGATCACAAGTTCACGGATAGCGACAGCTTCTACGCAACTTACATTCGGGATAATTCCACAACGGTGCAGCCGGGAACTTTTGGCGAATTATATTCTGACATCGTCTCCAACCGGCAGGCGGCCACGATTCACGAACAGCATATCTTCAGCAACAATCTGCTGAATGCGGCTCAGATCGGTTTCACACGGGCGGTCGGAATTATTGGCAAAGTCGACCATATCGCCAGCGCGTATCAATCGGTCATGACCGATCACCAATACGCGTTTGAGCCAGGAGGGTATGCCGGTGATATTCAGAGCATTCCCGGAATTACCAGTTTTTTGGGAGCGCCGACCGCGGAAGGCTACATTCCTTCCAGCCGGGAGCTTTATTGGACGACTTACCAGGGTGGCGATGACGCCGTGCTCACCCGCGGAATGCACACCATTAAGTTCGGGGGTGAGGTGGAACACATGCAAGACAATGAAGTCTCGGCCAGCAACATTAACGGTCTCTTCCGCTTCGATTCCCTGGCGCAATTTCTGACCAACGAACCGTCGCTCTTTTCAGGAACGGGCAGTCCCCTGCCGCTCGATATCGGAATCCGGGAAACATTGTTTGGCGCTTATGCCGAGGACGACATCAAACTTCGGAAAACGCTGACGGTGAATGTCGGGCTTCGCTACGAATTTCTCACTGTGCCTACGGAGGCGCATGGCCGTACCTCCGTGCTGCCCGATTTGGGATTCCCGAATCCTCCCGCTCCTTCCTCGGCGCCTATTTGCGGCGTGAACGCTTCGGGCTGCGTGGGTGTCGGCCCGTTGTTCAAGAATCCCACCACGCGGGATTTTGAGCCACGCCTCGGATTCGCCTGGAATCCAAGCGGCGGGAAAACTCTCTTTCGGGGCGGATTCGGAATGTTTGACGTGCTGCCGCTTCCGTACGAATTCACTCTTTCCTTTCAGCGGGTGGCGCCCTTCACCCGAACCATCGTCGGCGCGAATCCCCCTCCGGGCTCGTTTACGATGGACGGCACGCTGGGGTCTCTGGCCTATCAGCAATTTGCCGGACAAACGGACACGAACATCGCCTACTATGCCGAACCCAATCCAAAGCGCAATTACGTGATGCAATGGAACCTGAGCGTGGCGCGCGAGCTGAGCTCCACGCTGGCGTTGACCGTCGGCTATGTGGGGTCGCGCGGCGTGCACCAGCCCTACCGCGTGGACAACATCGATATGGTTCTTCCAACAGCTACCCCGGAAGGGTATATGTGGCCTTGTGAACCCAACAGCCATGGCAGTACCTGTGCCACGGGCTTCTTGCCGTCTGGATCGCCCACCAATGCGTTGAATCCCAATTTTGGCCGCGTGAACGGTACTCTTTGGCAGGCTAATTCGTTTTACGATGCCATGCAGGTGGACGTGGCCAAGCGAACCAGCCACGGCATTCAATTTCACGCTGCCTACACCTGGGGAAAGAGTATCGATACGCTTTCCGCAACGGAAGCGGACGATGCTTTTCCGAACGGGCTCTTCAATCAACTTTTCTTTGACCAGCGAACGACTCGCGGACTCTCCGATTTCAACGTCGCGCAAACACTGGTCCTGAGCGCGACGTGGGAAATTCCCGGGCCGCAGAAAGGGTCGAAGCTTCCGGAGTGGGCATTCGGAGGGTGGCAACTTGTAGGTCTGTACAAGGCCAGCACTGGCCAGCCTTTCACTCCGATCATGGGTGGCGACCCCGTGGGCTCGAAGCTGGACGAGACAGGGTTTGTTCCGAATGTCATCGCGGGCTGCAATCCCGTCGATTCCAACTTCAAAAAGAACCCGCTGGGGCCTATCTACCTCAACCTCGCATGCTTCACGCCCCCCACTGTGCCAACATCGTCCCTGGGGTCACTGCCATTCCAATGCGCGCCGTTTCCGGGGGCCACTCTGCTACCTCCGGGCAGTCCGCTCACGTACTGTGCCAATATGCGTGGCAACCTCGGCCGAAATACGGTCATCGGTCCCGGACTATCGAAGCTGGATTTTTCCGTTTTCAAGAACAACTACATTCGGCGCATTTCGGAAAGTTTCAATGCCCAGTTCCGCGCTGAAATTTTCAATATTTTTAACCGCGCCAATTTTGGCTCGCCCACGGATAATCTGGCGGTCTTCGATCAAAATGGCGTCCCGCAAACCACGACCGCCGGTGCGCTTGACTCCACGCAGACAACGTCGCGCCAAATTCAATTTGCGCTGAAATTGATTTGGTAGAAACGTGGCGCGGGCTTCAGAGTCTGTGTGAGAACTCAAGATCGACGCGTTTTTGTAGCGCCCGCCTTCAAGCGGGCACTTTGGAATCAAGCAGATGCCCGCCTGAAGGCGGCCGCTACATGATCCAAGACCGAGTTCTCACACAGACTCTTCAGCCTGCGGAAAAGTCTCCACACATTTTTGTCATTCCGAGCGGAGCGAGGAATGACAAAATAGATTAGTTTATCCGCAGCCTGTTCAGGCAGCGGGTTTTGGTCCAGGCGAGGATTAAACTGCGCGACGAGATCCCAGTGATGCTACAAGCCCGCGCAATTCTCGGCTCTTATGCGGGAAAATAAACGGATCAGCTGGTCTTCCCGGCGTACTGCAATTTCACACGAGCGCTCTTCTCGGCCACCGACTTTGCCAGCTCTTCTTTGTAGGTGGTAAGCCGCTTGGCTACTTCCGGATCGGCAGTGGCCAGAATTTCCGCCGCAAAAATCGCCGCGTTGATGGCCCCGGGCTTATCGATGGCCATTGCCGCCACGGGCACGCCGCCGGGCATTTGCACGCTGGAAAGCAGCGAGTCGATTCCGGAAAGCACTGTGGTGGCCATCGGCACCGCAACCACCGGCAGCGTGGTGACCGCCGCGATTACCCCCGCCAGGTGCGCCGCGCCGCCCGCCGCGACGATCACCACTTTCAGTCCGCGTGAAACCGCAGTCGAAGCGTATTCGTGCGTCCGCGCCGGAGAGCGGTGCGCCGAGGTCACTTCAATCTCGTAAGGGACTTCAAATTTTTCCAGCATTTTGGCTGTTTCGCTCATCACCGGCAAGTCGGTGTCCGATCCCATGACGATTCCCACCAGCGGTTTGCGGCTACTTCCTGATTCAATGGACATGAAGCTCCCTGCCTCCTTTTTATATAACTATAATTATAACTACTTCATTAATTAATGAACTTCGGAAACAGCGTCTTTGCCGCTGCCATGCTGCGCGAAAGCACTTTCTTCGATTTCAATGCGATCGCCCCGGCGGATTCGACCCGCCTGCAGCACGCGGCACAGCAGGCCGCGCCGCCCGCGTATCGCTTCCTGTAGCCCCTGGCGAATTTCGTCCATCTGGCGGCACGGCGTGCACGGCTTGGTAACTTCCAGGAGGGCTTCGCCGGCGCGCAACCGTTGCCCGAGAGTCAACGCGGCAAGCGCGATCCCGCGGGTGGTGATGTTTTCCCTGGCGCGCCCCGGCTCGATGCCGAATTCCAGCAGCGTCTCTTGATCCATCAGCAGAACTTGCCGGCTGCTTCCGTGCCGCCCGTGGATGCAATCCTGGAGACCCTTATTTTCAACGGCAAGCGCTTCATCGAATTCGCGCATGGGCTCGCCGTGCGCGAGGCACTGGTATACGTGCAGCACCTCAGCCACGAGGCACCTCCACAGCAGGACTCCGCCGCAGATCACCCTTTGCGCCGATATCGCTGCGCCATTGCGCGCCCTCAAAATGAATCTTGCTGGTGGCTTGGTATGCCTGTTGAATCGCCAGCGGCAGAGAATCGGCGCAGGCTGTTACGCCGAGCACTCGTCCTCCGCTGGTCATGAAGGAGTCACCTTCGCGTTTTGTCCCTGCGTGAAATACGGCTATGTCCTTCAGCGCCTCCGCCTCGGCGATTCCTGTGATCTCCTTGCCACTTTCAATTGAACCCGGATATCCGCCCGAGGCCATCACCACGCAAACGCTCGCGCCGGGCTTCCATGCGGCCTTGAACCTATCCAGCCTGCGCGACGCCACCGCTTCGAAAGCCACCGCCAGATCGAAATCCATGCGCATCATGATGGGCTGCGTTTCCGGATCCCCCAGTCTGCAATTATATTCCAAAACCGTGGGCCCGCCGGCAGTGAGCATCAGGCCGAAATACAGGAAGCCGGTGTAAGGAATCCCTTCCTTGGAAAGTCCCTCGATGGTCGGGCACACAATGTCCTTGATGATCAATGCTTCGTATTTCGGCGTAATCATTCCGTCCATGGTGTATGCGCCCATTCCGCCGGTGTTGGGGCCGCGGTCGCCGTCGAAGACCCGTTTGTGGTCTCGTGTCGGAGCCATGGGCACAAATGATCGACCGTCCGTGAGGACGATAAACGAAAGCTCGTCACCTTTCACCGCGTGTTCGAGCAGCACACGCGAGCCGCCATGTCCCAGCTCGTGTTTCTGCATGAGCCGGCGAATAAACGGCTCAGCCTCCGCACGCGTTTCCGCTACCAGCACGCCCTTTCCCCCGCAAAGCCCATCGGCCTTGATCACTACAGGCCAATCCACGGCATCCAGCGCGCGTATGGCTTCGAGCGGCGCTTCGAAATCTCCATAGAGCGTGGGCGTGGGAATGTCGTAGCGGTCCATGAACTGCTTCGCGTAAATCTTGCTGCCTTCAAGCCGCGCGTCGCGCTGCGAAGGTCCTACCAGCCGCATCCCGCGACATTCGAATTTATTCCGTACGCCGGCAACCAGCGGCGCTTCCGGCCCGACAATCGTAAGGTCCGGCTTAAGGCTTTCTGCCAGTGCCACCAGTGCGCCCACGTCGGCAACATCCACGGGCACACACTCGGCTATGTCCGCGATCCCGCCGTTTCCCGGCGCGCACCAAATTTTCTCGACTTCCGGCGACTGATGCAGCCGCCAGACTATGGCGTGCTCGCGTCCTCCGCTTCCGATCACCAGAATTTTCACAGTAGGCTCACGATAGTCGGCGACTCCGCAACTGTCAACCCCGATGGGAGCACTTTTGCGGAGGCATGGTTACCGAATTGATTGCTGATCAAGTCCAATCGCGTATGCAATGTTTTTATGGACTCAAGGTATCAGCTGGACGATTGCATTGCTGGAAGAGGGTATATAGTTTCAAGTAGCCACTGGTTCAGAACGGGAATTCTGGCGGTATTGTTGTCGTGGGATGTGCTGCCCCGAAGCCAAGTAAACAGTGGGGCCACCTAAGGTTGTGGCTCTTCTTCGTTCATTTTGGGGGACTGGTAATGTCCAAGACAGGATCGTGCCAAAAAATGCATTCTCTCACTGGCAATTGTAAACCGGGCATTTACTCCCATTTGTATGGAGCCGCCGCGCCGCTCCCCATAGTGAAATCTCCTAGAATCCCCCCACGTGCGTTCCTGCTTGTTCTCTCATTGCTTTTCGTATCGCCGTCAGCTCGCGCGCAAGCTGGAAACACCAATCAGTTTCTCTTCGCGGTCGAAGGCGGCCAAACCCCTTCTGTAGTGACTTATATCGTCGACCAAACCACCGGCGCACTGTCCACTCCCGCAGGCGTTAATCCAGTTCCTATGAGGGGATCACTCCCTCTCTCAAATTATGCTGCTCCCACTGTCAATCCGGCAGGAACGTTTTTGTTTGTGCCAGTCACAGATTCCAATAACCAAGCTGCCGTGTCGGTTTTTTCAATTTCGTCCACCGGCTCGCTTGCGGAACTCGCGGCATCTCCCTTCAGTGCAGGCAATTCTACGTTTCCCCTCGGCGTGGTGGTGAGCCTCGACGGGCAGTACCTGTATGCACTCTCAGGGGACAATAACGCGAATCCATCCACTTGCGTCCTGAACGCTTACTCGATCGCAGCGGATGGCACGCTCACCCCAGTGAATAATTATTCGCTCCCGGAAGAAACCGAATTTCTTTACCTGCACCCGACCGGTCGATGGCTTTACACTTATGGTAACGGTGTCTCGGGCGGCGAAGTTCCCTCCGTGATTGAGAAATTCACCGTCGGCTTGTCCGGCACATTGACGGATGATGGCACCTTTACTTTGGAAACATTCTCCTACCCAGTTTGGGGACTCGTCGGGGACAACTCCGGAAAATTCTTATACACATTGCATGGCCAATTCGCAGATTCCTACACGATGGTTGATGCGCTCTCCGTCAATGGGGGTACCGGTGATTTATCTGAAGTTTCAACATACACTGACATGGGTGGTATTGTTCTCACCGCCTCTCCGCCTGAACAGGAAGCCATCGATTCCACCGGACGATTTGTGTTTTCAACTGTTGCTGATTTCTCTACTTCGAACGGAATCTTTAGTCTACTTCCGTCCTCGATTCCCAGCGATTATCAGTACCCAGCTCCCTTATTGTTAGCCTCTCGCACCAGCCCATTTTTGTTCGTCGCAGGTGAGGGGCAAGGTCAAACGCAAGCGGGAGGTTATTACCTTTCCAGCTATCTGATCAACAGCGATGGCACACTTACGCCCGCTCCGGGCTCCCCTTACACGACTTCGCTGAATTCATATACGCTTGCGATTACCGGCTCAGTGCTCGCGCCTACAGCACCTTCCCTGACTCTCTCGTCGAATTCCATTACATTCGGATTGATTTCGCCCGGTCAAAACGTTTCCTCTTCCGTTGGCCTTTCCAACAGTGGCTTTGGCCCTCTGATCATCAACACTATTTCCATATCCGGTGATCCGAGTTTTACTCAGACAAGTAATTGCCTCACCACGCTCGCTCCGGGAGCGACCTGTACAATAAACCTCACGTGGTCGCCAACCACAGCAGGTACGTTTACAGGGAATCTGAATATTGACAGTAATGTGCCGGCAGCCAGCGTCTCGCTCACAGGTACGACGGCGCCCGCTGTTTCCTCTCCCTTCGTTTCTCCAAATAGTTTGACATTTCCATCCACCACCATCGGCGTTGCCAGCGCGAGCCAGACGTTCACAATTGAAAATCTTCCTCAGGCCACGGCTTCCCTTTTGGTGAGCGGCTTCGGATTCAGCGGCTCGAATCCGAGCGACTTTTCCCAGACCAACAACTGCACTGCTGCAATTCCTGTTGGAGGATCCTGCGCGGTTATGGTCGTTTTCACGCCTCTCGCGGTCGGCTCCCGAAGCGCGAATTTCATATTCTCGACAAACGACCAGAACGAATTGAACCTCTCCAATCTCGTGATGGGAGTAGGCGCCTCCGGCACGACGCAATATCAGTTGCAAACCTCCGCCGTCGGACCAGGAACTATTCAGCAAACTCCATCAGGAACTTCATTTAACGCCAACACGTCCATCACTCTTACTGCTGTTCCCAACACAAATTCGTCTTTCACCAGTTGGTCCGGGGCCTGCGCCGGAAGCAGCAATACGGTTTGTACATTCAGCATCACAGCGAACACGACCGTGACGGCAACTTTTACGGCCATCGCGCAATACCAATTACAAACCTCCGCCGTCGGACCAGGAACCATTCAGCAGACTCCGTCAGGAACTTCGTTTAACACCAACACTTCCATTACTCTTACTGCTGTTCCTAACGCAAATTCGTCTTTCACGAGTTGGGCCGGGGCCTGCGCGGGAAGCACCAATACGGTCTGTGCGTTCAACATCACAGCGAACACGACTGTCACGGCAACTTTTACCGCAAATCCAGCGCTCGTCATCCCGCAGGGGCAACAATCCGGCGCGGCCGGGAACACGTTCACATTTCAAATTAACGAAACTGGATTCACCACGCAGCCCACTCTGACGGCGAGCTGCTCGATACCGAACGGCGCTTGCTCCATCAGCGGAACCACTCTCACCGTTACTACTTCCGCTCGCAGCTCGAGTTTCGTCCCCATAAGATTCCCGACATTGCCAGTTGGCCTGATGCTGACACTCGCAATATTGATGTTCGGGGTTAGCCCACATGCCCGCCGTGCGTTTCGTCGTGCAACATTGGTCGGCGGCTTGACCCTGCTCGCCGCTTGCGGAGGAGGTGGTACCGTCACTCAAAACAATGGCACACCCGCGGGCACCTATGTGGTTACCGTCCACGCCACTTCAGGCTCGCAAACCGCAACCACAACCGTCTCGGTCATCGTGCAATAGTTCGCTGCGCCGTCGAGTTCGCGTCTTCCAACACAGTTTTATTTCTGCGGTTCTCTGCAAATATCCTTAGTTTCAACGGAGCGGCATTTTCATATTCTTCGGAGTCCTTTCATCGCTTGACGTGAAAAATCAGATCCAACCAGCCCGGATTTGATCTCTCCACTTTTTCAATTGAACTTAAATTAATATTTTTGCGAAGTGCAAAGAAAACAGACTGTCCTTTCGGACAGGGTTGGTACAGGTCCCAATACTGTCCCGCAGGACAGTGGAATTCAATTCACTCGCAGGCCAAGCTAGCGGCCCTAAGGCCGCATGTATTGGACTGTGAGCATTCGCGATTCGTCTGCGGCGCAGTCGTGTATTCAAGCCGGCGGAGTTATTTGGACCCCGGAGATGCAAGCCAGATTACAGATTCCGGAGGCCCGACTAAATGGCACGTATGAAATTTTGGCAGAGGACTATCTTGCTGCTTCTCTGCAACGGATTTGCGATGTTCGCGTTTGCGGCTCCCAAGATGGCGAGCCATTCGATCACCTTGACATGGACTCCGGCCACGCAACCAGCCAACATTAATGCTGTGAGTTGGAACATCTATCGATCGACGGTGAGCAACGGCCCATATACTTTGATTGCATCCGAGCCGGTCGCCTCAGTTACATACGTAGACACTGCCGTGACAGCCGGGAACGGGTATTTCTATGAGATGACTTGCGTGGATTCTGCCGGCGTTGAGAGCGCACGCTCCACCGCAGTCGACGTCACAATTCCAAGCGGAGATTTTCATGGACTCTTCGATCACTACGCCGCATCAACCAACCCAGGCGGTCAAGTGAGCTTCCTTATGACCATGACGCCGTCCGTGGGATATCAGGGCGACGTGACCCTGGAGGTAACGGGCTTGCCCTCATTGGCCACGGCAAGTTTCTCGCCGGCGGTAATTGCCGGCGGTTCCGGGACTTCGATACTCACGGTGAAGACGCCTCCTTCGATACGCCAGGGTGAATACCTGCTGACCATCCAAGGTACCAGCGGAAACTTGGCGCACTGGACAAATGTTGAACTTCTCGTCGGGACGGTGGACTTCATGGGAACGATCTCGCCCGCAACGCAGAGCGTTTCAGCGTCCACAGGCGGAAATGTGCAGTATTCCATCACCTTGATGGACTTGGGCACCATGCCCTTCGGCAATAGTGCGACGTTCTCCATCAGTGGACTGCCCGCGGGGGTGACGGCAAATTTTTTCCCGGCGGTGGCAAATCCGGACAGCAAGGGATCGTCCGTGCTGACGCTGATCATCCCGGCCGGCACGCCGCCGGGCATCTACGCGCCGCTCATTACGGCAACGGGCGGCAGAGTTGCGCACTCCACGAATATCAATTTAACGGTTGCGCCATAGGCGATTTGGACATTAAGTACTATTTATTAATATTCATTTCCGATAAAACAAACGCGTAATCGAATGCCGCCTCATGCAGGGCGTCATAACGTCCCGACGAGCCGCCGTGCCCCGCGCCCAGGTTGGCCTTCAGTAGCAGCAGATTTTTATCCGT
>Ga0182024_10010800_pt1 | contig 18534 bp, 12 predicted proteins | sample P32metaG_FD_120480 | JGI IMG/M metagenome (GOLD analysis project Ga0182024, IMG submission 120480) | Permafrost microbial communities from Stordalen Mire, Sweden - P3-2 metaG (Illumina Assembly) | ecosystem: Environmental > Terrestrial > Soil > Wetlands > Permafrost | place: Sweden: Stordalen... | reverse complement strand
CAATCGAAAGCCCTCCGTTTTGCTTGATCTGTAGTCTTCGTAAACACAGATTCTGAGCCAAATGACAGGGCTTTTGTGTTGCTTTGAAAATTACTTTGGTATCACTACCGTGAATTATTGCGGATGCCCATATATACTGTATCCTATAGTTATCACAAAAAGACGTTTTGGACAATCCCCGATCAGTCCCTGGACATCCTCACAATCAGGCTTTTCGAAATTTGGCGTGACGAATTCAATGTCCTATTAGGTATTCGTCAATCAGCTAGCCAACCGTTTAGCGGATTCCTTGGCTGCTTCGGCGGCAATACTGTAGATTTCGCATGGTTGCATGCCGTCGAACAGCTGCATGACGTTCTCTGTTTGCATGCACAGCGATTTAAGCAGCTCCATAATCAGATGGATAAAGCCGGTCGGGTCGGCCATCTTGCTCGCTATGTCAGCGATCTGCGAGCTGAATATGTCAGCCCCGCCTGGCAGCGCTGCATGCTCAGCTCCATTCAGCGCTGTTAGCGGGCCGGTTTTGCCAAAATCCAATTTAGGCAAGATTTTTTCGGTAGTAGCATCGCAAGCCGTCATTGAAGAAGCTGCTTTAGCAAAGGCATGAGCCGCAGCCTGCCCCGATCCGGGTCCGAGCATTTGTTTGGAGCAATCGCCGAGCGTCAACAAGTTTTCCAGCACCTTGTTGCCGCCATCTGCTACATCTGCGGGTGTTCCGTGACTTGGTGCGCCAAATTGGGTCGGTCGGTAGTTGATAGACATGGTCTTAAATAACGGAAATAGCCAATGACAAAACTATAGGCACTGGCCGCCAGTCCGCGCATCATGATCGGGCCAAGATTCGCCGGCGCAAAGTCAAGAAACTCTCATGACCGACTCCGCCAACGGAACTCGTCGAGGCGAACCGCAAGCGCTTCCAGTCGTGACACATCCTTTGCAACGCGATTGAAATGCGGTGGGTCACATACTAGCGGGAACGCGGCTCACCACACACCAGGTTTATTTATGCATCAATGGCATGAACACTTATATAGCTACGAAAATGACTTGAAGAACCGCGAGCTGTCGCGAATATCACGACGAGCCTATATGTCGCGCCTCAACTCGTTTATCCAATTCCTCGAGGGCAAAGAAGTAAGTTACGAGCGCCTGGCGGACGAGAAGCTGGCGATGGAGATGCTGCAAATATATTCGCAGTCGTTGCAGCGACAAGGTGGATCGGAAGCGTCCGTATACAGCCAGGTTCGCACGGTGGCCAATTTTCTGGAATTCTCCGGTATGCATGCTCCCGTTGAGGTGTCCTGCCCGAAACAGACGGTGCCTGCGCGCGATGTTCCTACTTTGACGAGCGAGGAAGAGACGCGTTTCGTCGCCGCCCTGGCCAAGGTCACCACGAAGGAACGCGCTTTGGCTCTGACTTTTCTCTATGCCGGGTTGCGACCGAGCGAATGTGCCGAACTGCGTGTCAGCAACATCACCTTCTTCTCGCAAGAGTATTGTTTGATTCACGTTCCCCAAGGAAAGTCGCGCACCATCTCGGTCGGCACGGAATTGGCGCAAGCGTTGCACTCGCTGATCACGGAGCGATATGCATGCGATCCTGATTTTGTCTTCCTCAATAAAGACGGCAACCCCATGTCCATTCAAGGCATGGACTATCTCGTGCGCCGCATCGGTCAACGCATCCGACTTTTCGTTTCACCATCGATCTTGCGCAAGACCTTCCTCTACCGCCTGCTTGGGCAGGGCAACGACCGCGATGTAGTGGCCTTTCTCACCGGCTACCGAGCGGAGCATGTAGGCAAGATCAATTGCGAACCGGAATACGATCAGAGCGATGCCCTGCCAGTTCCAACTCGACAGGAGCAAAAGACTGGCGCCATCAATTTCACACCACCAGCAGCGGCGGCGCAACTAGCCGCGAACCAGCTCTGGGGCAAGTGACCGCGGTCAATTCCGCTAGCGAATACACTGGCGAAGCTCGTGCACGATGCCTCTACGGCCGGTGCCGGTGCGGGCCCGGACCTGGCGGTCCTTCGTGGCGCGGTCCATCGCATTCAGGCTCCTCATGTGTCAGTCCCAGCGATGAGCGCAGCATGTGCATCCGCACCTGCTTGCGTTGTTCAGGCGTCAGCACCTCAGCAATAGCCAAAACATTCTCAACAAAATGATCCGCCATTTGATTGCGCTTTGCTTGAATCTCTTTGTGAATCGCCCGCACTTTATCTTTGTCGATCTCGCTCTTCGACAAAAGGCGCACAATGTCGCGCACCTGCGGCAACATGCCGACGCCCTGCTCGGCAAATTTGAAGAAACCGTCGCCCTTGATCTCCGCCAGCTTTTCCACCTGCTCGTCGCTTAACTGCACACCGGCTCTAACGATCATTGCAAACGGCCCGTGTCTCTGCATCATCCTGCGAGCGCCAAACCACATTCCCCTCAAGTTCCCAAACATATTTATTCGCTCCGTCGCCTTCGTCCCTCGGCTCCTCCGCTCTGCCCCCGCTCGCTGCGACCGGCTCCTCGCCGCTCTTGCTTCGCTGACTTGGACATCGTTTCGACCGCTCCGTCGCCTTCGTCCCTTCGGCTGGGCAGCTTTGCTGCAGCGGGCGAGCAGCTTGCTGCACAGCCCCTCCTCGGATAAGCCACCCTCGGGCGGCTCCTCCGCTCTGCCCCCGCTCGCTGCGACCGGCTCCTCGCCGCTCTTGCTTCGCCGACCTGGACGTCACATCCACCGCTCTTCTTTCTGTCCCGATCCTATCATCGGCGGTCTAAAGAAACCTTCGATCTGCAAATGAAATTCCCGCGGCGGTTTCGATGCAGGTGAAACCCAGACGTATGCGCTTGCGTTACAACTTTTCTCGGTTTCTCTTTCGTCCAGTACGTTATGCGGTTCAGTCTGGCAAGATAGACACTGGCAACTCTGCGGGAGGTTCGATGACATCAAGCACCCCACTCAGCTCGGCGCCTGCGAGCGGAATGCGTGATTTTCTGCCGGGCGTTGTTGGACTGCGCGATTGGGCTGCGGCAGCCATTTTGCGCACTTACCAGCAGTTCGGGTTCACGCGCATTGAAACACCGGCTCTCGAACACATCAATCTTCTGCGCAAAGGCGAAGGCGGAGAGAATCTGGCGCTGATCTTCGAGGTGTTGAAACGCGGAGACAAGCTGGATCGCGAGTTGCAGGGTGATTCGATCAATCGCTCAGAGCTGGCCGATCTCGGGCTGCGATTCGACTTGACGGTGCCGTTGGTGCGCTTCTATGCTCACAATCAAGGCAACCTGCCGACGCCTTTGAAGGCGATCCAGCTCGGCCCGGTTTGGCGAGCGGAAAGCCCGCAGCAAGGCAGATACAGGCAGTTCACTCAATGCGACATCGACATCATCGGCGTCAAATCCGAGATTGCCGAGATGGAGCTGATCCAGGCTACAGCGGCAGCGTTGCTGGAGCTGGGCTTCAAAGATTTCACCGTGCGCATCAACGACAGGCGCATTTTGACGGAGCTGGCTCAGTTCTGTGAGTTCAGCGAGGACCGATTCGAGGCGGTTTTCATCGCCCTGGACAAGTTGGATAAAATCGGCATCGAAGGTGTGCGCAAAGAGTTGCATGCCGTCTCGCATTCAGGCGAAGCCACCGATAAGCTGATCGATATATTGACGAAGCTGATCGGCGAAGAAGACTTCCTGCAGTTGCGTCATGCGCTGCCATCGACAATCTGTCCTGACACGTTCGGTTGCTTGAAGAATGTGATCGACGGTATCAGTCAGTTATCCAACGGAGCTTACAGCATCAAGTTCGATCCCACTCTTGTGCGCGGCATGGGCTATTACACCGGCATGATTTTCGAGATCAGCAATCCGGGATACACACATTCAATCGCCGGCGGCGGCCGCTACGACAAAATGATCGGCAAGCTTGCCGGGCGCGATACGCCAGCCTGCGGCTTCTCCATCGGCTTCGAGCGGATCATTGCCATCCTCAGCGACAAAGGATTCAAGCCACCATCTACGGTGCCAAAGATCGCGCTGATTTGCGAACCGGACAGAGATTCTCTGAGCGAGGTGATGGCTGCTGCTGAGAAACTGCGGGGCGATGGGTCGATCGTTTCAATCCTGCCGCGCAAGAAGGACATGCGTAAACAACTCGATGCTTTAGTGGCGCAAGAGTTCGGTCATTACTGCACATTCCGCCCGGACAATTTGGAAGTAAAGCCGCTGTCGGCGGGCAAAGCGTAAGCGGGATCGAAAGTTCCTCTCAAGACTTCTGTTGCACCTTGAGCATCGAACAGAACCAGGCTGAGCACAATGAACGAAAGGCGCCGAAGATCGCTGGATAAGCCAAGCTTGCTCGGCACGATATCGCGATCGACCGCAAACCCGATCTCGACATATTGCTGATCGTCAGCAGATTCAGGCCAATCGATATACTGCGAGAACCGCGTCGGCTCTTGCGAATGAAGGGCTGAGATGCAAACGCCGTCGCGAAAAATGGCCACGGTCACGTTGTCGCAGCCGGCAGGAACATCACCCTCGATATACATCTCGCGCCAGCGTGAGCGATCGATGCGTTTGACAAAAGAACGAGGCCCCGCCCAATTGTCCGGATAGATGCCCTGGACAAACGGCGCCACTGGTTTCTTCTCTTGCAATGCTGCGGTTTGCTCGAGAATCGACAGAGAAGCACGGGCCACACTTTGCCAATCGCACTCCGCCGCCCGTGCCAATCCTCGCGAGCGCAGGTCCTCAGCCAAAGCCGGTGAAGTTATGACTTGCTCGATCGCATTGGCAATCTCGACCTGATTGAGCGGATCGAACATGATCGCCGCGTCGCCGACGACCTCGCGAAAAACCTCAATATCGCTGCACAGCAGCGGGCATCCCAGCGCCAGCGCCTCCAGGGCCGGCAATCCCAAACCTTCGAAAACCGAAGGGAAAACAAGGCAGGCTGCACCGTGATAAAGTCCAGGCATAAAAGATTGATCGATGAAACCCAAGTGAGTAATTTGCTCCGCGCATCCAGCTTCAGCAGCCGCGGACATAAGCTCTTCCTTCGGCATTTTGTGCCCGCCGGTTAGTACCAGTGGTGGTGTCAAACCACGCTTCTTCAATTCACCCAGTGCGGAAAACAGTCGCAAGTGATTCTTGTGGGCCCACGTCGTCGCTGGCAAGAACAGATAGCCTTTTTGCAAACCAAACTGTTCCTGCACTTTGATCCAGGATCGCTGTGCTTCGTCGACTTTAAAAGTTTCAACCGCTGCGCACGCGACGGCGTGGACCTTTTCAGCCTCAGCCCCGAAGCGCTCGATCACCGTCTTGCGCGTAAATTCAGATATGCACATCACTTTCGTCGCTGATTTGCATGCCAGGCGGAACATCTGATGTCGCCATTTGTTCTCGTCCTCAGTCAGCACTTCAGGATGATACTCTTGCAGGATATCGGCCATCATCACGACAGTAGGAAGAACGCTGATTCTATCCCACTTCGCATCGATCCATGGACAAAGAAGAACATCGAGATCCAAACTGTTGATGCAGTCATACAAATCGCAGTGCAGACTCTGGGCACCATCAGAGTCCACCTGCTCTCCGAGCGAATCCGAGGAAGAAAAAGCATGATCGGGCAACACGTCGTAAACGCAAATGGTCTGACAATTCAGCGCGGACCGGGCGAAGTAGTGCTGGTTTTCAACCGATGTAAGAATGAAATAGAAGTGCTGCGGATCGAGGGCGATTAGCTCCGCAATCAAATCGCGCGTGTATGGATTATATCCACTGAAGGAAGTGCTGCTGAATGGAACGACATTTATGCCAACGCGCACGAGACCAATCCTGACTCTCTCAAATGGCGCATTATAGAACACCGCAGACACGACCAGCAGCACTCTGGAACAAATCAAGCAGTTGCTTGCTCCCATTCTATGCTTCGATTAATCGGAACATAGCGGGGCAAGCGCGGCGAGGAAGCCTGCCCTGAGCGAAGCGCAGAGGAGTTGAATGGGCCGTGCGCAGCACCGCGTACGGTTCGCGCGGAGGCTTCAGCCGGAGCGCTTACAAATGGATTAACCCAACCCGACCGCTATGGCTAAAAGTGCTCAGCCCGGTGGGTGGAGGAAATGCACGCCGCCTGAGTAACGGCTGTTGTTCCAAACGCTGGCGGGATCTTGCGACCATCTGCCCGAGCTCGAGTGATTATCGAACGACTGGCCGTTGGGACCGATGATGCCGGTGTGACCGTGAGAGTTGCCGCCACGGTAGCCCATCACCACGTCTCCTGGTTGTGCTCTTGAATCCCGTTTCCAGCCGTGAGCAAGCAGCTGCTGCTCCAGCCCCTGAACACTGAGAGAGTTGGCATAGCTGAATCCGGCATGATTGAGCACGGCAGCAACCGATGCGGCGCAGCCGAGATTGCCGTCGCTCATGTACTTGGACCACATCGCGTGGCCGATCGATTGATTGGCCGACATGATGATCTTGCCCTGCGCGTCGGTGACGTTGATGTCGCCAAGCGACTGCTGGCGGGCATCTGCCAGACCAAACATATTTTTGCCGGCGTTGATGTATTGCTGATATTGCGGATTGTTCAGATCTTCTTGCGTGGGCGCGCGGCCGAGGAAGGTTCCCAGTGCTAGTTTTCCGGCGTCATCGCCGGTCATCTTGCTGGCATCGATTCCCATGCGTTGAGCTAGTTGCTTGGTGCCGCCCTCTGCCAGCGCTTCTTGCAATTCCTTAGGCATGAACTGGTTGACGCGATCCTTGGTGATCGGATCTCCGCCGCCCTTCATGTCGCTGAGGAACTTGGTGAATCCTTGCTGGAAGCTCGGGTCAGCGAATTTGCTCGACAGCTGATCCATGTTGTTTGCCGCTTGCCGCAACTTGTCGTCGGCGGGAAGGTGCTTGGAGTCTGCGTCGTGGCGCAGGCGATCGGCGTACTGATGCATCGCCTTTTGCAACGCGTCAGGATGCTGCCTGAGATATTCCTGCAGCTTCGCCATGTCCGGCGGATCGCCGAGATCGATGCCGAGCATTGCGGCCAATCCCATCATCGAGAAACCTTGATTCATTCCGTAGCGACCGACCTGATAGCCGACTCCCGGCCGTTCTCTGACGGTGCTGTAAGGTTCCGTCTTGTCGGGATTGAACAAGGCAGCGACTGAGTCTTTGAATGACACCACCCGCTTAGGCTCGCTGGGCGGCGCCGGCACTTCGCGCGGAGGAATCATGTTGTCGATGCCGGCTGGAGTGTTCTGATCGCCTTCCTGTCTGCCCGGCTGAGATTCACGTGGAACGGTGGTGCTGCCATTGCTTCCATTGACGCGGTTCATTCTGTCAGATGTGTCTTGCACATCCGGCGGTACCGGCGGTGGTGCCTTGCTTTGATCTTTGAGAGCATCCGGCGTCAGCTTGTCACCGAATTTATTCTGAACCTTGTCGGAAACGAGTCCCTGCGGATCGTTGATGTCTACTTGCTTGACCGGTCCATTTTGTGTTTGCACATCGGGCAACTGACCGCCGAATTGTGCGACGATGCGATTACCCTGATAGTTGACCAGATCGTCGAGAGCGGCTTGTTGTTGAGCAGTCGGTTTGGTGACGTCGCCTTTGTCGCGCTGCACCTGGATCACCACCTGTCCATCGGGCGGATTGCCTTCCGGGTTGTGAACCATGGTGACGCCGCCGTTCTTATCGACGATGTAGTTCGGCTTGGCCGGCGGAGGATTTGGATGCGCATCTTTGTTTTCGTATACAACAGAGATCTTCGGCGTTTCACCCGCCTTCAAAGATTGATAATCTCTGTCTGAAACTTGGGCGGTTCCATCTTTGATCAATCCGGCTTTTACAAGGTCGGCCTGGGAAAGCTTCGGGTCCAATTTTGACGCTGCTTCAGTCTGAGCTGCAGGCGCGCTGGTTAACAGCGGCTCGCCGGGTTTCGCCGGGATCTGATTTTGCGCGAGCAGTGTCTGTTCGCCGGTTCCGCCACCACCACCGGTGCGCTTCACGCCTGTGTCGGCAGGCGTGAACTGTGCCAGATTCAGGAACGGGTGCCCGCTAACTCCTGCATTCAACGGCGTGAATAGTCCGCGGTCGCGACTGCCGGTGGCATCAGTGCCGCCACCACCGCCGGTGTGAAGCGAAAGCGACGCCAGGCTGATGGCTGTTGGCGTAATTGCTGTCTTCAAAGCGAATTCGTTTGTCCCGAGCGGGGCGTCCGGCTTGCCTGTTGCCGCCACTCTGTGCAATTTGTCGCCGTCGCGGTTAGTCAAAAGCTCCGCCAATTGCGTCCTGAATGGATTGGGCGAAGGCTGCTTTCCAGCGAGCTTTATTTCATCACGATGCTCTGTCGTCGGGAGCGCGGCCGCGATCTGTTTGCCACTGGCATGTACCGCAGCGTCACCACCGGTGAGCAGCTTGGCCACGTGGTCATGTAAGGCTCCGTGTCCAGTGGCATGGGCAGTAGAATGGTGCAGTTCTCCTGCATGCCCTGCGCCTTTCAAGTGGTGCAGCGAGTGGAGGTGGCCACCTTCAGTCATGAGCGACTCCCTGCAAGCAAATATGCTGCTTGCGTATGAGGTTGGGGGTGATGATGTGGCACGAGGATCCCGATATTAGGCGATGATGCGAATCTTGTTAAGGGGCTCATGCGTAGTCCTCCCACGGACAGAACATTAAATCTGCTCGACGCAAACGAAACTGCCAGTTTTTTGGTGGCGAACGAGGTCCGCTCTCCAGCAGCATTTTGCTCCAAGAAAGAAAAGCTATAAGAGAGGGAAGAGGCGCAAAGATCGAGCGCGAGAAGCGCCCACTCCGATCATAGACAAAGTCTACAGCGAAGTTTTGGCACAGATATGGCAAAGATTAGACGCCGCGTGTTCACGCAGCTTGATTTATAGACGGCTGCAGATAGACGGCTGGAGCTTGCCCGCCACTCAGTTATGCGTCGGCTGAATCGCGCAGGCGCAGAACGTAGCTGTTTTGATAACGTCCACCGTCGGCAGACAGTTCCTGATGGTGATCGTTGGCTTGCCTGATAGCGCCATTGGTGTCTTTTCCGAGAATTACCGCTACGTCGCCCCAGTTTTGTCCGTTGTGCTGGGCCTGTACTGAACGGTTCCAACTGCGCACGACGACATCGCCACGCTGCAACCCCGACTGTCCAACATCAGAGAGCGATCCAACCAGCTCAAATTTTCCGCTTCGCAGCAGATTTTTACCATAGTCCCATGCATTCGCATGCTCGATGCTGCCAACGGATGCGTCCACCGCGCGCGCGACGCCACCAGCACAATAGCCGACGGTATTGGTCCGGCTTGCCACGCTATCGGCTGTTTCCGCCAGCCTTTCAGCGGAGGCGCTGATTCTGCCGTTATTATCTCTGACGTGAATATTGCCTGCGCCGTGCTGCCTAGCTTCGGTCACATCGTTCATGTTGCCGGCTGCATTACTGTATGCCTGATACTGCTGATTGGCCAGATCGGCGTCCGTCGGCGTGCGTCCCAGAGCCACGCCCAGTGCCAGTTTGCCTGCATCCTGCTCGGAAATCTTGGTCGGATCGATGTGCATCGCTTTGGCCAGGTGGTTGATGCCGCCCTCAGCCAGCGCTTCTTGCAGCTCCTTAGGCATGAACTGATCGAGGCGTTCGGCAGTGATCGGATCGCCGCCACCTTTCATGTCGCCGAGAAACTTGACGAAACCAGCCTGGAAGTTGGGATCGCCGAAGTTGGACGCCAGTTTGTCCATATTGTCCGCGGCTTGCCGCAGCTTGTCGTCGGCGGGAAGCTGGTCCGCATCAGCATCTTGACGCAAGCGTTCAGCATATTGATGCATTGCTTTCTGCATGGCATCGGGATGCTGCGCCAGATAATCCTGCAACTTGCTCATGTCCGGCGGATCGCCCAGGTTGACGCCGAGCATTTCAGCCAGCCCCGACATCGTAAATCCCTGATTCATGCCATAGCGGCCGACGCGATAGCCGGCACCCGGGACTTCTCGAATCGTGTGAGAGGGATCAGTGCGGTCGGGATGGAACAACGCGGCCAGAGCATCTTTGAACGAAACAACTGCCGGTGCCTCGCTTCGCGGTGCCGGCACTTCGCGCGGCGCCACCATCTGGTCGTAGCCGGCGGGGCTGCTGGTATCGCCTTCTCGTCTGCCGGGCGCCGATTCACGAGGGACCATCGTGCTGCCATGACTGCCGCGCACGCGGTTCATCCGGTCGGATGTATCTTGCACGTCTCTGGAAACCTGAGGGGGCGCCTGATTGGGATTCCTCAAGGATTGAGGAGCCAATCTATCGCCCAACTGATGATGCACGTTATCAGAGACCAAACCCTGGTCGTCGCTGATCGGCACTTGCTTGACGGCGCCGTGCGTGGTCTGTACTTCCGCCAGGTGTGCGCCGTGTTTGGCGACGATGCGGTTGCCCTCGTAGTTAACCAGGGCATCGATGGATGCTTGCTGCTCGGCAGGCGGTCTGCCCGCGTTGCCTCGGTCGCGCTGCACCTGGATCACCACGTCGCGATCAGGTGCCACGCCTTCGGGATTGTGCACTACAGTAATCGCGCCATGCTTATCGACGATGAAGTTAGGCTTGGGTTGCGGGGTGTGCGAATGGGCGTCTTTGTTTTCGTAGACTACCCTGATATGCGGCGTTTCGCCTGGCTTGAGCGGCGTATAGTCTCGATCGGCAGCATGCGCGCTGCCATCTCTAATCACACCCGATTTGACCAAGTCCGCCACCGACTTTGTCGGGTCGAGCTTGGCCTCGATAGCTGATTTGGCCGCCGCCGAGCCATTGTGGCGATCGCCTTCGGTGCCGCCGCCGCCGCCGGTGCGCTTAACCGAGCCTTCGCCAGAAGCCAGCAGCGGGTGCACCAATGCTGCGACTGGATGCGTCCGACCTGCATTTAATGGAGTGAGTACCAGGTGGTCGTGATCTGCAACTCTTGCCGATGCCCCACGTGTGGCATGAGAACCAGGATGGGTGAGTAGATCTACGGCTTGCAATCCGAGCCTGCTGTGATGGTGATTGCCTTGCTCGCCTGTGACACCTTTTTCGGTGTGATGATCACCCGTCTCATGGTGCCCCAGGTGCTTTTCACCTTTCGTATGCAGATGGTGGATTTCTTCGGGATTGGTGGACATAGAAAAGCGACTCCCTGCAAGGCGGTCTGACCAGCTTGCATCTGCAGCGAAGAGTTATAAGGCGCAATAAGGAGATTCGATAATAGTGGATAGTTGGGCAGTTGTTAAGGGGTTCGTTCGTAATTCTCCCACTAGCCAAGGTTAAATCTTGCCGGACTCCAAGGGTTTCGGCGGATCGGGAGTCTGTGCAAAGCATACTAATCGGGCAGGAGTGTCACCGGCGTGTCAAACTGTAGGACAGTCGAATATTCCGGGCTGCCGTTCAAACGCCCGAACCTCAAGATTGGGTTTCCCGCCGCCTCTACCTTAGCGATAAGCGTTTGATCGCCTCGTCGATAGAAACATCATATTTTCGGCAATAGTCGAGAGCGATCATCGCCTGATCCAATCCGAGCACACCATCATGCACCATCGCGTTGACGCGGCATGCAAGGTCAACTGCATCGGATTGAGCGACGCCTGCATAACTGAGAAGTTCTTTCAGACGTTCTGGATTGCGCAGATTGCGTTTAATCGCCTCGTCAATGTCGCGCTGTTTCACTATACCGGTCAGCTTCATGAACTCCACTAGCGGTGAGCCGTCGGGCTTGCGCAAGATCATGCGCCGCATTGCCAGCTCATAATCGAGCTTGTCTTTGTGCATATGCGAAAGAACATGGGCAGCTTGTTTAAGAGTGATCTGCCCGAGCTTGACCTTCGGATGCAGCACAAGCGCGGCCTCAAGCAGTTGATCCTGAATCCAGCCGAGATCAGTCAGCACCTGCCCGAGTTGCTTGTCGTACGAGAGCCCCATTTCGACGGCGTTCAGCACGTCTTCTTCATGCAGCAATCCGGCTTCGACGAACAGCTGTCCGAGTCTGACGCACGTTCCCCGCATGAGAGAGTGCTTGCCGCTCTTTGATTGCAGCACCAGCTCGATGTTGTGACGCCGCGCTTCGGCTGTGTTGAGCCGCTCTACGGCAGCGTCACGAGTTAATTGCCCTTCGCGCAGCTCGCGTTGCACATCCAGAGCAATATTCAAGGTCGCCTCCGCTAATGCACCGGTCGCCACCAGCACCCGCCCCAACGGCAACGCTGTGCTTTCAGTTACGGTCAGTGCAGTGTCCAATTGCTTTTCCGTAATCACTTCCGCGCTCAACAACAAGTCACCAAGCCTGTTTACGGTGGCGTCCGGCGAATCCGACGTCCAACCTATCTTCGTCAAAGCTCGATCGAAGCTGCAGCCTTCGGTGTGAGCGATCCAGATCGCTTTGCTCGCCGTGTCCATAGTGAGGATTCCGTCTTTTAGCATCGACTGCGCGCGAATGGTTGCGCGCACCGAATGCTCGCTGATGAAGTCGAACATGACAAGAACAGTACCGAGCGGCAGCTGCAACTCAGCCGACGCGACGATAGCCTGATTCACCTGATCGGCGTCCAATAGATCAAAACCGACAAGCAGACTGCCAATTCGGAGATCGAACAGTTCAGAATTCATTGCATGAGACAAAAAAGGGCACACCTAATTACCGCAACTCTTAAGGCGGTGGTCTTATCATCCCTTTTTTGAATCAAAAAGTCATCTCGCACAGCTTGTCTTCAGCTTTGCATCCAGGTTCGTTACGTAACCCGCGGCGGAATTTCAACCGATATCGGTTTACTTTTCGCCCTCGGAATTTCAACCGATGCCCCGGAGATTTCAACCGATATCGGGTTACTTTCCCGGTCATTCATCCCCGGTGAGAAAAATACATACATGAATTTTTCACAGGGCTACCAAGAACGCCTACTGGTTATCATGTAGCGGCTATTGGAAACAGGCGCCGGTTAGCCTTATTTTTGGAAACATGTCAACGAAACTCGCACCCACGGCTGTAGAAACGAATGAGATCGCCGCTAGTGGCGATGAATCCGCACGCAAGAATGGGATTGCTGGTCGACGACTTGCCTGGATTGCCAGTTTCACCCTGCTTGCTTTTCTACTCGTTCTGGCTTTGGATGCAAGTCTTCGCGCAACAGTGAAGATTGACCCTTACCGGCAATCGAATCGCAGCTGGGTATGGTGGTCCGTAAAAGCTCTGCGCAACGGTCCTCCGCCGGATGTGGTCATCTGCGGTTCCTCTTTGGTGGTGGCTACTGTCGATGAAACCGACGCCACTTATCTGAAGCATGTAGTCGACCAAATACTGCACTGGCGCTGCGAATATCTGGAGCACTGCTTGCAACAACGTACCGGTCAACCGGTGCATACCGCAGATCTGGCGATGGGCGGGCAGATGGTCAGCGATGTTTATTCACTGGCGAAAGTGATGCTGCAGGGGCGCTACAAGCCCAAAATGATTGTCTGGGGTATCGCTCCGCGCGATTTCGTCGATGCTACGTTCAATAATCCAAACTCGTCGGAAACCGTGCGCTACATGACGAAAGTAGCGGGCAGAGAGATGTTCGACACCGGACATTCGTTCTGGGATCGCGTTGAGAGGAGCTTTGATAAGGCGTTTTGGACATACGGCAATCGCGATCAGGTAGTTTTCTTGCAGCATCGCCTACTGAAAGCGATGTTGCACTCCCTCGGATGGAAAAATCTGGAAGAGAATAATCTGCCCCAACCACTGCGCCAATACGTCACGGAAAACCTGCCCGAGGATGAGGGAATTGACCACTGGGGAGTGGTGCCATATTACAAAGGCTTGCCGTTCTCGGACAATCGAGGCGAATACCACACTCGGTACAACCCATTCAAACCGAGCATCTATCAGTTTCAATTGCGATACTTCGATAAGATGCTGGCATTTTGTCGCGACAATCACATCCAGCTAATGCTTGTGAATATGCCGCTCATGCAAGCAAACATGGCACTGATGCCGGCGGGAATGTATGAGCGTTACTCGCAAGACACGTCCCGCATCGCGCAGAAGTACGGCATTACGGTGCTGGACTTGAATAAGCCGGGATTATTTCCAGACCAAGACTATCGCGATTCGGTGCATATGAACGGGCTTGGCGGTCAAAAGTTCTGGCAAATCTTGCTTCAACATTGGCCTGCCTCAACTGCAAACTGAAGTAGTCAGGGGACGTCTGCACAGCAATCATCTGGGCTGGTCCTGCTGACGGACGTCTGCAGGCAATCAAATGCCCAGCGGTGCTCCTGCGGGGGGAACCTCAGTTCCCCGGTGCTCGGTGCTCGCCGTGCTCCTATCAAGCATAGTATAAAGACAAAAGAAGAAACAGCGCGAAACCCCCGTTGATTAGAGGGTTTCGCCTGTTTCATTCCTAACCGGTAACGTTACCGATTGGCGTCGCGACTGCGGAGATCACTCACCGCCGCCGCCACCGCCTCCATCTCCACCGCCGCCACCACCGTCTCCGCCGCTGCTTCCGCCAGTATCGCCACCAGTACCAGTGTCACCACCGGTGCTAGTGTCGGCACCGGAACCGGTGTCAGTCGCGGTATCAGGTTCAGAGAGGCTGCCGTCGGGCGCCTCGGACACCTGAGTCTCTTGCGCTTCCGTCAGTGGGCCGGCTTCCTCGGTCTCGTCGATGGTAACTTGCTGTTCCGAGCCGGGCTCGACCTCTTCCTCTTGCGGTCCTTTGTCTGCTGCCGGGCCCTTGGACCATGAACCTCCGGACGGCAAAGAGACGCGTCCCGAGCCGGAAGCGAGTGGGTAGCTGTACGCCGAAGTGGGCGTCGAGATGCTCGGGCTGCTGCTCGTCATCATGATGTAATACCACCAGAAGCCGCTGTCGTCGCGGTAGGCGTAGGTGGCATTGTTGTGTCCGTTGCCGGGCTTCAGTTTCTCCAGGGTGACATGCTCGCGCTTGATCGGAACACGATGGTGTTCCTTCTTGCAGCCGGCGACTGCAAATAGCGAGAGTATGACCACTGCGAGGAGTGCTGTTCTCGTTTTCATCATTTTCCTTTCGGTTTGCACCGTGTGGCATTAGCCTTTCGGTGCGTGGACTAGCTGCTACTGCTACCTCTCGGCACGCGCTAATAGCGACGTCAATGTGCCGAGTGTTCCTTAGTTTCGCCTGCATCGCTCGCGGGATCAGCGTGGTGGTCCCCCGAGCTCGTGTGCGTGATGCGCCAGATCAACGCCATAGCGATCGCCGAAACGAGTGCGACGCCGTGAATGATCATCCGATGCTCGACCAGCTCCCACGAGATCTTCTCCAAACCGACGAAGTCCCTGAGAAGCTGGACCAGAGTGATGCTCGCGATCGACAGCGCCACCTTGATCTTGAGAATTCCAGAGTCGATGTGATCGAGCCACTGCGGCTTATTCGTGCCGGCAGTTTCGAACCTGCGAATGAAGATTTGATGGCTGCCTTTGATGATCATCACCAGCAGGTTAGCCACCATAGCCGTGTCGACCAGACCCAGTAACTGGACCATCAGCTCTTCAGTCGTAACCGACGTTGCAACGTGAACCATCTCCCAGACTTGAGTGAGAAACTTCAAGACGTAGATGAAGAGCGCCAGGGACAATCCCAGGTTGATTGGGAACAGCAGCCAGCGCGTTTCGTAGATGAGGGATTCGCCTGCAGACAACACTCGAGCCAGGCTCTTGCGAGGGCCAAGCGGTGTTGTCTGGGGCGATTTCGGTGAATCCATTGTGTCCTCCGTGGGCTGTTTCAGCCGTTAAGAATTGCTGCTGCATCCACAGCAGCCAAAGAAACTTCACAACAACGCCGTGATCGTCAAAGACACAGTTTCCTGCGAATGAATCGAGGAGCAGCTTGAATAGAGCTGTGTTTTGAGAGTGAGGAGGTGGTTGCGAAGGAAGATATAGAACGCCTAAATACTTAGCGATCTCCTGCGCGGAACTCAACGCGAATCCAGAACACTTTGCAAGTCGTAAAACATCGCGCACTCGCCAGCTACGCTAGCTGGAGACTCAAAAACCAGGCCGTTGCGATATGGCCAGTTCACGCGAGCGAACCAACTCGAATCAACTTAGCGCAAAACTAGCAGACAGGCACCAGCGCTCACAATGAGCCCACCAGTCGCTCATGTTGGATGCCACCGCAGTCGGTTCATCCAGCCGGTTCTGCGGTGCCAACCGTCGTTATTTGGAATGTTCGAACTTGAGGCGCTGCAAATCGGCTTCAGCGGCTGCGAGAATGTGTTCGCCGCTAATTTTCTGTTCCGCCAGCTGCGCAGAAAGACCGAATATCGGCTGCACGGTGATGTTACTGTTGCCGAAGAACAGTCGCTGAGAAACAGCGCGGTTCAGCCTGGCGCACACGCTGCGTCCTCCCGGATCATCGGACGCGGGCAAAATCAAAGCCAGAAGAACATCACGGTAACGCAAAATAATGTCGTTAGGCCGCAGATGCGATCGAAAGATCTTTGATACCGCATATAGTGCTTCGGTGATAAACTGCGGCGCCAGATTATCGGAGGGTTTCGGCATCAACTCAGTCACCACCAGGCAGATCGGAACAGCGGCGTTCCTGGCTGAGAGCAATTCGCGGTCGAGCAAGCCGGTTACATACTTTCGCGTCGGGCAATCGGACAACGGCGCTGTCGCGATATTGACCGCCTCTGGCACGGAATTATTCGACGCCGGTTCAGCTGCAAATTTAAAAGCGCGACGATCTACGCCAGTCGGAAACTGCGGCATGTCCGGCATTGAAGTACCTCGCCTTTGAGCGTGGAGAGAGCCGATAAAGAATGCGATCGGGAAAAGAAACCGGGAATCCTATGCAAAAGCATATGTGAGAAGTAAACAAGAAGCTCATGAAACCCTGATCAGCAACCAGACCAAACCGGCCCATCCGCCTGCCCTGCCTGGATTTTCAGCTTCCATAAAAGTTCACAAAACAGCTGGCCTAGATCCGGCAAGTTGTCGCACAGTCCACTTCTTGCAGGGATAATGCATCCACCGTGGTGTTTTGAAGTGCAGCGATGGTGCCTGACGCCTGACGCAGACGCGAACTATCACCTAGACGAAGTGCGGATTAGCTCAGCTTGTGTGCGTCCGTTGCGCGTGAACGTCAGGCTGTGACATCGAGCGCTTCAGCCGTTTCAATCGGGCTTTGATCGTCAGCGCAATTCAGCGCCAGCGCAGGATCGGCAGACACCTGGTGAGGAACTGCCGTCCTGTATTTCTTCTGCAACGTCAATTCGATCGGACGCAGAATCAGGTATGTGATCAAACTAGCCGTCCATGCCTGCAATGAGCAGACGCCCACGTGAAAGCGACTTAGCGACGGAATGATACCGGCGGTAAGTAAACCGATCAGCGTACCGACACACAGCGAAATCACCGCAGACCACTGCACCGCCGGCAGCGATGAAAAATCGGGAATTATTGAAAAATCTGTGCGCACGCGCCGGATTCGATCGAGGATGTACCATTCGGCCATCATCACCACTGTGGCACACGGCAGAACCGTCGACGACAGCGATGCGACCGCCTCGAGCGAGTTGGGATATTTGCTCAACCCGGCTGCGAGGATGGCACCAAGAATTGTGAGCACGAGAGCCAGTTTCTTGCGTTGAAACTTTTTCAAGTTTGCCACACCGTTAATCGCAGCATAAAGATTAGCGTCGTTCAACGCGCAGTATGTAACTATGAGCACAAGTGCAGCGAGGGCCGAGATGCCGCCGAATGCGTAACTGGTCATGAAATTGCTGGCAGCCGCGTAATCGGTAATGCCTGTCAGCCGCCCGAGCATCCATCCGGTGATAGGAAAGATAATTTGCCCGATCAAGATCGCCACTATCAATGGTATCACCGTATAAGACATTTTCGGCTTCGAATATCGCCAGTAGTCGGCCTCATTTCCCCAGGCTCCGTAGCCGATAACGAAGGCGGATACCATCGTCAGCGCGCTCGACATTGAAACATGCGGATCGGCATGGAAAACAGTGGTTGGACAGGTGAATAAGGCTTTGACAAACGAAATGCCAATCCAGATAACCAGCACCGGAGCCGCCAGATAGCCGGCGAAGTTTGCCACACCCGAGAATCCAAACAAGTTATTGAACGACATCGCAAAAGCGACAATCGCCGAAAGCCACATGGTATCGATTGGCAGGTGATACAGACCGTTCAAAGCGTCCGCCAGGAAATACGCAGTCAATCCGTACCAGGCAACAGAGATCCAGGCAACATTCAGCGAGACTACCTGTGAGCCGAGTCGCCCAAACAGCCTGCGGCTGAGCAGGGCATACGTTTGCCCGCTCGCGGTTCCCAAACAACAGGACGGTATCGTATAGGCGAGCAAGATCACGCTGCTCAGCAAGGCGCACTCCAGCACCTGCGTCATCGTCAATCCAGCCTTGTGCCAGTCGAACCCGGCCAGAACAGACGGAAATCCCGTCACCATCGTAATCCAAAGCAGCCCCAGCGTGATCGGCCCGCGCCGCTGGTTAAGCGGCACCGAATCTGTTGTATGGTCCTGACT
>Ga0182024_10010799_pt1 | contig 18540 bp, 20 predicted proteins | sample P32metaG_FD_120480 | JGI IMG/M metagenome (GOLD analysis project Ga0182024, IMG submission 120480) | Permafrost microbial communities from Stordalen Mire, Sweden - P3-2 metaG (Illumina Assembly) | ecosystem: Environmental > Terrestrial > Soil > Wetlands > Permafrost | place: Sweden: Stordalen... | reverse complement strand
TGCATTTCGCGCGCGCCGCCGAGCGTCTCAACATCGCCCCCCCGACGCTCAGCCAGCAGATCAAGTGGCTTGAATCGCATCTCGGCGTCGAGCTTTTTGTCCGCAGCACGAAGAGAAAGGTTGAGCTGACCTTCGCCGGCCAGCAATTCCAAAAGCGCGCCTTGGCCCTCATCGAGAGCTTCGAACTGGCCGAACGTTTCGCCCGCGAAGCCGCCCGCGGCGAGGTTGGCGAAGTCAAACTAGGCTACGTGGTTTCGGCCGCGACATCGGGCGACGTAAAAAAGGCCATCGAAATTGCGCGTGCCGTGGCGCCAAACGTGGTGATTCAAATTCGGCGCATGGAGACGCTCCCGCAAATCAAGTCCATCACGTCCGGCCTTATTGATATCGGATTCATGCGGCGCATGTTTTCATATCCGGTCGGGGTCGAGGCTTTCGGCCTGCCCGTCCAGCGCTTCCGCCTGGTCGTCCACGAAGACCATCCGCTGGCAAGCCAAAAGCGGATTACCGCCGCAGCTTTGGCCAAGCAAAAATTCGTTGCTTATGAAATGGACGCCGAGATCGGATTTTGGCGAAACATCACCGCCGTCCTTCCGCCCGGCACGATCCCGCAAATCGCTCAGCGCGCGCCCGACGCAATTTCATTGCTGACGCTGATCAGCGCCAATATCGGTGTTTCCGTCCTGCCGGAGTCGTTCGAAAAAATCATTCATCCGCCGGTCGTGATGCGGGATATCGCGGGGCCGCCGAGATATGCGCAGAACTCGGTGGTCTACCGCGCGAACGAAACCTCGCCGGCGGTGCGCGCTGTGGTCGAAGCAATCCGCTCGGCATATGCGTCAACGTAGCGCGCGCGCGAATATCGCGAAGATTTCGGTCCAATCCTTCTCGGCAGCCTCGCGATCGTAGACGTCGCGGTCTGGGATCGCATAGCCGTGGCGCGCGCCGGCATGGGTGACCGAGCGGTATTTCAAATCCGGCCGGTTTCCCAGCAGGCTATCGAGCGTCACTGCAATGCTGGGCGGAACGTAAGGGTCATGCTCGGCAAATCCGCAATACATTTCGCCGCGGAAACGGTCGGCGAACCGGTGCGGCGAATCCCGCTTGTCGCTGACGAGCTGAGTGCCGTGCAGCGACGCCGTTGCCACCATTCGCTCCGGCCGCGTGCCGGCGATGAACATGGCGTGCCGACCGCCCATGCAGAACCCGACCGAGCCTGCCCGGCCCTGGCTTACTTGCTCGTTTTCGAAAAATCGCAGCAAGGCGCCGACGTCGGCGTCCACCATCGCATTGCTGAGCACCGCGCCATGTCGCCGCACGGCCTCCTGCTGTTCCTTTGACGCGATCTCCATCGACACCGACTGGCCCCGCGCATTGCGGAAATCGAAGCCCTTGACGCCGTCGCGGTGATAAAAATTCGGAACGACCGCGCAATAGCCCTGCAATGCGATGCGGGCCGCAATTTCGAAAAGTTGCGCGCGCACGCCCCAGATGTCCATGCACAGGATGACCAGCGGGACCGCGGCTTCGCCCGCGGGCCGCGCCATGAAGGCGTCCATTGATCCGGCAGGCGTCGGAATATCGACGTGTCGCTCGATCACCGATGTCACTACTTGCCGTTCTATTTTATATTAGCGTCCTTGATGACTTTCGACCACAAGGTCGCGTCGTCGGTCATTCTTTGCGCCAGCTGCTGCGGCGAACCGCCGAGCGTACGGAAGCCCAGGAAGGTAAACCGCTGGCGCGCTTCGTCCGTTTTCAGGAATTCGTTCACCGCAGCGTTTAACTTGTCGACGATCGCCGGCGGCATGTGCGGCGGGCCGAACACGGCAAACCACGTCGATGCGTAAACGCCGGGGAAGCCCGCCTGTCGCATCGACGGAACCCCCGGCAACGATTCAAGCGGCTCGGGGGTCATGACCGCGAGCACGTGGGCCGATTTCAACTGCGGCGTATAGGCGGCGCATCCGATATCGATGCGGCCGCCCAGGAGGTCCGGCAGCATGTCGCCGCCGCTGCGATAAGCGATGTAGGAGCCCGTGAAGCCTTCGTGCGAACCCAGCAGCAAGGCAGCGAGATGCCCCATGGTGCCGGGCCCAGGATGGCCGATATTGAGGCGCCCAGGATTTTGCTTTGCCCAATCGACGATCGCTTTCAGCGATTGCCCGGGGGCCTTGGCGCCACCGAGGATGACGTTCGGGGTATCGCCCAGCAGCACGATCGGCGTAAAATCCTTCGCGGAATCGTAACCGACCGATGAATCCATGATCGGCCGCAAGACCACCGGGCCGACTGCCTGGATCGCGATTGTGTAGCCATCCGGCGGAGCCTTGGCGACGGCGATGGCGGACACCACGCCGCCGCCGCCCGCCCGGTTTTCGACGACGATGGGTTGGCCGAGTTTCTTCGAGACAAATTCGCCGAAGGTGCGGGCGATCGTATCCATGCTGCCGCCGGGTCCCGCGCCGACGAACAACGAGATCGGACGATCCGGCCAAGTCTGCGCATGAACGGAATGTGCGGCTACCGCGCAAAACAGCAACGCTGTGAGCGCTCGCGAGAAAAACTGAATAAAATTCATGGGCCACGCCTTGCAACTGCCGACGGTGACCGCAATTAGACTATGACCGGCAGGAAGCGTCAACCGCGAGTTGCACCCACCTTTTTGCCGTCAAACGGTTGCAACATGTCCCCACCTTCATTCGCGCCGGCCTTGCCCACCCCATTGGATGAAATTCTCTTATGACACGGAGTGAAACCGAGGTCGCGATTATCGGCGGCGGCGCGGCCGGCATCGCTGCCGGACGGCGGCTGCGCGATGCGGGCGTCGACTGCCTGCTGATCGAAGCGCGGCCGCGGCTGGGCGGGCGGGCTTGGACGATTGTCGATGCCTCTGGTTTCGCGCTCGACCTCGGCTGCGGCTGGCTGCATTCGGCCAACCGCAATCCGTGGGTGAAAGTTGCCGAAGAGCAAGGCCGCACGGTCGATAAGACGCGTCCGCCCTGGACCAAGCCCTCGTTGCGCATGCGCTTCCCGCTCGACGAACAGCAGGAATTCCGCGACGAGATGGACAAGCTCTATGACCGTCTCGAAGCCATGCTCGCCAAGGGCGGCGACGTGCCGGCCTCGCAGGGCCTCGAGCCCGGCAATCGCTGGAATGACCTGATTGTCGCGGTCGGCACTTATATCAGCGGCACCGAACTCGGCCGCATGTCCGCGCGCGATTTCATCAACTACCAGGACTCGGGCGTGAATTGGAGCGTGATCGAGGGCTATGGCGCGACCATCGCAGCCGCCGGCGACGGACTGCACGCCGCACTCGATTGTCCGGTGCGCCGCATCGATCACAGCGGCAAGCAATTGAAAATCGAAACGGCAAAAGGCACGATCATGGCGGATTCGGCCATCGTCACGCTGCCGAGCGCCGTGCTCGCCGATGCCGAAGATTTATTTTGGCCGGCGTTGCCTCAAAAGACGAATGCGGCGCGCGGCTTGCCGCTCGGTCTTGCCGACAAGCTGTTCATCGCGCTCGCCGATGCCGACGAGTTCGAGCCCAACAGCCGCGTGTTCGGTCATACCGACCGCGTGGCGACCGCCAGTTACCAGTTGCGGCCGTTCGGGCGGCCGATGATCGAAGCTTATTTCGGCGGCAGCCATGCCGCCGCGCTGGAAGCCGCAGGCGAGCGCGGCTTCTTCGATTTCGCCGTAACGGAACTGAGCGCGCTGTTCGGCAGCGCGTTCGCGCGCCGGCTTAAGCCGCTTGCTATGCATCGCTGGGGCACCGATCCGTTCGCGCGCGGCTCCTATTCGTATGCGCTGCCGGGCATGGCGGATTGCCGTGCGGCGCTGGCCGCGGCGATCGATGGCCGGCTGTTCTTCGCCGGCGAGGCCTGCTCCCCCGGCGACTTCTCGACCGCGCACGGCGGATTTCACACCGGGGTCGCCGCGGCCGATGCGGCGGTTGCGGCGCGGCAACGCAAACATGTCTGATATGCGGGCCGAGCCCGTTTGACCTAGCTCACCGATCCTGGCCCTAGTTCGTGCGATGTTCCAGCCATCAGCAGTCGCTAGGAACGCCAGTTGGACCGCGCTAAGCTGCGCGACGTCATAGCACATAGGCTCACGCTCAGCCGCGGATGAGTACCGAAGCGGCTTCGCGTCAGCGCCGTTTGGAAATTGGTTATCGTACGTTGAATTTTGCCGGGGAACCTCCATGAACACGCTCACGCGGACGACCGCTGCGTCGCCCGAGACCGATCAACCGCACGGGATGGCGCTGTTGCGCGATCCGCTTCTCAACAAAGGCACGGGCTTCACCGACCAGGAGCGCGATGCGCTCGGTCTGCGCGGACTTTTGCCGGCCCATGTGCTTTCGATTCAAGCGCAAGCCGAGCGCGTGCTGACTAATTTGCGCCAGCAACCCAACGACCTTCAAAAATATGTCGCCCTCAACGCGCTGCATGACCGCAACGAGGCGCTATTCTTCCGTGTCGTTACCGACAATATCGACGAGATTCAGCCGCTCATCTATACTCCGACGGTCGGGCTCGCCTGCCAAAGGTTCGGCCACATCTTCCAGCGGCCGCGCGGCCTGTTCGTCAGCGCCAACGATCGCGGACGTATCGCGGCGGTTTTGCGAAACTGGCCTTACCCCGCCAAGCTGATTGTGGTAACCGACGGCGAGCGCATCCTGGGCCTCGGCGATCTCGGCGCCAACGGCATGGGCATTCCGGTCGGCAAGCTTTCGCTCTACTCGGCCTGCGCCGGCATTCACCCCAAGCTCTGCCTGCCGGTGATGCTCGACGTCGGCACCAACAATGAGAGCCTGCTGAACGATCCCTATTACGTCGGCCTGCGCCAAAAACGCATCACCGGTCAGCCTTATGACGAACTGGTGGACGAGTTTATCACTGCCGCGCGACAGGTATTCCCGGGCGTCCTCATCCAGTTCGAGGATTTCGCCAATCATTCGGCATTCCATCTGCTGCATCGCTATCGCGACAAGATCCCCACCTTCAACGACGATATCCAGGGCACGGCGGCGGTCGCGCTCGCCGGCCTGTTCTCGGCCCTGCGGGTGACCGGCGGCAAACTCAAAGAGCAGAAACTATTATTCCTCGGCGCGGGCGAAGCCGCGACCGGCATCGCCGATCTCGTGGTGTCGGCCATGGTGGCGGACGGCGCCAGCGAAGCCGACGCGCGCGGGCAGATCTGGCTGGTGGATTCCCGTGGCCTGGTGGTCAAAGACCGCGCCGGTCTCAATGCGCAGAAACTTCGTTACGCGCACGCGCATGCGCCGGTCGGCGATTTCCTGTCAGCGATCAAGGATCTCAAGCCGACCGCGATCATCGGCGTCGCGGCGGTGGGCGGAACGTTCACGCCCAAGGTGTTGCGCACGATGGCCGAGATCAACAAGCAGCCGATCGTTTTCGCGCTCTCCAACCCGACGTCGCAGGCCGAATGCTCGGCCGAAGAGGCCTACCGCCGCACCGGCGGGCGGGCGCTGTTTGCCTGCGGCAGTCCCTACGATCCCGTCACGATCGACGGCAAAACCTTCGTGCCGCGCCAGGGCAACAATTCCTACATCTTCCCCGGCGTCGGGCTCGGCGCGATCGCGAGCGAGACACGGCTGGTGACCGACGAGATGTTCATGGCGGCCGCTCATACACTGGCCGAGATGGTCAGCGAAGCCGACCTCAAGCAGGGAAGTCTCTATCCGGCGCTGCCGCAAATCCGCGAGGTTTCGGCCAGGATCGGGGCGGCGGTCGCCGCGGTTGCCTACCAACGCGGTCTTGCCGCCGGACCGGCGCCCAACGACTTGCGCGCGCTCGTCCAGGCGCAAATGTACGACCCGCGCTACTGATCCAAACGCGGACAACGAACAAGGCCCCGCGCGACTGCAGTTGCACGGGGCCTCACATACGTTTACGCGGAACGCGACGCTGCTACGGCATAGTCGGGGCGCGGCCTCGTACCAAGCCAACAACCGCCGAAATGGCGAACAGGATGATCGCCACGAAGAACACCAGCTTGGCGGCTTCGACGGCCACGCCAGCGATACCGCCAAAGCCGAGCACGGCAGCGACCAAGGCGATGATCAGAAATGTTACGGCCCAACCTAACATGCCAGTCTCCTTTTCATCGGTTACGGGACGAATTCACGTGCCACGCCAACGCACGATCCGCCGATAAGTTCCCGATGGAGACTGCGGCGCTTTTCCGGATCAGGGCGCCTCTTCCTTGAAATCGGTATTGTGCTTGGGAAACCAGACATATCCCTTCAGCATGTAGTGCCAATACATAAGCGGCAGGCCGGTCAGCTTGATCCGCCAGCCCACCCAACGCTCCTTCGACGGATTGAGCGGCAAGGTCGGCGTGACTTTGCCGCCGTAGCAGAATTCCGCCAGGATGGTCTTGCCGATCGCCGTCGTCAGCGGGCACGAGGCATAGCCGTCATAGGCGCCCAACACCAGTTTGCCGGCAACTGCCGTGGCGATTTCATTGGCCACGACCGGCGCCTGCTTGCGCACTGCCGCGGCGGTCTTCGAGTTAGGCGTCGAACACACATCTCCGAGCGATTAGACATTCTGATAGCGCACGTGCTGCATGGTGGCCTGATTGACCTCGACCCAGCCGCCGGCATTGGCGAGCGGGCTCGACTTGATGTTGTCGTGCGGCGACTGCGGCGGCGAGACATGCAATAGGTCGAACGGCACGTTCTCCCTTTCGCCTTTACGATTGTCGCCGACGAATTCGAAGGTCGCAGTCTTGCCCTGCCCGTCTACCGCCACCAGGTTCTGCTGGTAGTGCACGCCGATGCCGTAATGGGCCGCGACCTTGACCAGCGCGCGCGCGAAATAGGGCACGCCGAAGACGGCGGGCGCGTGAGTGAAGAAATCCAGCATGCAGTCTTTCCGGATGCCGCGTCGGCGCAGTCGATCGCCGATCAGGTAGACGATCTTCTGCGGCGCGCCTGGGCACTTGAACGGCATCGGCGGCTGCGTGCACACGACTTTGTCGCCGGCTTTGAGCTTCTGCACGCATTCCCAAGTGTAGCCGGCGGTGGTGGGAGAATAATTGCTGCACACGCCGTTGCGGCCGAGCGTGTCGGCAAGGCCCGCGATCTTATCCCAGTCGAGCTTCACGCCGGTGCAGACCACCAGATAGTCGTAGGTCAGCGCGTCGCCGTTTTGCAGCTGCACCGTGTTCTTGCCGGGTTCGAAGCTCTTGGCAGCGTCCCGAATCCAGGTAACGCCGGGCGGGATTACGCTTGCTTGCGGCCGGTGGGTTTTGGCCAGCGGGTAGACGCCTGCTCCGACCAATGTGAGCGACGGCTGATAATAATGCTCTTGCGCCGGCTCCACGATCGCGATTGCGATGTTACGGGCGCGCCGACGCAAAATCGCCGCCACCGTGATGCCGGCAGTGCCGCCGCCGACGATGAGAACCTGGTGATGCTGCCCGTTCGGCATTGACTATTCCCCCCTGATTTATTTGTTGAGCGCGCGAGCGGCGCCGAATTGAGCCGGTTCAATCGCCAGCTGTACGATCAATCCACAACATATCTCATAATTGCAATATGTTTTGCGGGACGCCGAGGCTGAATGGGAAATCGGGCGATTTCAGCCGCTTGCCGTGGAACTCGGAAACCCACCCGCGCGTTGAGTGGCATGCGTGGCCGGGCTTCGAGGCAGCCGGCAGCGATTACTTGGGGGATTTATGACTCGGAAAGCCGCCCATCCCGACTCTCCGGCGCAGCCGAAAGGCCCTGCCGCAAGACCACACGCGGGACCGCAAAGCCCCAATAACCGTCTTGCGAGGCCACATTTTAGCCGCGGATTTTTGATGAATGGCGATGAGATTCGATGAGCGGAAGTGGCGCATGACCGTGAAAATCATGGCCTGGAAGATTGCAACGGCGGCCAGCTTGGCGCTTGCGATCGGCATCGCGAGCGGGCCAGCTGTCGCAAAAAGCGGCCGGCCCATTGTGGGCGTCGCATCTTATTACAACAAGGACTATCGGGGACGGACCGCGTCCGGCCAACGTTACGATCCCAATAAATTCACCTGCGCACACCGCAGTTTGCCGTTCGGAACGCGTCTGCGCGTCACCGACGCCAAAACGCAGCGCAGCGTCCAAGTCACGGTCAATGACCGCGGGCCATTCATCAAAGGCCGCGTTCTCGATCTTTCGTTCGCCGCCGCCAAAGCGCTGAACATGCCGGGCCGCGGTCTGATCCGCGTGACGGCGGCGGTCCAGTAGCCGCCGGATCAACCCGGATGACGGCAATGCGCCTGCCGCGTTCCCGTCTTGTTATTGCAAAGTTCCCCGCACATAATCGCCGCCCTCAATCAAAATCGGGGAGGACGTAATGCCGACATTCATGGTTACAATGCATTTTACAGACCAAGGCATCCGCACGATCAAAGACGCACCGAAGCGCGTGCAAGCGGCCCGCGACCTCGGCAAGAAACTCGGTATTGAGATCAAGCATATTTTTCTCACGGCCGGTGAGAGCGATCTCGTGGCGTTCGTCGAGACGCAGCTTGGCGACAACATTGCCAAGTTTGCGCTGGTGCTCAGCGCGGCGGGCAACGTGCACACCCGCACCGGCCGGGCATGGACCGAGGCGGAATTTATGAAGATCGTTTCCGAGTTGCCCTAAGCCACGCCAACCTTCATGGTAGAAAAAAACCGGAGAGCAGCGCCGAGCTGCTCTCCTTGTTGTTCGCTGCCCCGCCTTTTCAAGGATAATCCCATGCCCGCCAAGCGCCCGGCGCCCCGCTTTGCCGTCCTCGACGAAGCGCACATGAACGACAGCCAGCGCGCGTTGCTGGAAGCGATCCGCTCGGGGCCGCGCGGTAAATCTGTCACCCCGCGCGGTCCGTTCGCGGTCTGGCTGCACGCGCCGGAGTTCGGCCACCTGGCGCAGGCGCTGGGCGGCCACTGCCGTTACCGCACCTCGCTGGCGCCGCGACTCTCGGAGTTCGCAATCCTGTGCACCGCGCGGCTTTGGAAAGCCCAATACGAGTGGTTCGCGCACGTGCCGCAGGCGGAGAAAGCCGGCGTCAAGCAAAAGACCATCCAGGCTCTGCGCGCGGGGCGTGAGCCGGCCTCCGCACCCAAGGACGAACGCGCCATCTTTGCCTTCACCCGCGAGCTCTACAAGACCAACCGCGTCAGCGATCGCGCCTACAAGCGCGTGCACGCCTTCCTCGGCGACGCCGGCACGGTCGAGCTGGTGGGCATCCTCGGCTATTACGCGTTGATCTCGATGACGCTCAATGTGTTTCGCATGATGCCGCCGGCGGACGCCGAATTGGGGTTCGCCGAGCCGAAGTGACGGCCATTACTTCATCTGCATGCCGCCCATGCCAGGCGTCGCGCCGCCGCCGCTCTTGGCGCCGCCGCTTTTGGCGCCGATGCCCTCGACGGTGAAGTCGACGCCGACCTTGCCGGCCTTGGCAAATTCCAGCGTCGCCTTGAAATGCTCACCTTGTTTGAGCTGCTGCTTCAGGCCGACCAGCATCACATGATATCCGCTCGGTTCAAGCGTGACAGTCTGTCCCGGTTTGATCTCGATGCCATTAGCCACCGGCCGCATCTTCATCACGCCGCCGTCCATTTTCATTTCATGCACCTCGAAACTTTTGGCGACATCGGTCGAGCCGCCGATCAGGCGGTCGGGCGCGGTTCCGCTATTGATGATGGTCATATAGCCGCCGCCGACGCTAGCGCCTTTCGGCGTGGCACGTGCCCAGGGCGCGGAGATTTTCAGGCTGCCGGCGCTGACGTCTGCCGCTTGCGCCGGCATAACCGCCCATGCGGCAAGAACGGCGGCGATAAGAAATGCAGTGCGGGTCATTGTAGTCTCCTGACGATGCGGTACGCGTGGCTTTCGTAAAGCGCAGCACGCGAATGAACATTGCGACGAAATTCGAAACTGGAAAAGTCAGGCCGCAGGCGGCGCGCGCGGAATCTGCGGGCTGCGATCGGCTGGCCGAATAATCGGCTCGGTCGCGCGCGGCAGCGTCATGGCGATGGCGCGCGTCGGGGCGAGTATGACTGCAACTTGCGGCGGACCGGCGAGTGACTGCACGCAGCATTGCGTCCCGCAGCCGGCGGCGCAGGGGCAACCGCCGTCGTGACCGGTCGGCTGCGGCGAGCCGTCGGTCGCGGCGGCCGCAGCGCACAGGCTTGAATGGAACGGGGTGCCGGCCGCCACCGACAGCGGCAGCAGCAGCAACGCCTGCAGCGCGACAACATAGGCCGCGGCGAGCGCGATAAAGTGCCGGCGTCGGAGAGATTTGCTCATCGGCACAAGTCTATGCGGGTCGCGCATAATCGTCCACTTGAGGAACCGCCCCTCCACGAGCCTAACCCGGTCGAACAATCACGGCCGGCGTGATAGACTTGGCCATCATGAATGCCGACCGATCATCATCGTCCGATAGCGAGCCCCGGGTTGTGAAGTTTCCCGGCCGCCGGGCGCGCATGCCGGCGGCGGCTCCATCGCCGGTGGACGATCTCGCCAAATTCGCGCGCAGCGTAGGCAGCGACGACTATCGCCATCGCATGACCGTCAACGTCATCGCCTTCGTGTTTGTGCTGGCCTTGATCGGCGTCGGCCTCTGGCTGGCCGACACCATGGCAGAGATGCGCAAGAACCAGGATTGCGTGCTGTCGGGGCGGCGCGGCTGCACGCCGGTGGAGGTGACCAAAAGCCGCTGGTGAGCCCTGCGCGTCGACGCGCAGGCAAACACGGCTCCCGGCCATTGCCCTTTTTCCGGCAAATGCCCTCGCCATTGAACTTAAGACGGCGCTTCGCTATACGGGCTGCCAATCTTATGCCGGTAAATGGCGGTTGCGGGGGCTAGCGCGCGGGACCGGCAACTTGGCCGTCCGATCGCAAGAACCCCAAATAACTCAGAGAGTTACCGATGTCTTCGACATTCGATACGATTGCCAATATTATCGCCGAGACCTGCGACATTCCGCGGGACTCCATCACCCCCGACAGCCACGCCATCAACGACCTCGGCATCGACAGCCTGGATTTCCTCGATATCGCATTTGCCATCGACAAAGCGTTCGGAATCAAGCTGCCGCTCGAGCAGTGGACGCAGGAAGTCAACGACGGCAAGGCCACCACCGACCAATATTTCGTGCTCAAAAATCTGAGCGCCCGCATCGACGAGCTCGTCGCTGCCAAAGGCGCTTGAGCCGGCGCCGCGATGCGCCTTGAGTATTTTCTACTGATCGACCGGGTCGTCAGTCTCGATCTCGCCGCCGGTACGATTTGCTGCGAGGCCACGGTACCGGCCGAAAGTCCGATCTTCGAGGGGCACTTCCCGGGCTATCCGCTGATGCCGGGCGTGCTGCTGATCGAAACCATGGCGCAGACCGGGGGCTGGCTGCTGGTGGCGGCCAATAAATTTCAGCGCATGCCGTTCCTGGCGGCGGTCAAGGAAGCCAAACTCCGCACTTTCGTCCAACCGGGCGCGCGGCTGACGGCGGAGGCGAAAATTACGCATGACGGCTCCGGTTACGCGATGACCGATGCCAGCATTTCCTGCGACGGCAATCTTATTTGCAATGCTGCAATAACTTTCCGCGTGACCGAATTTCCCAATCCCGATTTCGCCACGGAAATGCGCAGGCGAGCCGCGGCGATCGGCCTGCCGAGCAACGAGGCACTGGTCAATGGCTGAGGCCTTCCGCGAAGCCTGGATCACCGGTATCGGCATTGTGTCCTGCCTCGGCGAAGGCCCGCAAGCACATTGGCAGAAGCTGATGGAAGCGCACCCCAGCGCCGACGTGACGACCTTTGCGCCGTTCGTCGTGCACCCGCTCGCCCCTATCAATTTCGACACGCAGATCCCGAAGAAAGGCGATCAGCGTCAGATGGAAAACTGGCAGCGCATCGGCACCTACGCCGCCGGCCTTGCGCTCGACTCCGCCGGCGTCAAGGGCAAGCCGGAAATCCTCTCGCACATGGACATGATCGTCGCGGCCGCCGGCGGCGAACGCGACCTCAACGTCGACACCACGATCCTCAGCGGCATGCCGGGCGCGGCCAATCCGGCGGCGTTCCTTAACGAGCGGCTGATGAGCGATCTGCGGCCGACGCTGTTCCTGGCGCAACTCTCCAACCTGCTGGCCGGCAACATCTCAATCGTGCATGGCGTGACCGGCTCTTCGCGCACCTTCATGGGCGAGGAAGCGGCCGGCGTGGACGCCGTGCGCATCGCGCTCTCCCGCATCAATGCCGGACAAAGCGATATTGCGCTGGTCGGCGCAGCCTATAACGGCGAGCGGCTCGATCCGATCATGGTGCACGAATTCGGCAAATTCCCGCTCAAGGGCCGCTATGCGCCGGTGTGGGAGCGCGGCGAGCAAGGCGGCTTTGCGATCGGTTCGCTCGGCGCCTTTCTGGTGATCGAGGCGCGCGAGCACGCCGAGAAGCGCGGCGCCAAGCCGCTGGCGCGGCTGACCGCGGTCGTCTCCGACCGCTCCGACCGCAAGCCCGGCGCCATCACCGCTACGCTTTCCCGCCTGTGGGACAAAATCAAAGGCAAGCTGGCGAGCGGGCATGCCGCGGTGATCTCGGGCGCCACCGGCGCCCAGCCGGCCACCGGCGAGGAGCGCGCTTTTCTCCAGGGCCACGGCGACCTTGCCGTGCGCGCCACCGGTTCCTATCTTGGCCATGGGCTCGAGCCGCAATTTCCCATGAATGTCGCGCTCGCCGCGGTCGCGCTCGACCACGGCAGCTTGTTTCCACCATGCGATTCGACCGGGGTGGAACGTCCGATGAGCGGCGACTTAAGCCAAATCGTCGTGACCAGTGTAGGGCACTGGCGGGGCGAAGGCTTGGCGCTGGTCGAGCGGGTCGGCTAGGGAGACGATAAATGGCGACCGGCACAGACAAGGTGGGGCGGCCAGTCGTGGTGGTGACCGGACTCGGGGTCGTTACCTCGCTCGGCGCCGGCAACGCCGACAACTGGGCCAAGCTTACGGCCGGCGAATCCGGCATCCGCGCCATCACGCGCTTTTCGACCGACGGCCTCAAGACCCGCATCGCCGGCACCATCGACTATTTGCCGCCGCAACCCAATTCGGCCGCGTTGTCGGAGAGTTTTGCCGATCTCGTTGCCGAGGAAGCCATCGCGCAATCCGGCCTCGGCGGGCGCGGCGATTTTCCGGGGCCGTTGTTTCTGGCGGTGCCGCCGATCGAGATGGATTGGCCGCAGCGTCTGGAAGTGGCTGCGCGGTCGGGCGCGAACGACAAAATCACCTATAGCGACCTGCTGCGGGTGAGCGATCAGTTTCCCGCCTATCACCGGCGCTTCTTGTTCGGCTCGGTGGCCGACCATCTGGCGGAGAAATTCGGCACTAAGGGCTCGCCGATTTCCTTGTCGACCGCCTGCGCTTCGGGCGCGAGCGCCGTCCAGCTCGGCGTCGAGGCGATCCGCCGCGGCGAGACCGACGCGGCGCTCTGCATCGGCACCGACGGCTCAATCAATCCGGAGGCGGTGGTGCGCTTCTCGCTGCTTTCGGCGTTGTCGACCAGCAACGACAATCCGAAGGGCGCGGCCAGGCCCTTCGCCAAGAACCGCGACGGTTTTGTCATGGCGGAAGGCGCCGGCGCGCTGGTGCTGGAAAGCTACCAAGCCGCCAAGGCGCGCGGCGCCAAGATTCTCGGCGTGCTCGAAGGTTGCGGCGAGATGGCGGACGCCTTCCACCGCACGCGCTCGAGCCCCGACGGCAAGCCGATCATTGGCTGCATCGCCAATGCTATCAAAGATGCCGGCCTGACCCCAGACGACATCGACTACATCAACGCGCACGGTACCTCGACGCCGGAAAACGACAAGATGGAGTATCTCGGCGTCTCGGCCGTGTTCGGCGAGCGCATGAAGGGCGTGCCGATCTCCTCCAACAAATCTATGATCGGCCACACGCTGTCGGCGGCCGGCGCAGTCGAAGCGGTATTCTCCATGCTCACGCTCCAGCACCAGCGCATTCCGCCCACCATCAATTACAACATGCCGGACCCGGCTATCCCGCTCGATGTGGTGCCGAATACGGCGCGCGACGCGCAAATGAGGCACGTCATTTCGAATTCATTCGGTTTCGGCGGGCAGAACGTCTCGCTCGTGATGGGCCTTGAGCCGGCCTGAGAGGGCCCGCTCCATCCCCATGCGCTCCTTACGACTCATCGCCGATCGCAAGCTCGAACTTGCCGAGGTCCCCGCCCCGTCGCCGCCCGGCGGCGGCGAAATGAAAATCCGCATCAAGGCGGTCGCGCTCAACCACCTCGATGTTTGGGGCTTCCGCGGCATGGCCTTTGCCAAGCGGAAATTGCCTTTGGTGGTGGGCGCGGAGGCCTCCGGCGAGATTGCGGAGGTGGGCGCCGGCGTCACTGGCTTTGCGCCGGGCGACAGAGTGGTGATGTACGGTGCGATGACCTGCGGCCATTGCGCCGCCTGCCGCGAGGGCCGCGATAATCTGTGCGAGAACGCCGGCGGCATTATGGGCTTTCATATCGACGGTTTCGCGCGCGATTTGATCAATATGCCGGCGCGGCTGGTGATCCCGGTGCCGGCGGGCGTCTCGCTGCGAGACGCGGCCTGCGCGCCGATCGCCTTCGGCACCACCGAGCACATGCTGTTCGACAATGCCAAGCTCAAGCCCGGCGAAACCATTCTGGTGCATGCCGGCGGATCGGGCATCGGCTCGGTCGCCATCAAGATGGCGAAGGCGATCGGCTGTACCGTCATCACAACCGTCGGCGACGACGCCAAGGCGGAAAAGGCGAAGGCCTTGGGCGCCGATCACGTCATCAACTACAAGACCGAGCGCTTCGAAGGCGTCACCCGCAAGCTCACCGCCAAGAAGGGCGTCGACGTGGTGTTCGAGCACGTCGGCGGCGAAGGCTTCAATGCTTCGCTATTCTGCCTCAAGCGCGGCGGACGCCTGGTTACCTGCGGCTCGACCGCGGGACCCAGCGTCACCATCAACCTGATGCAGCTGTTTCAGCAACAATACACAATTTTCGGCTCGTTCGGCGCCTCGATGCGCAATATCCGCGACAGTCTGTCCAAGATCGCCGCCGGCATGGCGCCGATCGTCGATAGCGAGTTTCCGCTGGCCGATTTCGAACGCGGCCTGGCGCGGCTGGAAAGCCGGCAGGTGTTCGGCAAAGTGATTGTCAACTTCTGATGACGACGGCCACAAGGCGGATGACTCGGCGGCTGCGCCGCGGCGCCAAGCGCGCGGCCGACGCCGCTGTCGGTGCGGTCGTCGTCGGCGTCATCAAAATGCTGCGGCTCGCCGATCCCAACTGGATGGCCGACGCCGCCGGCTGGACGATGCGCCAGATCGGGCCGCTGCTGCGCGAAAATCGTGTGGCGCGTGAGCAACTCAGCGTTGCCTTTCCGGAAAAATCCGCGGCTCAGATCGAGACGATCTTGCGCGGCGCCTGGGACAATCTCGGCCGCATGGGCGCAGAGTTCGCCAATCTCGACCGCTTGTGGGATTTCGACCTTGAGCATCCCGAGCGCGGGCGGGTGACGAGCGACCGCGCGAATGTCGAACGCTTCCTACGGCTCGCGCATGACGGAAAGCCGGCGCTGATCTTCGCCGCCCATCTCGGCAACTGGGAATTGCCGGCGATCTCGGCGGCGGCCTACGGAACCGACACCGCGGTGCTCTACCGCAAGCCCAATATCGCGGCCATCGATCGCTGGCTGAAGGAAACGCGCGCGGCCAGCATGGGCGAATTGATCGCCACCGGCCTGAACGCACCGCTCAAGCTCGCCGAGGCGCTGGCGCGCGGCGCTCATGTCGGCATGCTGGTGGATCAGTATTACCTGCGCGGGGTCGAGGTGACTTTCTTCGGCCGCCGCACCATGGCCAATCCGCTGCTGGCCCGCCTCGCCCGCCATTTCGATTGTCCGATCCACGGCGTCCGCATCGTGCGACTGCCGGACCGCCGGTTCCGCGGCGACATCACCGAGGAGATCGCGCCGGCACGCGATGCCGAGGGCAAGATCGACATCGCCGGCACCATGCAGATCATCATGGGCGTGGTGGAAGGCTGGATCCGCGAAAATCCCGAGCAGTGGCTCTGGCAGCACCGCCGCTGGCGTCCGGAAGATCGCCAGAACGGTCCTTAGAGTCTGTCCGGAAACATGCGTTTGATTTGACTCATTTTTTTAGATCAAGAAGTTAAATGAGGTGCCGGAAAGACGCTTGTTGTGAAGCCCATGCCGAATTTCCTCCAATGCTTTCAGGCAAAAGTTTCCGGACGGACGCTTAGACGCGCTTCAGGCGATCATGATGCGGCCGTCGACCGCAACGGCGCCGGCGGCGTCGATATGCACGACCGCCATCTCGCTCGATGACAGGTTCACGCCGGCGATCGCCAGGATATTGGTCACATGCGAAACCAGCACCGTGAGCTGCTTGGCGGGGATGGACTTCATGTATTTGGCGGTCTTGTCCGCGGTTTCCCGCATGCGCCTGAGATCAGCAAGGAAAACCTGATTAAGCGCTGGCAATCCAGCGACGGGGCCGAGTTTGGTCAGTCTGGCGGTCTCCAACGCCCGGCAGAACTGGCTGGACACCAAGCGTACGCGTGTGATGCCGTGCTTGCGGAATGCATCGCCGACACGGCGGCCCTGCGCGCGGCGGTCGTCGTCAAGGCTGCGCTCGATCGCACAATTCTTGAGATCGATGCCGTAGGGCTCTGGCGTCGCGCCCGGCGCATTGGAATGCCGCAGTAGGACCACGTGACCGGGCGTCTTGAGCAAAGCCCACATCGCCTTGTCGTCGGCGTGTGCGTTTTGCGCCTGCAACAGCGCCAATGCGAGCAAAGCCAAAAGCCCTGACTTGCGCATGGCTCAGCCCGCGCTGGTCGGAAGCCCGGCCGCCTTCCAGGCGATGATGCCGCCGGCGAGGTGGGATTTGTAAGGATAGCCCGCGTCCTGGGCGGCGAGCGAGGCCGTCACCGAGCGGCGGCCGGAGCGGCAGGCAAACACCACCTGTTTGCCTTGCGGATCGGGGATGTCGGCCGGATCGAATGCGGAAAGCGGCACGATTACCGCGCCGGGGTAGGCTTCGACCGACGTCTCGTTCGGTTCGCGCACATCGACCAGCAACATGCTGCCTTCGGTGACCCCGCGCGCTACCTGCTCCGGCGTCAGATTCTGCACCTCGTCGGCGCGCGGCATTTCATCGGCCATAACGCAACTCCGGTTACCCGCGCATGATCCCGAAAAGTGGGAATCGATTTTCGGATAAGATCATGCGCAAACAATTATGCGCGAGGTTTTAGCCGGAATCCATCATACCGTCACCTGCGTTCCGACCTCTACCACCCGCCCGGTCGGGATTTGATAGTAGCTGGTGGCATCGTTGGCGACGCGGGTGAGCCCGATAAACAGCCGGTCCTGCCAGCGCGGCATGCCGGAATGAGCGGCCGGCTTGAGCAATCGGCGCGACAGGAAAAAGGAGGTCGACATGATGTCGAACTGCCAGCCGAGCTTGCGCGCGATGGCCAGCGCCTTCGGCACGTTCGGCGTCTCCATGAAACCGAAGCGGAGAATAATGCGCGAGAACGTCTCGCCCACCGGTTCAATGCGCACCCGGTCCGCGGCATGGAGGCGCGGCGTATCCGCGGTTTCGATGGTTAGGATGACGTTCTTCTCGTGCAGCACCTTGTAGTGCTTGAGGCTGTGCATCAGCGCGGTCGGGGCGCTGGTCGGATCGCTGGTGAGAAACACTGCAGTACCGGGCACGCGAATAGGCGGTTTCTTTTCCAGGCTGGCGACCAGGAATTCGAGCGGCGTTTCCTGGCGCCGCGTCTTCTCGAACAGCAGCCGGCTGCCGCGCTTCCAAGTGTACATCACGGTCATTACCGCGGCGCCGAGCGCGAGCGGCATCCAGCCGCCTTCCACGATTTTGAGCAAATTGGCCGAGAGGAACGTGAAGTCAATGAACAGGAACGGCAGCATCAGCGCCAATGCGGCAATCAGCGGCCAGTGCCAAACCCGCCGGATCACCACGATCGCCATGATGGCGGTGACCACCATGGTGCCGGTGACGGCGATGCCGTAGGCGGAAGCGAGCGCGCTCGAGGACCGGAACAGCGCTACCAACAGCAAGACGCCGACCAGCAGCAACGAGTTCACGCGCGGCATGTAGATCTGTCCGAACAGCGATTCCGACGTGTGGCGGATCTCCAGGCGCGGCAGCAGGCCGAGTTGGATTGCCTGCTGCGTGAGCGAGTAGGCGCCGGTGATCACCGCCTGGCTGGCGATCACAGTGGCGGCGGTCGCCAGCCCTACCATCGGCAGCAGCGCCCAATGCGGATAGAGCAGAAAGAACGGGTTCTCGATGGCTTTCGGATCGGCCAGCACCAGCGCGCCCTGCCCGAGATAATTGATCAACAGCGCCGGCAGCACCACCACCAGCCAGGCGAAACGGATCGGACCGCGGCCGAAATGGCCTAAGTCGGCGTAGAGCGCTTCCGCGCC
>Ga0182024_10010798_pt1 | contig 18540 bp, 14 predicted proteins | sample P32metaG_FD_120480 | JGI IMG/M metagenome (GOLD analysis project Ga0182024, IMG submission 120480) | Permafrost microbial communities from Stordalen Mire, Sweden - P3-2 metaG (Illumina Assembly) | ecosystem: Environmental > Terrestrial > Soil > Wetlands > Permafrost | place: Sweden: Stordalen... | reverse complement strand
GCGCTCGCCGTCGATGCGCCGCCATGCCGCCTGCAGCTCGTCGGCCATTGCGTTGAACGCGCGCGCGAGCTCGCGCAGCTCGCGCGGCCCCCGCTCGCGCACGCGGACGGAGCGCTCGCCGGCGGCGATCGAGGCGGTCGCGGCGACGAGCTCGTCGAGCGGGCGTCGCAGCGCGGCGACGAGCGCGGCGACGAGCGCCAGCACCGCGGCGAGCGCCAGCGCGCCGGCGATCGCGACGAGCAGCAATGTCTCGCGCGAATCGTGGCCCGCGCTGTCGCGGGCCCCGCTACGCAGCGCCTGCTGGTGCGCGGCCAGCGCCACGCTCGCCGCCTGCGCTCCGCCCAGGGCGGCGCCGAGGACCGTACCGGCGCGCAGCTGGGCAGCGATCTGACCGTTGAGCAGCGCGGTGCTGACTGGATCGCCGCTGGCCAGGGCGCGGGCCGCGGCGGTGGCTTGGGCAAATCCCGCCGAGCCCAGCGCCTGGCTGGCGGGCGACCCGTGCGCCGAGCGCACGGCCGCGGCGATCACGCCGGCCGACAGCAAGTGGGCGTCGGCGGCGTCGAGCGCGTAGCTGCGCGCGATGCGATCCTCGTAGCGCTGCCTCGATGAATAGAGGTTCGCCACTCCGAACCCGGCGAGCGCCAGCGTCAGGCCGAGCAGGGCGACGGCGATCGAGCGGCCGGTCGAGAGTCGTTGCACGACGCGACCGTAGCTTCCCGAGCGGGTGGATGCGTACGATCGGTAGCAATGGTGCGTGCGTCGCGCGAGCCGCTCTACCGCCGCGACGGCGACCTGTACGTGCCCAGCGCGCTTACCCGAGGCCCGTGGGACCCTCGTGCGCAGCACGGCGGCGCTCCGGCGGCGCTGATCGCCGGGGCGCTGGCGTCGCTCGAGGGCGGCGCCGAAATGGCACTCGCGCGGCTGAGCTTCGACTTCCTGCGCCCGGTGCCGATCGCGCCGCTGGCGCTGGACGCCGCGGTCGAAGGCGGTGGGCGGCGCGTCCAGCGTCTGCGCGCGAGGCTGCTCGCCGGCGACGTCGAGGTCTGCCGGGCAACGGCGCTGCGGATCCGGCGCTGGGACGCGCTCGCGCAGCGAAAGCTGCCGCCCGTCCCCGTCGCGCCCGCGCTGCCGGACGATGACCGTGACGGGGCGGCCACCCCGCCGGGCGGACCCGGCGGCTTCGCGGGAGCGGGGATCGAGCTGCGCTTCGCAAGCGGGCGCTTCGACACGCCCGGGCCGGCGACCGTGTGGTTTCGTCTGCGGGTGCCGGTCGTCGACGATCGGCCGGCCAGCCCGCTGGAGAACACCGTCGCCGCGGCCGATTTCGCCAACGGGATCAGCTCTGTGCTCGACTGGGGCACGTCGCTGTTCATCAACGCCGACCTCTCCATCGCGCTCGAGCGCGAACCGCAGGGCGAGTGGACGTGCCTCGATTCGCAGACGCACGTCGGGCCGGCGGGAGCCGCGATCAGCGAGAGCGTGCTGTTCGACGCGGAGGGGCGGATCGGACGTGGAGTGCAGTCGCTCCTCGTCGACCGCCGCGAGTAGCGCGCCTTGCTACGTCGGGAACGTCAGCCCGACCAGATACGTAGCGCCACCCACGATCACCCCGGCGACCGTCATCTCCAGCCCGGAGGCCCACCAGCTGCGCAACGTGAACAGCGACTTTGCGGCGCCGACGAGGAAATGGGCGATCAGCGAGACGACCGCGGCGATGACCACTGCGATCGCGCCGGTGACGAAGAAGAACGGGATCACGGGAATGATCGCCCCCGCCGCTGTGCTGAGGCCACCGGCCATCGCCGCCTGGAGCGGATCGCCGGCCGTGCCGGTGGCGCCGAACTCCTCCGCGGCGAGCACCTTCAGCATCGCGTCGGGATCGCGCGAGAGCTTGTCGGCGAGGTCGTCGGCGTCACGTTCGCTGAGCCCCTTGAGCTGGTAGAAGAGCGAAAGCTCCTCCTTCTCCTCCTCGGGGTGCTCGGCGATCTCCTGGCGCTCGCGCTCGAGGTTGGCGGCGGCGACCTCGACCTGGGAGCGCTCCGCGAGAAATGCGCCGGTCCCCATCGATAGCGCCGACGCGACCGCCCCGGCCAGCCCCGCCGTGAGCACGAAGCTCGAGCCCCCGGTCGCCCCGGACACGCCCGAGACGATTCCGAAGACGGCGGCGAGACCGTCGTTGGCGCCGTAGATCGCGCCGGACAGCCAGCTCGCCCCCGATTTGTGCCAGCGCTCGCGGCCGAGGATGCGCTCGAGGCGCGCCTGGGCGGGCGAGGGACCCTCGCCGGCGCCGTCGGGCGCCGCACCATCGCCGCCCCTGCGCATCGTCTTGACGGTCCGCGAGTGTGCGCGCTCGTCGTCTCTGATCTCGTGCAGCAGGCGGTCGGTCGCGCCGTCACCGGTGGGGCGCTTGTAACGGTCGCCGATTTCTTCTTCCTCAGCAGCCTCCCGTGCCGCCAGTAGCCGCGAGATCGGCGCCACGCGCGCCTGCCAGCGCGTCCACGGCGAGAGCCGCACGCTGGCCGGGTCGGGGACCTCGACGCCCAGCTCGCGCATGCGCTGCTCGAGCCGCTCGCGATGGCCGGCCTCGGCGGCGGACATCTTGCGCAGGATCTGGGCGCGCATCGCGTCGTGCTCGCGCTGGGCGATCAGCTCGTACACGGCGCCGGCCTCGATCTCGCCGCGCCACGCGTCGAGCAGCCGCTGCCTGGCCTCCGGCGTCGATGCGGACGTCGATTCGCTCATCTGAGGATCGCGGGAGACGGCGCCTCGTGCCGCCGCCGGGACGGGATCATGATACGGAGCCGCCCTGATCCGGCGGCGCCGCCGTGTCGTAGGGCAGCGCCGGTTTCAGCAGCAGCGGCTCGTCGAGGCCGCGGCGCAGCAGCAAGAACGCGATCGTGCCGAGCAGCGCGGGGAGCCACAGCGCGATCGTGCGGTAGATCAACAGCGCCGCCGCCGTGGTCGTGATCGGCGCGTGGTAGAGCACGAGCGCGCCGAGCAGGCCGCCGTCGACCGCGCCGATCCCACCGGGGATCGGCAGCGCGCCGGCCTGCTGGCCGATCAGGTAGCCCATCACGACGCCGCCAACGGGCGGCACGTGACCGACTGCGGCGAAGGCGGCGACGAGCGTGGCGACGTCGAAGGCCCAGTAGCCGACTGCGCCGAGCAGCCGCCAGTCCCGGTGGCGCAGGATCGTCAGCGTCGTCTGGACGCCCTGCGCGATCGGCGCCAGCAGTCTGGCGATGCGCCGCTGGGAGTGCTCGGCGAATCGATGTGCCCAGGCCGCGCCGCCGAGCGTCAACGCGATCGCGCCCACGCCTACGAGCGCGGGGAGGTAGGTGCGCAGGAAATCGTGCGGCCCCGCGAGCACGCCGCTGCCAAGCCCAACACCGACCAGCACCAGCGCGGCGATCGAGACGGCGCTCGTCAGAAAGAAGACCGCTGTCGAGCGTTCGGCGATGCGCCACATCGGCACGCCCCGCTGGCGCAGCACCCATGCGCCGAGCCCGAGGCCGCCGATGCCGCCGGCCGGCAGCAGTGAGTTGGCCGCCAGCTCCGACCACGCGAGGCGAGCGGTGAGCCGCGTCGGGCCGCGATAGAAGACGAGCAGGAAGAGCAGGACGTAGCCGAGGCACGACAGGTACTCGAGCGCGATCGCGATCCCGATCCATCCCGCGGACGCGTGCTCGAGCGCGTGCGCGACACCGCTCAGACCGGGTACCGCGAGCAGCAGGGCGACGACGAAGACGACGACGATCGCGAGCCCGATCAGGCTGTTGCGCAGCCGCCGCGCCGGTTGGGCCGCCGACGGCTGCTCGGGGAGCGTCTCGGTGTCCTGTGTCGCCATCTCGGGCCTCGGCGTCGGGGCGCCGGGACTCTAGTGGCCGCCGCTGGCGTCGAGGTGAGAAGATCACGCCGATGAGCGACACGCCCGTCAAGTTCGTGCTGCCCACCTCGGAGATCCCGACGCATTGGGTCAACCTGATGCCCGACCTGCCCGGCGAGCCGCTGCCGCCACTGAACCCGGGCACGTTGCAGCCGGCCGGCCCCGATGACCTGACGCCGATCTTCCCGCTGGAGCTGATCGGACAGGAGGTCTCGACCGAGCCGCTGATCGAGATCCCCGACGCGGTTCGCGACGTATACGAGCTGTGGCGACCGACGCCGCTGTATCGCGCGCGGCGGCTCGAGCGCGAGCTCGATACGCCGGCGCACATCTACTACAAGTACGAGGGCGGCTCGCCGGCGGGATCGCACAAGCCGAACACGGCGGTCGCCCAGGCCTACGCCAACGCGGCGGCCGGCGTCGCCAAGCTGACGACCGAGACGGGCGCCGGCCAGTGGGGGTCGGCGCTCGCGTTCGCGTGTCAGCTCTTCGGGCTGGAGTGCGAGGTCTGGATGGTCGGATCCTCCTATGACCAGAAGCCCTACCGGCGCTCGATGATGGAGACTTGGGGGGCGACCGTGCACCGCTCGCCGAGCGAGGAGACCGAGGCGGGACGATCGCAGCGCTCGCACCCGACCGGCTCGCTGGGGATCGCGATCTCCGAGGCCGTCGAGGTCGCCGCACAGGATCCCGACGCCAACTACGCGCTTGGCTCCGTGCTCAACCACGTGCTGCTGCACCAGACGGTGATCGGGCAGGAGGCGCTGGCGCAGATGGGGCTCGCGGGCGAGGAGCCCGACGTCGTCATCGCCTGCGTCGGCGGCGGCTCCAACTTCGCAGGGTTGGCGTTCCCGTTCGTACGCCGCGTGCTGCGCGAGGGCGCGCGCACCCGCTTCGTCGCCGCCGAGCCGGCGGCCTGCCCGACGCTGACGCGGGGCGCCTACCGCTACGACTTCGGCGACACCGTGGGGATGACGCCGCTGATGCCGATGTACACGCTCGGACACGACTTCGTGCCGCCGCCGGTCCACGCGGGTGGCCTGCGCTACCACGGCGACGCGCCCAGCGTCTGCGGCCTCGTGCGCGCGGGCGTCGTCGAGCCCCGCGCCTACAAGCAGAACGAGACCTTCGAGGCCGCGGTGCGCTTCGCGCGCGCCGAGGGCATCATTCCGGCGCCCGAGCCGGCGCACGCAATCCGCGCGGTCTTCGAGGAAGCCGAGGCCGCCCGGGAGGCGGGGGACGAGCGCGTGATCCTCTTCGGCCTCTGCGGCCACGGTCATTTCGACCTCGGCGCCTACGACGCCTACCTCGCCGGCACGCTGGAGGACCCGGAGTTCTCCGAGGCCGACATGGAGGCCGCGCTGGCGCGGCTTCCGGACGCGCCGGCAATCGCCTGATCCGCGCCTCAGGTCGGGTGGATCGATCGGCCCGCGCGCACGTTCGGCTGCGCGCAGGTTGCGCACGGCTCGGGCGCATCGCGGAGTCGCGCTGCCTGAATCTCCAGCCCGACGCGCCGGCAACGCGCGCGTGTCTCGGACTGATGGACGGTTTCACGAAAGCACCGCACGCCGAAGGGGAATATCGTGCAGTCACTCGGGCTCGCAAGGGCCCCCACGCGCCGTTCGCGGACGCGGACGGCCTGGAGAGGGAGGACGCAGATGGAGTCATCAGCTGGCCGATCGTGGACGCCGGCGAATCCCGCACCGCTCGGGCTCGCCGGCTTTGCGATGACGACGTTCGTTCTGTCGATGTTCAACGCCAACTTCGTCGGTGCGCAGGGCTTGCCCGTCGTCCTCGGCCTCGCGCTCGTCTATGGCGGCATAGCCCAGCTGCTCGCCGGGATGTGGGAGTTCCGCACGGGCAATACATTCGGTGCCGTCGCATTCAGCTCCTACGGGGCGTTCTGGATCTCGTTCTGGGCGCTTGTCACCTTCGCCCCGGCGGCGGCGGCGGTGCCCGCCGCGATCGGCCTGTACCTGTGGTCCTGGGCGATCTTCACCGCGTACATGACGGTCGCCGCGCTGCGCACGAGCGGAGCCGTGCTGCTGGTCTTCGTGCTGCTGACGGTGACGTTCGTCCTGCTCGCGATCGGGCGCAGTGGATCGCATACGACCGTCGTGCACTGGGGCGGCTACGTCGGCATCGCCACTGCGGCTGCCGCGTGGTACGCGTCGTTTGCACAGGTGGTCAACAGCACGTTTGGACGCGAGGTCGCGCCGATCCTGCCGTTGAATCGGCCGCTGAACCGGCCCGACGCCTGACGGACGCCGATCCGCAATAGAGGCGCCTCCGCGTAGCGCCGTCCAACCGGGGCGGCGCCGCGGAAGCGTCGGACAAGAGAGCGAGAGCTGAGGGAGACGCATGGCGACCGATGAGAACACCACCGATGACGCGGAGCTCGAGCATGAGCTGGCCGGATTGCTGGACGTCGAGACGTTCGAGCCGCCGGCATCGTTTCGCGAGCACGCGCTGCTGAACGATCCCGCCGTCTACGAGCAGGCGGAGGCCGACTGGAAGGGCTGGTGGGTGCGCCAGGCGCAGCAGCTTCACTGGTTCGAGCCCTGGACCGAAGTGCTCGACGACTCCAACCCGCCTTTCTACAAATGGTTCGTCGGCGGCAAGCTCAACGTCTCCTACAACTGCCTGGACCGCCACGTGGAGGCCGGCAACGGCGATCGCGTCGCCTTCCACTGGCGCGGCGAGGAGGGCGAGGAGCGCGACATCACCTACGCCGATCTGCACCGCGACGTCCAGCGCTTCGCCAACGCGCTGAAGGACCTCGGTGTGCGCAAGGGAGACGTCGTCGGAATCTACCTGCCGATGATCCCGCAGGTCGTGGTCGCGATGCTCGCGTGCGCGCGCATCGGCGCGCCGCACAACGTCGTCTTTGGCGGCTTCTCGGCCGAGTCGGTCCGCGAGCGCATGGAGTTCTCCGAGGCCAAGGTGCTGATCACCGTCGACGGGGCCGCGCGCAAGGGCAAGACTGCGCCGGTGAAGCCGAACGTCGACGCCGTGATCGGCGATCTGGCGTCGCTCGAGCACATCGTCGTAGTCCGCTCGAAGGGCACCGAGTGCGAGATGCAGGAGGGCCGCGACGTCTGGTTCGAGGAGATCATGCAGGCCGCGGACGCCGAGTGCGCCGCCGAGCCGATGGACGCCGAGGATCCTCTGTACGTGCTTTACACCTCGGGCTCGACGGCGAAGCCGAAGGGCATCCTGCACACCACCGGCGGCTACCTGACCGGCGTCTCGGCGACGCACCGCTACGTCTTTGACCTTCACCCCGAGGAGGACGTTTTCTGGTGCTCAGCGGACGTCGGCTGGGTCACGGGGCACTCCTACATCGTCTACGGGCCGCTCGCCAACGGCGCGACGTCGGTGATGTACGAGGGCGCGCCCGACTATCCACACCGCGGGATCTGGTGGGAGCTCTGCGAGCGCTACAAGGTGACGACGTTCTACACGGCGCCAACGGCAATTCGCGCGTGCATCAAGTGGGGGTCTCAGCATCCGCGCAAGTTCGACCTCAGCTCGCTGCGGCTGCTCGGCAGCGTCGGCGAGCCGATCAACCCGAAGGCCTGGCTGTGGTACTACAAGGTGATCGGCGGCGAGCGCTGTCCGATCGTCGACACGTGGTGGCAGACCGAGACGGGGGCGATCATGATCACGCCGCTGCCGGGAATCACGGCCACGAAGCCCGGCTCGGCGACGCAGCCGTTTCCGGGCATCGCCGCGGAGGTCGTCGACGAGCACAACGGCAAGCCGATCGACAACGGCCAGGGCCTGCTCGTGCTGACGCGGCCGTGGCCGTCGATGCTGCGGACGCTGTACCGCGATGACGACCGCTACGTGGAGACGTACTTCAAGCGCTTCGGTCCGCAGACGTACCTCGTCGGCGACGCCGCCCGCAAGGACAAGGACGGCTACTTCTGGGTGATCGGGCGCATCGACGACGTCGTCAACGTCTCCGGGCATCGTCTCTCCACCGCCGAGGTGGAGTCGGCGATCGTCGCCTACGACCAGGTCGCCGAGGCGGCGGTGATCGGGCAGTCCGACGAGGACACCGGCCAGGCGATCTGCGCGTTCGTGACGCTCCAGGGCGATCTCGAGGGCACGCCGGCAATCGTCGATGGGATCCGCGAGGCGGTTGCTGTACGGATCGGCAAGTTCGCGCGCCCGAAGCGGATCATCTGGGCCGACGACCTGCCGAAGACGCGCTCCGGCAAGATCATGCGACGGCTGCTGCGCGACATCGCCGAAGGGCGCGCGCTGGGCGACGTGACAACGCTACGCGACCCCGCCGTGATGGCCGAGCTGGAGGGCGCGATCAAGGCGGGGGAGGCGTCCGAGGACTAGCTCGCCGACACGCCCTCCCGCGCTTCGCTCGCTGCCGCTGTCTCGGGATCCGGCGGCAGACCCGCCATCGTGCCCTCGATGCGGACGCGCGGCAGCAGGCGGTCGAGCCAGCCGGGCAGCCACCACGTGCGGCTGCCGAGCAGTTGCAGCACCGCCGGCAGCATCAGGCAGCGCACGACGAGTGCGTCGAGAAAGACGGCCCCGGCCAAGCCGAGCCCAAACTCCTTGAGCACGCGCTCGCCGCCGAGCATGAACGACCCGAACACGCAAACCATGATCGCCGCCGCGGCGGTGATCACTCGGCCGGTGAAGGTGAGGCCGTCGCGCACGGCAGCCGAGGGGTCGCGCTGGCGCACCCATTCCTCGTGGATACGCGAGATCAAGAAAACCTCGTAGTCCATCGACAAGCCGAACACGATCGCAAACATCAGCACCGGCACGAACGCCTCTATCGGCCCGGGTTTGACTCCGAACAGCCCACCGAGCCAGCCCCACTGGAAGATCGCCGTGACGACGCCGAGCGCGCCGCCGATGCTCAGCAGGTTCATCACGGCGGCCTGAAGCGGAATCACGAGCGAGCGGAAGATCACGAGCAGCAGCAGCGCTGAGAGCAGCACGACGACGCCGATGAACAGCGGCAGCTTGTGCGCGAGGACGGATGAGAAGTCGATCGAGCCGGCGGTGAAACCGCCCACGAGCACGTGCAGTCCGGTCTGATGCTCGACCGGGGGCAGCACGGTGTTGCGCAGCGTGTTGACGAGGTTGGTCGTAGCGAGCGCCTCGGGCGCCGACGCGGGGTAGACGCGGACGACGGCCACGGTGCCGTCGGGACTCAGGCGTGCGGGCAGCACGGCGGCGACATCGCCGGTGGAGCGCAGCGCCGTGTTGAGCTGCGAGAGCCCTGTCGCCTGGCCCGTCGCCGGTAGCTGCGCGACGATCGACAGCGGGCCGTTGAAGCCTTGGCCGAAGCCGCTGGCGAGCAGCGCATAGGCCTGGTGCGAGGTGTCCTTGGGAGGGTCGTTGGAAGCGTCGCTGTTGTCGAGCCGCAGCGCCGTGACGGGCAGCGCGAAGGCGACCATCAGCGCGATCGACGCTCCCGCGGCGAGCCAAGGGCGCCGCTGGATCGTCAGCGCCCAGCGTCGCCAGGCGCTGCCCTCGGCCGGGCGCGCCGCGCCGCTCGCCTCGGCGCGCCGCCGATGAGCGCGGCCGAGGATCCGCCCGCCGCGCGCGATCCGGTCGCCGAAGCGCGACAGCAGCGCCGGCAGCACCGTCAGCGCCGCGAGCAGCGTGAGCGCGACGGCGAGCGCGGCGGCCAGCGCCATCCCGTTGAGAAACGAGACACCGAGCGTGAACATCCCCAGCAGAGCGATGATCACCGTCGCGCCCGCGAGCACGATCGCGCGCCCGGACGTGTCCATCGCCTCGAGCACCGCTGCATTGGCGTCGCCGCGCCGCGTGTAGGCCTGGCGGAAGCGTGTGACGATGAACAGCGCGTAGTCGATGCCGACGCCGAGCCCGATCATCACCGCCAGCTCGGGGGCAATGTTGGTCGTCTGGATCACGTGCGTCATCAGCCCGATCAGCCCGACGCCGGTGATCAGGCCGAAGCCGGCGACGATCAGCGGCATCCCGGCGGTTAGCAGCGAGCCAAACGTAAGCAGCAGGATCAGGAGCGCGGCGACCACACCGACCGCCGTGGCCGGCCCGACGCCACTGCTCTCGGCCTGCTCGACCGCCTGGCCGCCGGCGGCGAGACTCAGCCCGGGTGCCTTTGCCGATCCCATCGCGCTCAGCAGTTGAGAGCCGGCGTTCTTCGGCAGCAGGTTCGCGCGTTTGTCGTATAAGACGTTCGCAAACGCGGTGCGGTGATCGGCGGATACCTGAGCCCGTCCGCGGGCGCCGAATGGGCTGACGACGCCGACGACATTCGCCAGGTGGCTGACGCGCGCGAGCATCGGCGCCACGACAGCCTGCGTTGGTCCGTCCGTCGCCGTGCCGCTGGCGACGTGCCAGACGATCGTGTCGAGGTCACCGCTCTGCGTCGGAAAGCGCTGGCTCAGCAGGTCCGACGCGCGTTGGGAGTCGGTGCCCGGCAGCGTGAAGTTGTTCGCGTACTGGCGGCCCGCGCTCTGCGCGATCGCGGTAACGCCGATCACGAGCACGATCCAAGCGAGCACGACGACACGGCGATGGGCGATGCACCAGCGGACCAGAGACAGCATCGGGCTCCTCGTGGACGAGCGGTTTGCCAGGTGGCCTGAGCGGCGGCGGCTCCCGCCGCCATCCTTCGCAACTGAATAGCAGGCCGCGCGGCCCAAATCTTGGAGCATCTCCAACGGCGCCGCGGCGAACGCTGGAGCTTATCCATCGACGGCGCGCCCGCGCTCGCCTTTACAAGCGATCCGTTCTACGCGGCGTCGCTAGGGCTCGACTCAGCGACGCGGGCGCGCCAGATCGTGCGCGTCGCGGCGCTCCGGCTCAGCGGTCGCGCGCGTCGAGGTAAGGGGCTAGGTACCTGGCGGCGATCTTCGTTGGCGGCGACCATGTTGGCGTGTCGGTGATGTGGGAGGCGAAGCCGTGGCCGCCTGTGACGTGGGCGCTGAGGTAGCGCGGCTTGCCGCCGGTGAGCAGGATTCCGCGGATCGTCGGATGAAACGGCTCAGGGGAGATCTCAACCCCGGCTAGGGCTGCGATCGACTGGGCTGCCGTGTCGGCCTGTTGTGCGGAGATGCCGCCGTGCTTTACAGCGAAGTCCGTCGCGTCTCCTGCCGCGTAGACGCGCTCGGTGTGGCGTACCTGGCAGTGGGGATCCACCGGGATGAAGCCGTGGGAGCCTGCCGGTAGACCGCGTACCGCAGGACCGTAGAGCTCTGGGAGCGCAACGATGCGGTCCGCCTGCAGCCGCCGGGTCCCATTGCGGAACGTGATCTGACCCGTGGCGGGAATCTCGCAGTCGGCGGACGTCACCACGGTAATACCGCTGTCGTCAAGCAACTGTGAGACGCCGGTGCTCGCGCCGTCGCCGAAGATCGCCAGCGGCTTGGTCTCCGGTGTGGCGATCGTCACCTTCAGCTCGACCCCCATGTCATGGGCGCGTCCTGCGGTCATGAGTGCGAGCTCGTAGATCGGTAGCGGCCACGCCATACGCTTGGGGATGACAAACGCCAGCTGCTTGACGTAGCCGGCCTCGACGTCCTGGATCAGGCCGTGCAGCAGCTCGTCGAGTCGCCGGTCGTCGATCGTGAGCGCATGTTTGTAGCGAGGGAATGCTCGCGCTCCGAGAGCGAGCACGAGGGCGTCGTAGTGCAGTTCGGTGCCCGCCTCGGTGTGAGCGATGCGCTCGGCGGCATCCACCCAGGCGAAGCTGTCGACGAGCAGCTCCGCGCCGATGTCCTCTGCGATCTCGCCGAGCGGATAGCGCTGGGCCGCGCTGTAGGCGAAGGGTTCACGCACGGTCATGGGCCGGTAGACGAACTCCGCGTTGGGCGCGACGAGCGTCGTGCTGAGGTGCGCCTCGCCGAGCTCGCGCAACGCGAGCGCCGTCTCGAGCGCCGCGACGCCGCCGCCGGCGATCACAACGTTGAAGGTGTCCGTGGACGGGCTGGCGGAGGTCATGTGGCAAAGCTATGCGCTAGGGAGGCCCGTGCCAGCCGGGCAAGTCCGCGGTCGTGTTGCAGAGAACTACCGAGTGCGGGCGTGGACTTGTCTCGACCGTGTGCTTTCTGCTGTGGATGCCGTAGGCGGGCGATACGGTTCGGTCGATGGCCGAGGACGATACGACCCATCCGGACAGCGCAGGCGGCGCGACTGCGGGGACGATCCGGATCGTCCTCGCCGACGATCATCCGGTCGTGCGCCGCGGACTGCGGTTGCTGCTCGACGAGGAGGCCGATTTCGAGGTTGTCGCCGAGGCGGGCGACGTCGAGGAGGCGCGGCGGTATGTGCGCGGTCACCATCCGACGGTGCTCGTGCTCGACCTCAACATGCCGGGCGGCCCGAGCCTCGAGGCGATCCCGCAGCTGCGCAGCGAGTTCCCCGCGACGCATATCGTCGTGCTGACTATGCAGCAGGAGCCGGCATACGCACGTGAGGCGCTCGCCGCCGGTGCGACCGGCTACGTCCTCAAGCAGGCAGCCGACGGCGAACTGGTCGAGGCAGTGCGCCTCGCGGCGGTTGGAGAGAGCTACCTAAACCCGCGCCTGGGAGCGCGTGTTGCGGCTGAGCCACCGCCCGGACCGCCTGACAACCTCTCTGAGCGCGAGGTCGACGTCTTGCGGCTGATCGCGCTCGGTCACACCAACACGGAGATCGCCGATCAGCTGTTCATCTCCGTGCGAACAGTGGAGACTCACCGTGCTCACATCTCCCAGAAGCTGTTGCTGTCGTCGCGCGCCGAGTTTGTCCGCTACGCGCTCGACCGCGGGCTCGTCGACGCCTGAAGCCTCCCAGCTGTCTCCGCGCCGCTAGCGAAAATATGACGGCAACCATGATGATCACGCCATGACCACCCCGACCCAGGCGATGCGATCACCGCTTTCAGATCAGGATCTGCGACTGCTGGATGCATACTGGCGCGCGGCCAACTACCTGTCGGTCGGCCAGATCTACCTGCTCGACAATGCCCTGTTGCACGAACCGCTGGCTGCCGAGCACGTCAAGCCGCGGCTACTGGGCCACTGGGGCACCACGCCGGGCCTGAACTTCGTCTACGCCCATCTCAACCGGGCGATCAAGGCGCGCGAGCTCAACGCGATCTACGTCACCGGCCCGGGACACGGCGGCCCGGGCCTGGTAGCGAATGCGTACCTCGAGGGCACCTATAGCGAGGTCTACCCGCACATCGGTCGCGACGAGGTAGGGCTGCGGCGGCTGTTTCGACAGTTCTCCTTCCCGGGCGGCATCCCGAGCCACGTCGCACCGGAGACGCCGGGGTCGATCCACGAGGGCGGGGAGCTGGGCTACGGGCTGCTGCACGCCTACGGCGCCGTGTTCGACAACCCCGACCTGGTCGCAGTTTGCGTTGTCGGCGACGGTGAGGCCGAGACCGGCCCGCTCGCCGCGAGCTGGCATTCGAACAAGTTCCTCAACACAGCGCGCGATGGGGCGGTGCTGGCAGTGCTGCATCTCAACGGCTACAAGATCGCCAACCCGACGGTGCTGGCGCGGATCCCCCGCGCGGAGCTGCAGGCGCTCCTGGAGGGGTACGGCTACGCGCCGCACTTCGTCGAAGGTGACGAGCCGGCCACGATGCACCAGCTGATGGCCTCGACGCTCGACGAAGTCCTCGACGAGATTGCAGCGATCCAGCGCCGCGCACGCGAGGATGGCGACTCGGTCCGTCCGCGCTGGCCGATGATCGTCCTGCGCAGCCCGAAGGGCTGGACAGGCCCCAAGGAGGTCGACGGTCTCCCGGCCGAGGGGACGTTTCGCTCCCACCAGGTCCCGCTCGCCGCGGTCCGCACGAACCCGGAGCACCGCGCGCAACTGGAGGCGTGGCTGCGCTCCTACCGACCGCGGGAGCTCTTCGATGAGGGTGGCGCGCTGCGCGAGGAGCTCGCGGCGCTGGCGCCCGCCGGCGAGCGGCGGATGAGCGCCAACCCGCACGCCAACGGCGGTCTGCTGCTGCGCGAGCTCGAGCTTCCCGACTTCCGCGACTACGGAGTGACCGTGCCAACCCCGGGGACGACGACGAGCGAGGCAACGCGGGTGATGGGGGTGTTTCTACGAGACGTGATGCGCGCCAACGGAGAGAACTTCCGCATCATGGGGCCCGACGAGACCGCGTCCAACCGGCTCGGCGCGGTGTTCGAGGCGACCGACCGCTGCTGGCAGGACGAGCGCATCGCAAGCGACGATCACCTCGCACCCGACGGCCGCGTGATGGAGGTGCTCAGCGAGCACCTCTGCCAGGGCTGGCTCGAGGGCTACCTGCTGACGGGACGCCACGGCCTCTTCAACTGCTACGAGGCGTTCATCCACATCGTCGACTCGATGTTCAACCAGCACGCAAAGTGGCTGAAGGTGACGCGCGAGATTCCCTGGCGGCGCCCGATCGCGTCGCTCAACTACCTGCTCTCCTCGCACGTCTGGCGCCAGGACCACAACGGCTTCTCACACCAGGACCCCGGCTTCATCGACCACGTCGTCAACAAGCGTGCGGAGATCATCCGCGTGTACCTCCCGCCTGACGCCAATTGCCTGCTGTCCGTCGCCGACCACTGCCTGCGTTCGCGCAACTACGTCAACGTGATCGTCGCTGGCAAGCAGCCCGCGCTCAACTACCTGACGATCGAGGAGGCCGTGCTCCATTGCACCCGCGGCCTCGGAGTCTGGGAGTGGGCGAGCAGCGACGACTGCGTCGAGCCCGACGTCGTGCTGGCCTGCGCGGGCGACATCCCGACGCTCGAGACGCTCGCCGCGGCGGCGATCCTGCGCGAGCACACCCCAGAGCTGCGGGTGCGGGTCGTCAACGTCGTCGACCTGATGCGCCTCGAGCCCGATAGCGAGCACCCGCACGGGCTCTCAGATCACGAGTTCGACGCGCTCTTCACCACCGACCGACCCGTGATCTTCGCCTTCCACGGTTACCCCGCGCTGATTCACCGACTGACCTACCGGCGAGCCAACCACCCCAACATCCACGTGCGCGGCTACAAGGAAGAGGGCACGACCACCACGCCGTTCGACATGGTGATGCTCAACGACCTAGACCGCTTTCACCTCGTTATGGACGTCATCGATCGCGTCCCTCGGCTAGAGGAGCGCGCAGCGCACCTCCGCCAGAAGATGGTCGACGCCCGCCTGCGCCACCGCGCCTACACCCGGGAGTTCGGCGACGACCCGCCCGACGTGCGCGACTGGACCTGGCCGGGCGGGGCCACCCTGCCGCGCCCGGCCTGACCGCCGTGCGCGTTCTCATCGTCAACGCGGGCTCGAGCAGCCTCAAGCTCTGTCTGCTGGGCGACGGCGACGAGCCGCTCGCCGCACGCGAGCTCGCCGCTCCGCGCGCGCTGATCGATCAGGCGCAGCTGCGCACGACACTCGACGACGGCCTCGGCGACGCCGACGTCGTCGGCCACCGCATCGTTCACGGCGGCGAGCGCTTCCGCGAAGCGGTGTGCATCGACGAGGACGTCGAGGCGGCCCTGCGCGAGCTCGCAGACCTCGCACCGCTGCACCAGGCCAAGTCGCTCGCCGCGCTCGACGCGGTCTCGGCGGCGTTGCCCGATCTTCCTGCCGTGGCGTGCTTTGACACCGCCTTCCACGCGACGCTGCCACCGGCCGCCGCGACGTACGCGCTCCCGGCCGCGTGGCGCGAGCGTTTCGGGATCCGGCGCTACGGCTTCCACGGGCTCTCGCACGCGTGGGTCGCGCGCCGCGCGCCGGCGCTGCTCAGCCGACCACCCGCGGGTCTGCGCGTCGTGAGTTGCCACCTCGGCGCCGGCGCGTCGTTGTGTGCAATCGCCGACGGCCGCTCGATCGACACGACGATGGGCTTCACGCCGCTTGAGGGGATCGTGATGGCGACCCGCTCTGGCAGCGTCGATCCCGGGCTGTTGCTCTGGCTGCTCGAGCGCTGCGCGATGTCCGCGCGCGAGCTTGCCGACGCGCTCGAGCACGAGTCGGGTCTGCTCGGCCTCGCCGGCACGGCCGACATGCGCGAGGTGCTCGCTCGCGCCGGGGGCGACGATGACGTCGCGCAGCTGGCGCTCGACGTCTACGTGCACCGCCTGCGCGCCGGGATCGCGGCGATGGCCGCCGCGCTCGGCTCCGTCGACGCGCTCGTCTTCACCGGCGGAGTGGGCGAGCGGTCGGCCGCGGTGCGCGAGCTGGCCGTCGACGGGCTCCAGTTTATGGGGCTGGCGATCGACACGCAGCGCAACAGTGCGGCGGCCGGCGACGCGGACGTCTCGAGGTCCGGAGCGCCCGCCAAAACGCTCGTGGTCGCGGCAAGGGAGGATCTCGAGATCGCGCGACAGGTGCGCGCGGTGCTCGGCGCGGGCAGCGTCGAGATCGAGGCCGGCGACTAGGGCGGGCCCGACGACGAGCGCAGCTCGCGGTAGTGGTTGCGCCAGATGAGTTTGTAGAGCGGCACCCAGCGCGGGATCGAGCGCACGCCCGGTAGGAGCGGGATGCAGATGAAGAGCAGGCTCAGCACGGCCATGATCTCGAAGACGATCAGGTCGGCGTTGGCAGAGGAGCCGATCGGCTTCACCTGGTACCAGAACGTGTACAGCCAGAGCCACACCTGCCCGGGGTAGCTGCCGGTCTCGTTCATCATGCCCCACTGCGTGCCGAGCAGATGCTGGGCCTGGCCGAGGCCGGCGAAGTACATCGCGGTGCTGTCGCTCATGAACAGCAGCGGCTTGGTGTAATCGGTCTGGAAGAATTGGCGGCTCGTCAGCAGCGCGCCGTCGAGTCCACCGCTCTGCGCGAGGTTGAGCAGCGCCGTCATCATCGTGGGCACCGGGCCGTAGTCGCCGGGCGGAAGCTTCGCCGGCAGCGTGTTGCCGGTACCGATCCCCTTGGTGTAGCCATCCGTCCACTTCGTCTGCTGATCCGAGGTCGCCCCCGACCACGTTGAAACCGCGGCCTGCACCGCCGGGTCGTTGGGAATCGTCGCCAGCGGTGCGATCACGTAGTCTTGCGAGGTGTTCACGGGGTGGCTCACGCCGAGCCACTTCTCCGGGCGTATGAACAGCGTGTGCTGCGCGGTGCCGTTGTGGTTGTACGGCGGTCCGTAGGTGGCGACCTGGCTCGATCCGTCCAGCTCGGCGACAGCCGTCGTGACGAAGTCGACCGGTGCCTGGCGCGCCCATTGCGCGATCGTGACGGGCGCGTCGTCGGGCGAGGAGAAGAGTGCGGCGGCGACGATCACGATCGCAGCCACCACACTGAGCGCGACGACGAACTCCTTGACGAGGTCGTACGGCCGGTAGGGCCCGTTCCAGGAGCGCGCAGCCTCATCGAGCTCGGCCTTCGAGACGCGCGTCACGGCTTTGCCTGTGGCTGCGGCGGCGCGGGCGGGGGCTGCGGGGGGTCGGGCGGGGGCTGCGGCGCCGGGAGCGTGGACTGCGGCGCCGGGGGCGTGGACTGCGGCCCCGGCGCGGCCGCGAACACGGGGAACGGCGGCACGACGCCGTGACGGCGCACGAGCAGTACGTGCCAGATGACGAGCGCGACCACCGCCACCGGCAGCAGAAGGATGTGGTAGCTGTACATCTGCCCGAAGTTGAGGACGTTGAAGAAGGCGCCGGCGCCGGTCGCGTTGATGCCGTCCTTGGCCTGGGTGGCGATCCACTGGGCGTCGAAGTTCTGCTGCGACAGATAGCCGGTGAACGCCGTCGGCACCGCGATCAGAAAGCACACCGCGCCGGTCATCCATGTCCGAGTGCGGCCCCCGCGCCACGCCGCCATCCAGTACTTGCCCCACAGGTGAACGACCATCACGAAGAAGAACAGCTCGACCGCCCACAGGTGGACGCTGTTGATGAAATGTCCGATCCCCGTGTAGTGCCACCAGGCGGGGCCCTTCAGCGCGAGCACGACTCCGGAGAGCACGATCATGATCAGCGCGGCGATCGTGAGCACGCCGAAGACGTAGATCCATGAAGCGACGTAGGAGGGCTGCTCGTCGGGCAGCAGCCGCTCGGGCGGCATCGCGCCGACGGCGATCTCCCGCGTGCGCGTCGTCCACGACCGCTTCTCGGCCCGGGTGCTCATGAGCCACCACGCCCGTGCGTCGGGAACGGCAGCGCGATCGCCGCGGCGAAGACGACGATCATCACCACGATCACGACGAGATTCGCGAGCGACATCTGGAAGAAATGCCAGTGCACGACGTGCGCCGGATGGTTGAGATTGATGATTGCGCCGAGTAGCACGGTTTCGACACTAAGTCGCCGGTGGCCCCACGCCATCGGGGACGGTCCGGGGGATCACTACGTAGTAGCCCGCATCCGCGCGAGATCGTACTCGGACGCGCGCGATGCTGCATGCCGATCAGATCCTCCTCGCGAGACGCGAGCGCCCATCTAGAGCTCACAGGCCATGAGCACCGAGCCCTTGCTTGCGGCAATGCCGCATCCGAACGGCGGGTCAGTCCCGATGGCAGACGACCCCACGTCCGCGAGCATTGCCGGCATGAGTACTACATCCGTCACCGAGAGCCCACCGGGTATCGCGATCGACGTGTTCTTACGGGACGGCTCGACCGTGCATGTCCGTCCGGTCGCCGCCGACGACGTCTCCGCGATCCACGCATTCTTCGACCGGCTGTCGCTCGAGTCGATCGGTCT
>Ga0182024_10010797_pt1 | contig 18541 bp, 18 predicted proteins | sample P32metaG_FD_120480 | JGI IMG/M metagenome (GOLD analysis project Ga0182024, IMG submission 120480) | Permafrost microbial communities from Stordalen Mire, Sweden - P3-2 metaG (Illumina Assembly) | ecosystem: Environmental > Terrestrial > Soil > Wetlands > Permafrost | place: Sweden: Stordalen... | reverse complement strand
CCGTTTCTGCGTGGCGCGCGCCGCATCCGTCGATGCGGCCTCTGACTGCGCGCCTTTCGGCGCTCCGCCTCCCTTCTTACTGGGAGGCCGAGGGCTTTCTTGCAGTGGCGTGGCAAAACTCGGGTGCAAAGGCGCATCGCGAGAACGATGGCGGTTGACTGTTCTCCGTCACCCTGAGGTGGCCGCGAAGCGGCCCTCGAAGGGCGCCGGCCGAGGCGCCGGGGCCATCTCCTTCGAGGCGCGCCGTTGGCGCCCACCTCAGGATGACGGAAAGGACGCTGGCGTAGTTCTCCTTGGTGCCGCAAGCGGCCCCTAAACGCTGGACAAAACGATGCGAGACGCCGCCGGCAATCTCGCTTACAATCGAGCGAGGAGGGCCCAAAGGCGGGCCGGGTGAGGGAGTAAGGATATGCTTTCTAAGGGTTTTGCAGCCGCATGCGTCGGAGCGGCGGCCTTTGCGGCGACCACAGCAGTGCCGGCCAATGCGCAATCGAGCCGCGTGCAGGTTGGCCAACTCGCATGCTCGGTTTCGGCCGGCGTCGGCCTGATCGTCGGCTCGCAGCGCAACGTGAGTTGCACTTTCCAGCCGGATGGCGGGCCGCCTGAAGCTTATACCGGCACGATGACGAAAATCGGCCTCGACGTCGGCTTCACCACTGGCAGCGCCATCGTCTGGGCGGTTTTTGCCGGGACCAACCGTTATGTCGGCATGCTGTCCGGTACCTATGCCGGAGCGCAGGCGGAAGCGACCGTGGGCGCCGGCGTCGGCGCCAATGCGCTGATCGGCGGCTCGAATCGTTCGGTGGCGTTGCAGCCGCTCTCGGTCCAAGGCCAGGTGGGATTGAATGCCGCGGCCGGTATCGGCGCGCTGGAACTACATCTCGCGCAATAATCCGCGGCAGTTGCCGCGGCGCGGACGCCTCCCGGAGGCTAACGCCGCACACAGCCGGTGACGAAGCGATGTTACGCCTCTTGACCGGCCCCGCCGCCGCCTGAAACGATGCTGTCACGCTCCCCTCCCGTCCCCGTCCGCGGGGCAGGACCAGAGGGGCAACGACGGGTCCGTTCTCAGGAGACGATTGCGGGAGGCGGTGATGGCTGCAAACGGTAACGGCAATGGCGCGCGCGCGACGGGTCCCCGCTGCGTGGCGCTGGTCGGTCCGTTCCAGAGTGGCAAGACCACGCTGCTTGAAGCCATTCTTGCCCGCACCGCCGCCATCCCGCGCCAGGGCGGCGTCGAGGCCGGCAATACGGTTGGCGACGCCAGCAAGGAAGCGCGCCATCACAAGATGAGCGTCGAGCTCACCGTCGCCACCACCACTTGCATGGGCGACGCCTACACCTTCCTCGACAGCCCGGGTTCGGTCGAATTCGTTCACGACATGCGCGCGGTGCTGCCGGCGATCGACGCCGCGGTGGTGGTGTGCGAATTGGACGAGAAGAAAATTCCGCAGCTCCAGCTCATCTTGCGCGAGCTGGAAGACCGCAAGATTCCGCGCATCCTGTTCGTCAACAAGATCGACAAGGCCGAAGCCGGCGTCCATGACGTCCTCACGATGTTGCAGCCCGCCTCGCGCACCAAGCTGATCTTGCGGCAAATCCCGACGTTCAACGGCGACATCATCTCCGGCTTCGTCGACCTCGCGCTGGAACGCGCCTTCGTCTACAAGGAGCACGCCGCGTCCGAAGTCGTGCCGCTCGAAGGCGACGCCGCCGATCTGGAAAAGACCGCGCGCTTTTCCATGCTGGAGACGCTCGCCGATCACGACGACGTGCTGATGGAGCAATTGCTCGAAGACATCCAGCCGCCGCGCGACAAGGTGTTCGACGATCTGCGCAGCGAATTGCGCGAGGGCTTTGTCTGTCCGGTCTTGATGGGCACCGCGGCGCGGGCGAACGGCGTGCTGCGTCTCTTGAAGGCGCTGCGCCATGAATCGCCGGGCATTGTCGAGACCGCCAAACGGCTCGGCGTCAAAGCTGGCAACGAAGCGCTCGCTTATGTGCTCAAGACGCTTAACACCGCGCATGGCGGCAAAATGTCGGTGGTGCGCATGCTGGCGGGGCAGGCCGGCGACGGCACCACGTTCCTGACCGAAGACGACGAGGCCGGCCGCGTCGCCGGCGTCTTCAAGCTGGTCGGCCAGACCACCGAGAAGCGCGGTCCGGCTGCGCTCGGCGAAACCGTGGCCTTTGCCAAGCTCGATAAAGCCAAGACCGGCGACACGCTCACGGCGGGCAAGCAAGCCCATGCCGCGCTCGTCAAGATCGCGCCCTATCCGCCGGTGCTGGCGATCGCGATCTCGGCCAAGGAACGCAAGGACGACGTGAAACTTGGCCTGGCGCTCAGTAAGCTGGTCGAGGAGGATCCCTCGATCACCATCGTGCACAATCCCGAGACCCACGAGGTGGTGCTGTGGGGCCAGGGCGAGATGCACCTGCGCGTCGCCACCGAGCGATTGAGCGACCGTTTCGGCGTCGCCATCGAACGGCGCACGCCGAGCGTCGGCTACCGCGAGACCATCCGCAAAGGCATCGTGCAGCGCGGCCGCCACAAGAAGCAATCCGGTGGCCACGGTCAGTACGGCGACGTCGTGCTCGATATCAAACCGATGCCGCGCAGCTCCGGTTTTTCCTTCGAGGACAAGATCGCCGGCGGCGTGGTGCCGCGCAACTATATCCCGTCCGTCGAGGAAGGCATCATCGACGCGCTCAAGCACGGCCCGCTCGGTTTTCCGGTGGTCGATCTGCATGTGGCGCTGGTCGACGGCTCCTATCACACGGTGGATTCCTCCGACATGGCGTTCCGTACCGCCGGCCGCATCGGCATCGTCGAAGGTCTGCCGCAGTGCCAGCCGGTCTTGCTCGAGCCGATCCACCTGGTGGAAATACTCTGCCCCACGGAGGCCACCGCGAAGATCAATGCGCTGATGTCGGGACGGCGCGGCCAGATTCTGGGCTTCGATACCCGCGAAGGCTGGGACGGTTGGGACGTGGTGCGCGCCAAAATGCCGGAAGTCGAGATCGGCGATCTCATCGTCGAGATCCGCTCGGCGACAGCGGGCGCCGGCACCTTCACCTTCAAGTTCGATCACATGGCGGAACTGACCGGCCGCACCGCCGACCAGATCATCGCGGCGCGCCGCGCCGCGGAGTAAGGCGCGGTCGCTAAAAATCTCGCGAAGGCGCTTACCGCGCGCAAACCACCTTTGATACGTAAATCTTCCTATTAACGACGCCACCGTTCCTTATCCGGCAAACTCCGCCGCGACGAGGAAATCTCGCCGTGCTTGAAGGATTGCGCACCCTGATTGCAGCAAAGCCGGCCGTGCCCGATCCCGGGCCGGCCGACGGCAAGTCACCCTGCGCGACATGCTGCGGTGCAATTGGGACGAGCTCTGGTACCAGCCCAAAATCGACCTGCGCTCGAAACGCCTGGTGGGCGCCGAAGGTCTGGTGCGCGCGCGCCGGCCGGATGGCAGCGTGATCCCACCGGTGCAGTTCTTGTCCGGCGCCACCGAAAGACGAGATGCTGGCTTTGACCGAACGCGTCATTCTCACGGCGCTGCGCGACTTCGAGGATTGCGCCGCGCTCGGTGCGTCGGTGAAGCTTTCAGTCAATGTGCCGGTATCGGCGTTCGCGAAGCTGCCGATCGCCCAGATTTTGCGCGAGGAGCGGCCGCGCACGCCGACCTGGCCCGGTCTCATCCTCGAAGTCACCGAGGACGAAGCGCTCAACGATCTCAAGATCGCCAACGACGTCGCCGACGAGTTGCGCGAGCTCGATTGCACGCTGGCGATCGACGATTTCGGCGCCGGCTATTCGTCGCTGGCGCGGCTGCGGCAATTGCCGTTCAGCGAGTTGAAGATCGACCGCAGCTACGTCAGCAATTGCCACGTCGACCGCGTCAATGCCGGGCTGTGCGAGACCATCATCGAACTGGGCAAACGTTTCGGCCTCAAGACCGTGGCCGAGGGCATGAAGACCATGCACGAGAGTCACAAAATGCAGGGTCTCGGCTGCGATATCGGGCAGGGCTACCTGTTTGCCAAGCCAATGCCGAAGGCCGCGTTCCTCGGCGCGCTTGGCCGGCACATGATCGGGGACCGCGGTCGGCCGCACCACCGCTTTCGCGGCCGGCCAAATTGCTGCGCGGCCTGTTCGCTGGGTCCTGATCGCCCCTCACATTGTCCTCGCCAGGTCCGGGGCTTGTCCCGGCCATCCACGTCTTTTATTTCGTGGGCTCGATCATGATCAGAAAGGAAAGGAACGAAAATGCCAGCCTATTGGGTCGCGCGCTCAAAGATCAACGATCCCGCCGAATACAAGAAATACACCGACCTCGTACCGGCCATCATCGCCAAATTCGGCGGCAAGGTTTTGGCCCGCGGTGGCCGCTTCCAGATCATGGAAGGTCCGCACAAGTTTCAGCGCTTCGTGGTGATCGAATTCCCGACCTTCGAGCAGGGCGTCGCGTGTTTCACCTCGAAGGAATACGACGAAGCGGCCGCATTCCGCCGCAAGAATGGCGCCGGCGAGGTCGAGACCATCATGGTCGATGGCGGCGACGCGACCAAGTAGCACCGGGGTCATTGCGAGGAGCAAAGCGACGAAGCAATCCGGTCTCCGCCACGCAGTTGGATTGCTTCGCTTTTGCTCGCAATGACGTTTGTGAATTTCAGCCCGTCTTGATGTTGGCGAACTTGATGACCTTGCCCCATTTGTCGACCTCGCTGGCAATGAGCTGGCCGAACGCGGCCGAGGTCATAGGCATCGGTACGCCGCCAAGGTCGGTCAGGCGCGAAGCGATCTTTGGGTCGGCCAGCGACGCATTGATCTGGCTGTTGAGCTTGGCGACGATATCGGGCGGTGTGCCCTTGGGCGCGGCGACGCCTTGCCAGGCAAAGGCTTCGTAGCCGGTCACGAAATCGGCCACCGGCGGCAAGTCGGGCAACGTCGGCAGGCGCTTGGCGCTCGTAACAGCAAGCCCGCGCAATGCGCCGCTGCGGATGTGAGAGAGTGACAACAGGATCAGATCGAACATGACCTGATCCTGACCGGCCAGCAAGTCGGTGATCGCCGGCGCATCGCCGCGATAGGGCACATGCAGCATATTGATGCCCGTCATCATCTTGAACAGCTCGCCGGCAAGATGGGGCGTCGAGCCGACGCCGCCGGAGGCCATATTGATCTGGCTGGGGTGCGCCTTGGCATAGGCGATGAGCTCCGGCACGCTGTGCACCGGCAGCGACGGATTGACCTCGAGGATCAGCGGATTGAGATCGACGCCGCCGACCGGCGCGAGATCGTGCGTGAAATTGAAGCTGAGATTTGGATTGAGCATCGCATTGATGACGTTGGGATTAGCCATCAACAACAGTGTGTAGCCGTCGGGGTCCGCCTTCACCACGGCCTCGGCGGCGACCTGCTGGCCCGCCGAGCCGCGGTTCTCCACCACGAAGGGCTGGCCGAGCCGCTCCGACAGCATTTGCCCGGTGAGGCGCGCAATAATATCGGCGGCGCCGCCGGGTGGAAAACCGACGAGCAGATGAACCGGCCGCGAAGGATAAGTATCGGCGCGGGCGCTGCGCAGCAATGCCGGCATAGCGACGGCGCTCGCTGCCAGATTGAGAAATCGGCGACGCGGGAGCATCATGTTTCTCTCTGAATGAAAGCGTTGAATTTCTCTAAAAGACAGCATAGGCGAGACGATCAAAGTACCTCAACCCGAAATATGGCCGGTTTTCGGGCGAGATCGCGATCAAACAATGGTCGCTAGGCGGCGGCCTGCGGCCGACGCTCGTCGCTTTCACATGAAAGCTGCCTGACGGCTATGCCGCGGCGACGCGCGGCTCGCCGCCGCCAGGCGGCGACACCGGCAAGCCGTCGGCGGCATATTCGTTGAGCTTATTGCGCAGCGTGCGGATCGAAATGCCGAGCACGTTGGCGGCGTGGGTGCGATTGCCGAGACAGTGCTTGAGTGTCTGCAGGATGAGGTCGCGCTCGACCTCGGCGACGGTGTGGCCGACTAGACCGCGCGAAACCTGCTCGGCGGCGAACGCCGCATGCGCCACGGCCGGCGCGTTCTTCTGCTGGTCGATACGGGTGCCGTCGGGGGTCAGGATGGCTTCGGACCCGATCTCCTCGCCGCTCGCCATCAGCACGGCACGATGCATGGTGTTTTCCAGCTCGCGCACGTTGCCGGGCCAATAGTTCAGTGTCAGCGTGCGGCGCGCGTCCTGCGACAATGGCCGCGCCGGCACGCCGTTGGCGGCGGCGTATTTCTTGATGAAATATTGAGCCAGCTCGATAACGTCGGCCGGCCGCTCGCGTAGCGGCGGAATTTTCAAGTTCACGACGTTGAGCCGGAACAGCAAATCCTCGCGGAACGAGCCGTCGCGCACCGCCTCAGCGAGATTGCGGTTGGACGTAGCGACGATGCGGATGTCGATCGGTACCGGTCTCGTGCCGCCGACGCGGTCAATGACGCGTTCCTGGATGGCGCGCAGGAGCTTGGCTTGCAGCCGCACGTCGATCTCGGAAATCTCGTCGAGCAACAGCGTGCCACCATTGGCTTCTTCGAACTTGCCGACGCGGCGCGCCACCGCGCCGGTGAACGAGCCTTTTTCGTGACCGAACAGTTCGGATTCCAGCAGCGTTTCCGGAATGGCCGCGCAATTGACGCAGATCAGCGCCTTCTTGGCGCGATTCGATCGGGCGTGCACGTAGCGCGCCAAGACTTCCTTGCCGGTTCCGGAATCGCCGGTGATCAGCACCGAGGCTTCGCTGCCGGCGACCTGCTGCGCCAGCTTGACGACGCGCGCCATGGCGTCGTCGCGGTAGATCAATTCGCGCCGGTCGTCGGCCACGGCCGCCAGCACCGCGGCGATCAATTCGGCGTCGGGCGGCAGCGGAATATATTCTTTGGCGCCGGCCTGGATGGCGGCGACTGCGGCGCGCGCGTCGGTGGCGGTGCCGCAGGCCACGATCGGCGCGTGGATGTGCTCGGCCTCGAGCCCGGCTACCAGCTCGCGAATGTTGATCGCAACGTCGACCATCAAAAGGTCGGCGCCGCGACCGGAGCGCAGCACGGCGAGCGCCTGGGCGATACCTGCGGCATGGGTGACCAGCGCGCCTTTTTCCATCGCGAGCTTGGTCGCGGTGGTGAGCTGGCCGTTAAGCGTGCCGACGATCAAAAGGCGCATCTTGTTATTCCTTCTTCGCTAAGCCTCGCGACTTACGATCTCTCTGCCTTGATAATTTCCGTCATCGTCACGCCGAGCTTTTCTTCCACCAGGACGACTTCGCCGCGGGCCACCAGGCGGTTGTTGACATAGATGTCGATCGCCTCGCCGACTTTGCGGTCGAGTTCGAGCACGGTGCCGGGACCGATCTTGAGCAGGTCGCCGATGTCCATATGCGCCCGGCCGAGCACCGCCGAGACCTTGACCGGCACGTCGAAGACCGCTTCGAGGTCGGAAGCGACGCGCGTGGTAGGCCCATCCGGCTCCGTCGCGAGCGGCGGCGCGTCGACGGCCAATTCGCCGCCCTCGAGGTTGGGTAGCGGGATTTTGCCGTCCTCACTCATGATCTGATCTCCTCAACGTGTCGTGGGAGGCGGCGACATTGCGGCGCGCGCCGATATAGCCGTCGACCGCCGCGGCAATTGCCGCCTCGGTGGCGGCGGTGTCGCGGTTGATACCGCCGTCGGCCCACTCGATCCGGCAGTCGCCGAGCGCAATATCGGGTTCGGCGAGCACCACGAGGCGGCCTTCGAAGCTGCGCGTGCGCACGATGTCTTCGAGTCTTTCCTTGGCGGTGGCGTAGAGCGCATCGTTGACGCGGACCGCGATATGCGGCGCGGTGACGAGCTGGCGGAAGCATTCGCTTGCTAGTGCCGCGATTTCGGCAAACGGCTCGCGCGCGATCAGGGCTGGAGAAAGCTTGCGCGCCACCGCCACCGCAACCTCGACTGCCTCGCATTCGATCCGGGTTTCGATCGCCGCCAGCGCGCGGTTGGCGACGACAAGAGCCGCCGCGATATGCTCGAGCGCGTCGGCCACGCGCCGGGCGGACTCGATCGCGGCATCGCTCTGGGCATCGGCATAGCCTCTGCGATGCGCGGCGGTTTCCGCCTCGGCGACTTTGAGCGCGTGTTCGGTCGGCGCGATCGCGCCCGACCTGCCGTGGCCCGTGCCGGCAAAATCGGTATCGAACAGGAACTTTTTCGTCACTGCGTTCATCTTGCCATCGGTTTGGTCGAATTGCGCATCAATAGATCAGCTCTTCTTCGCCGCGGGTCTTGGAGATCACGATCTCGCCTTTGGCGGCGAGATCCTTGGCGAGATTGACTAGGAGCCCCTGAGCTTCGTCGACTTCGCGCAGCCGCACCGGACCCATGGCCTGCATATCGTCCATCAGCATCTTGGCGGCGCGCGTCGACATGTTGGACAGGAAAAACTGCCGCACCGGTTCCGCGGCGCCCTTGAGCGCGACGGCGAGCTTGTCCTTTTCCACGTGGCGCATGAGCGTCTGCGCCGAAGCGGTGTCGAGCTTGGAAAGGTCGTCGAAGGTGAACATCAGGTTCTTAATGCGCTCGGCGCTTTCGCGATTGTCCTCTTCAAGCGCTGTCAGGAACCGCGTCTCGGTCTGCCGATCGAAATTGTTGAAGATCTCGGCCATGACTTCGTGGGCGTCGCGCCGGCGGGTTTGCGACAGGTTCGACATAAATTCGGTGCGCAGCGTCTGCTCGACACGCTCCAGAACTTCCTTCTGCACCGCTTCCATGCGCAGCATGCGGTTGACGACGTCGAGCGCGAGATCTTCCGGCAGGATGGAAAGCACGCGGGCGGCATGTTCCGGGCCGATCTTCGACAACACCACGGCGACGGTCTGCGGGTATTCGTTCTTGAGATAGTTGGCGAGCACCTCTTCCTGGACGTTGGAGAGCTTCTCCCACATGTTGCGGCCGGCCGGCCCGCGGATCTCCTCCATGATGGTGCCGACGCGTTCCGGCGGCAGATAGGACTGCAGCAGGCGCTCGGTCGCCTCGAAGGTGCCCATGATCGAGCCGGAGGCCGACATCCGGCCGACGAATTCCAGCAGCAGATTCTCGACCTGCTCGGCTTCGATGGTGCCGATCGTCGACATCAATATGGAGATTTGACGCAGTTCGTCGTCGTCGAGCAAGCTCCACACCTTGCCGCCGTGTTGTTCGCCGAGCGCGAGCAACAGGACGGCCGCGCGTTCCGGTCCGCGCAGCGGGCGTTTGGGCGCAGCCCCATGAGTCGCCTTGCCGGCAAGGCTCGCGAGCGCGCTGGCGATCTCGCTTTGCGCGGTCTCCTGTTGCTTCGGGTCCTGTTTGTTCGGTGCAGCCATGATCTATTACGCGGCGGCGCTGTCGTTCAGCCATGAACGGATAATAGAAACGGTTTCGCGAGGGTTTTTGTCGGCGAGTTCCCCGACCTTTTGCACGGACTGGGCGTGGACCTGGCCCTGGATCTGGGCGATGTCGATCATCTTCGCGGTCTGGCTCGATTCTGCCGTCTTGGCGGGATCGGCGCCGCTCTGCCCAGTGATCGCCGCGACGGCCGTGCCTGGCAAGCCTCCGCCGGCCCCGGACCGGGCTAGAGCGCGTTCGTCGGGGGTGATGATGCGGCGGACCAGCGGTCGCACCACAAGGAGCAGCACGATGAGACCGAGCACGGCCATGACCAGCGTTTCGATCAGACTCATGATGTCGTCTTTGGTGAGGTGCAGCATCGACATCCAGCCGGTGGGCTCGACGATCGGATTGGCCGCGGTTTCGGCAAAGCGCAGGTTGACAACCTGGACCTGGTCGCCGCGCTTTTGGTCGAAGCCGATTGCCGAGCGCACCAGCGCCGCGATTTGATCGAGCTCCTCTTTGCTGCGGGGTTGGTAGGTCACGTTGCCTTTGTCGTCCTTGGCATAGGTGCCGTCGACCAGGACAGCGACCGAAAGACGGTTGAGCCTGCCACCCTCGATTACTTCCGTCTTGGTGGTCTTGGAGATCTCGTAATTGACGATTTCCTCGGTTTTGCGGCTTTGATCGCGCGGACTGGCATTGGCGGCGGCGGCGGCGGGCTGGCGCTGATTGGCGCCGGGCAATTCGTTGCCGACCGTGACCTCGTTGTTGTTGCCCTGGTTCGAGGCCGAGGTTTCCTCCCGGCTCTGGCTGGAACGAACGACGCGGCCGTCCGGATCGAATTTGTCCGAGGTCTGGGTAATACGGTTTAAATCGAAATCGGCGGCGACTTGCACGCGCGAATGATTCGGCCCAACTACCGAGGAAACGATCGACTCTACCTGTTCGCGCAAATGCTTCTCGTAGGCGGCCTGTCGCTCGTCGGCGGCGGCGCCGCCGGCGGCCGTGTCGTCACCGGCGCCGTCCGCCAGCAATTGGCCTTGTTCGTCGACGATCGAGATGCGCTGCGGACGCAGCTCGGAGACCGCGGTGGCTACCAGGTGGCGGATAGCGCGGACCTGCGACGGTTGGAGCGTGCCGCGCAGCTTGAGCACGATGGAGGCGGACGGCTCGACCTTGTCGCGCGAAAACAGCGGCCGATCCGGCAGGACTAGATGCACGCGCGCGTCTTGGACTTGATCGAGGGAGCGGATCGTGCGCGCCAGCTCGCCCTCCAGCGCCCGCAGCTGGTCGATGTTCTGGACAAAGCTCGTGGTGCCCAGCGCGTCCGACTTGTCGAAAATCTCGTAGCCGACGCCGCCGCCCTTGGGCAGGCCGTTCTCGGCCATCGTCATGCGGAGCCGCGCCACCTTATCGCGCGGCACCATGATTACATTGCCGTCGTTGCGCAGTTCGTAGGTAATGCCCTCGCGGTCGAGCTCCTTGGCGATCGAGGCGGAATCCTCCAACGACAGGTCGGTGAACAGCGGCGTCATCTGCGGCGTGGTCACATGGAGGATGAGAAAGGCGAAGAAGCCGATGAGCGCGACAGTGACCGCACCCATAGCGGCTATGCGGGGCGCGCCGAGCGTTTTGACGAACTCCACCAGACTTTGCACCGAGCTTTCCCCCGCGCAGCGACGCGCAAGCGTCTCACCCGGCAAGATTTGCCCGGTTGATGGTTAGCGCCCGGTTAATAAAGGCCGAAATTGCGCTAACTTGCGTTCGCGCCCTACCTCAAGCGCAAGCAAGGAGCCCAACTAGAGTTGGCGGTATGCGCAGCGCGACGGCGAAGACGGCCAGCCAGCCAAGTTGCAACGGGGCGGAGCGAACTCGGCCACTTGGAGCTTCATGATCGCGGTATCGCTCCGGCCATCTGCGGATGACGGAGCGGGCGAGAATCGAAACGCCGGCCGCACGGCCGGCGTTGGCAATTTAGTAAGATCGATTAAGCGGGAGTTACTGGCGGTATTGCTGGATGCGCGTCGTGCGCAGCCCGGCAAGGCCGTGCTGGTCGATTGAGTATTGCCAGGACAGGAATTCCTCGACCGTCAGGGTGTAGCGGCTGCACGCCTCTTCGAGCGACAGCAACCCACCGCGTACCGCGGCGACCACTTCTGCCTTGCGGCGGATGACCCAACGTTTCGTTCCTGGCGCCGGCAAATCGGCGATGGTCAGGGGCGAACCGTCCGGCCCGATGACGTATTTAACCCTCGGGCGATGGGGTTCGGTCATATGCACTCTCACAACTCGACAACTACAGTTGGCGACCTTACGCACCGCCGCTTAAAATTTGCCTAAGCGGCGCACGCAATTGGCCGCAATTCGTAGAGCAAGGGTGGAAAGCATCGATTTTGCCGTTGGCGACGCTCCGGATCAGGCGCGCGCACAAGTTCTGTGCAGGCGGTAAGGGGTAGCCGCTACAGAATGTTTGTCAGATTGGTGAGGCTGGTATTCAGATTGCTGAGCGTGCCGTTGAGACCGCTCAGTGCGCTAAGGCTGCCGTTATTGATCGATTGGACCGCGCTGATCGGGTAGCTCCGTCCGTTGACCGTGAGCTGCGGTGGGCTCTGGCTGAGATTGACCCCGCTGACAGTGCCTTGGATCTGCGTGGCGACGGTGACCGCCTGACCGTTGGCGCCGGCGGCGGTGATCGCCATCGTGTACTGGCCGGCCGGCCACGTCACGCCGTTATTGCCTTGGCCGTTCCAGCTGTAACTCTGGGTCCCGGCGTTGAGCGACACGGTTCCCGTATAAGCCGTCTGGCCGGTCGAGTTCGTGATCGTGATATTGCCGGTGGCCGGCGACGGCGAATTCAAGGACCACGTCGCCGGCGAGCCGGCCGCGAGCGTCGCGTTGGTGCCGGTCAGGGTGACGCTGGAGCCGAGGAATTGCATCGCTGAGGTCGCTTCCGAAGTCTGCTGCAGCGAGATCAGGGTCTGCATGTTGGTGTTCATGTCGACCTGCTGCTGGACCGAGGTGAACTCGACCAGTTGCTGGGTGAATTGGTTGGTGTCGAGCGGATCGAGCGGATCCTGATTCTGCAATTGCGTGGTCAGCAAGGTCAGAAACGAATTGAAATTGCCGGCGAGCTGCGCCAAGCCGGTGTTGCCCGAGACGCCGGTATTGGCGGCGGAGCCTGCGGCGCTCGTCGTCGGAACTGGGGTGGTCGTCGTCATGGTCGATCCTCAGGCTATTTGCCGTTCATACGCGAATGTCGATGCCGCCGCCGCCGAGATTGAGGCGGGAGTAGATTTGCGTCGTCTCAATCGGCGACAGATCGGCATCTGGAATGACGAGCTGCTGCGCCGGGTTCGGTTGCGCGCCGCCGCCATTGTTCTGTCCCGCGAAAGACTGATCGCGCAGCGAGAATTGCAGGCCGTTATCCGCGGTTTTCAACCCGGCCTGTTCGAGCGCGCGTTCGAGCTGCGGCTGCTGGCTTTGCAAAAGCGTCAGCGTCTCGGGACGATCGACGGTGACGTGCGACGTCACCTGGCCGTTGGAGTCTACGTTGAGGTGCACGTCGATGCGGCCAAGCTCAGGCGGATCGAGCCTGATGTCGAATTGGTTGGACCCGGCCTGCGCGCGCGCCGCGATGGCGATCGGCAGGCCGGCGATCGAAACCCCGGCTGACAGCGTCGCCGTCGAAGCCGCCGTCGCGGCCTGCGCGGTCGTTGGGCTTGTCGCGAGGATGCCGAAAGTCGGCAAATTCTCGGTCGCGGCCTTGACGGTGTTGGTCGCGGTCTGCGCGCCCGGCCCGCTCGTTGCGGCCGCATCGGGATGTGCGGTGATGAGGTTCGCCGGTGGCGAAACGGCGGTGTCGCTCGGCGACGGCGTCACGGTGGCCGTCGCCGCTTGTTGTGCCGATGCATTGCCGGACGACGGCGCATTAGCGGCAGCGTTGGGCGAAGAAGCCGGTTGTGCCGCCTGAGCATTCACGCCCGCAACCTTGGCATTCGGGTCCGGCTGAACGTCTGGCTGACCGGCTTGGGCAGTCTGGGCAGACTGACCGGATTGCGAGGCATCGGAATTCAGGCCGTCCGTGCGCGACAGGCCTGTCCGCGCGCGTATTTGCGCGCCAACCGCCGCGGTCGCCGTCGATCCATCGGATGCAGCCGGCGTGGACGCAAAGTCAGCGTTCGCGACGACGGCGGCCGCGATGGGCGTAGCTGAATTGGTGGCCGCTGCGGGCGCGATTGGCGCGGCATTTCCGCCTGCAGCCGCAGCGTCAGAATTGCTTTGATTGTCGCCGGAGCCATTCGCAGTCTTCTTGTTCGCCGGAGCGGTTGAGTCGGCTGTTGTCGGCGCGGAGTTCTGCGCATTGGCGGCCGCGATCGCTGCGGCGGTCGCCGTTGCCGTTACCGCAGCATTTGCCGCTGGCGCCGATCCGGTGGTGGCCTCCGGGGAAGCGTTCGGTGTGGGCGTTGCCGGCGCGGAGTTTGCGCTGTCATTGTCTGAAGCGTCCGGCTGGGTGGCTGCCGCCGTCGCGCCTGCGGTGGCGGCCGAAGCTTCAGCTGCCTTGGCGGCGGCAACCTGCTTGCTGCCGTGCGCGGCGACGGCAGCCGCAATCGCGCTGTTGCTGGCGCCCGGGCTTGTCGCGGCCCCACTGTTTGCTGGGGTGCCACTGGCGTTTCCACCAGTTCCATCGTTCGTGATCGGGTTGCAATTGCCGGCCGTGCTTGAGCTTGCCTGATTTTGCGCGCCTGAAGCTTGGCTGGATCCGGAATCGGCAGTGCCGGAATCTCCGGTTGAGCCGTTCGCCGGCGCCGACGGCTGCTGTGCCGCTTGCGGAGAAGAAAATGTAGGTTGGGTCGGTGCGGCAGCGGGAGGGCTTGCCGCCGCAGGCGGGCTCGGCGGCGCCGACGTAGCGGCATCGAGCAAGACCGCGAACGGCTGCGAGTCAGTGTCCTGGCTGGATGAAGATGCCTGCATTCGCGACTGCGAGGTGAGCGAAACCGCAGCGGGTAAATCTGGCGCAATACTCGACATACTCGACACTCGCGAACCCCTGGAAGCGACTTGGCCCGCTTGTCGCCTGCAACCCGCGGGCCAGCGGGCCGTAATCGCAAAACTACATGAATTCAAAGGCTTAGACGGTGTTGCGGGCAACTACCGACGGCAGCCTTTATCGCGCGGTCGGCAATTCTTGCCGGATGCAGGGCTCAGCCTGCACTTGCAGCCGTGGCGGAGCGCGGCCGCGGCCCATATAATGATGCTCGCTTGATGCGATGGCGCACCGGGCGCTGGCCGGGAACACCCGCATGGCTTTGAACATGCTCGATATCGAGGGACGGCCGTCGGCGACGCGCGTGGTCGTCGCCATGTCGGGCGGCGTCGATTCATCGGTCACCGCGGCGATCCTGGCGGAAGCCGGCTACGACGTCGTCGGCATCACGCTGCAGCTTTACGATCACGGCGCGGCGACCCACCGCAAGGGCGCCTGCTGCGCCGGCCGCGATATCCATGACGCCCGCGCCGTTGCCGAGCGCATCGGCATTCCGCATTACGTCCTCGATTACGAGGCCCGGTTCAAGGAAGTGGTGATCGACCGCTTTGCCGAGAGTTATGTCGCTGGCGAGACGCCGGTGCCCTGCGTGGAATGCAATCAGTCGATCAAATTCCACGATTTGTTGCACACCGCGCGCGACCTCGGCGCGGCGGTGCTGGCCACCGGTCATTACGTCGCTTCGCGCGCGCTGCCTGACGGCGGCCGGGCGCTCTATCGCGCCCGCGAGGCCGAACGCGATCAGAGCTATTTCCTGTTCGCCACCACGCCCGCGCAACTTGATCTGCTGCGATTCCCGCTCGGCGATCGCACCAAGGCGGAAACGCGCGAATTGGCGCGCCGCTTCGGGCTGTCGGTTGCCGACAAGCAGGACAGCCAGGACATCTGCTTCGTGCCGACCGGGCATTATGCCGATATCATCGAGCGGCTGCGGCCGGGCGCCGCCGGTCCCGGCGAAATCGTCGATCTCGACGGCCGGGTGCTCGGCCATCATGACGGCATCATTCATTTTACTGTCGGCCAGCGGCGCGGGCTCGGCATCGCCACTGGCTCGCCGCTGTATGTGGTGCGGCTCGACGCCGCCACCCGGCGCGTCGTGGTCGGTCCGCGCGACGCGTTGCGCACGAGCCGTATCAGGCTGCGCGACGTCAACTGGCTCGGCGACGGCACAGTCGACGAGGCCTTGGCGCGTCATCCCGAAGTTTTCGTAAAAGTCCGCTCGACGCGGCCGCCGCGGCCGGCTTGGTTGCGCGCTAGCGCCGCCGGCCTCGAAGTCGAGCTGATTGCCGGCGAGGACGGCGTGTCGCCCGGGCAGGCCTGCGTGTTCTATGACACGGGCGAGGGGCAGGCGCGCGTACTCGGCGGCGGCGTCATCGCCGGCACCATGGCGGCGGTGCCGGTCAAGAACGCGCTCGGTGCCGACCTTGCGGCCGCGCGTTGACGCGTTGCGATGACGGACGAGCTCGATAAAGCCGGCATTGCCAAGGCCTATGCACGCTGGGCGCCGATTTACGATCTGGTGTTTGGCGCGGTATTCGAGCGCGGCCGCAAGGCGTCGATCGCAGCGGCCGAGCGCATCGGCGGCCGCATTCTCGAAGTCGGCGTCGGCACTGGCCTATCACTGCCCGATTATGCGTTGTCGAACCGGCTGATCGGCGTCGATCTATCCGTGCCGATGCTGCGCAAGGCCAAGGCGCGCGTCGCCGAGCGCCGGCTCTCCAATGTCGACGGGCTTGCCGTGATGGACGCGCAGCATCTCGGCTTTAAGGATGCGGCGTTCGACGTCGTCGTCGCGCAATATGTCATCACCGCAGTGCCGGATCCGGAGCGCACCCTCGATGAATTCGCGCGCGTCATAAAGCCGGGCGGCGAAATCATTTTGGTGAATCATCTCGGCGCGGAAACGGGATTGCGCGCGGCCTGCGAGCGATGGGTCGCGCCGCTGGCGCGGCGGCTCGGCTGGCGCCCGGAATTCGGCTGGGAGCGGCTGGCGCGCTGGGCGGAGCGGCACGGCGGCGTGCGCGTCGCGGAACGGCGGCCGATGCCGCCGCTCGGGCATTTTTCGCTGATCAGGTTCGTGAAGGTTTAGAGCATGATCCCGAAAAGTGGATACCGATTTTCGGAATAGATCATGCTCAAATCAAAAAGCTAGAGCCCAGGATTGATTCCATCAAAACCGATTAGGCTCTAGCGCTCAGCCGCGGCGTTCGGCTTCCCAGTGGCCGGAGCACGCCGACGTCGAGGAATTTCCGCTCCACAAGCCGCGGCCGGAATTGCCGGACATCTCGCCGGTACCGGTGGCGCGCTCGCCGCCGGCGCTGACGTTGACACTGACGCGGCCGCGTGCGTCGACGTTTCCGGATACGCTGAATGACGGGTCGTCGTAGGTGACCCGGCCGTTGACGATATTGAGCGCATAACGATAGGCGCGATCACAGGTGCCGGCGTCGGTCACGATCAAGACGCTCCAGCGGCCGTCGAATGACGAGCGCGCCATGGCGGCCGGCGCAGTCCATAGCGACGACGCTGCCAATGTCAGCGCGATCAGCATCGCCGGCTTCATACTGCGCTTTCGCATAACCTGGCTCCTCAAATCGCCGCCGTGACGCGTGTCAGTCTCACGAGCAGAAACGCCGCCTTGCGTTGGATCGAGCGTCGCATCGCGTTTGCCGCTGGGGTTCTCGCCTCGCTACCGGGCCTATGTATGGTGCTTTTTCGCTTTGCATAGTGGCGGCGCTACCGGGCTGCGCGGACGTTGCCATTTCTAGTGGAGTTGCCTAATAAAACGCTGGTCCAGCGTGAAGGCGAATTTACGGGTGTATCCGATGCCGCGTCATTGCCCTGGCTGTGTTCTCGAGAAGGCGGCGGAGACGCAGCCGTGACGGAGCGCGGGCTGGTCTTCGAGGATTTCGCCGACAAGGTCGACGAGGTCTTCGTCATCAGCCAAGAAGGCCTGCCGGCCATTCCGCTGACGCTCAAGGAAGCCGAGCTGTTGAACCCGGCCATGGCGCCGCCCGGGATGCGAGCCCAAGCTCCACCACCCGCTTGTCGTGGAACGGGCGCGTGAGGTCGACGCATCGTGCGCGTCGACGTAGAATTTTTCCAGGCTCGCGCGCACGCGCTCGCCGCGTCGTCCGGCCAAGTCCAACTTATTGATACTCTGCGCCCATAATTTCAGCTGGCGCCCGTCGGGATGGACGGGCGGCGTGCCGGAATCGGTCGCCGTGACCACACAGACATCTTCCGATACCAGTGGAAAGCCGCGCGCTGCACCAGCGCCGCGGCCATCGTCGATTTTTCCGCTCCCGACGGGCCGCAGAACAGCACGGCCTTGTCGCCGACGCGCACCGCGCTGCCATGCAGCACGATCTGCTCGCGCTGATGCAGCAGGATGCCGGAAGGCGCCGCCGAGCGTAAAGATGCGGAGGTCGTCGACGGTCGCTTCAGGTTCCGGGGCCACCACGATCTCGCTGCCGTCATTGAGCAGGAAACGCGCGATGTTGGGGATGCCCAACAAGAACTGCTTGCCGGCGATCTGCCAGGTCGGTCCGGAGGCGGTCGGTTGCGGCAGGCTGTCCGGCACCTCGCCGAGGCGAATTGTGACCTGCGGCGCGCGGCCTGGCGCGCCTGGGATCAGCCCCGGCAGGTCGATCTCGCTCGCCACCAAGATCCCGGAAATCCGATAGAATTGCACCCGTCCGACCCCGTAAAAGTTAACGGCCGCGAAGCTCATTACCGTCAGCCTATCAGTAGCATAAAAGCAACCTGCGGTCGCCATGGAAGTCGGGTCTTGGCAGCGACATTGGCGGCGAAATCCGCTTGGAAAGCCGGCCGCAGTAGCATAAATGTGCCCTCTCAGCGCAGACACCGAGGCTTCCGCCCGCGCCTTACCGCCGCGGGTCGGTCCGTCCAAGTGCCTGATGCGGTTGGCGGAGTAGCTCAGTTGGTTAGAGCAGCGGAATCATAATCCGCGTGTCGGCGGTTCAAATCCGTCCTCCGCTACCATATTCCAAGCCCTGGCAGTCATGGCTTTAAGGCCACGCCGTCGCATTCAATGCGGAGATTTCCGAATGAAATGGGCTTTTATAGCGGCCGTCCTGGTCGGGCTGCCTCT
>Ga0182024_10010796_pt1 | contig 18543 bp, 18 predicted proteins | sample P32metaG_FD_120480 | JGI IMG/M metagenome (GOLD analysis project Ga0182024, IMG submission 120480) | Permafrost microbial communities from Stordalen Mire, Sweden - P3-2 metaG (Illumina Assembly) | ecosystem: Environmental > Terrestrial > Soil > Wetlands > Permafrost | place: Sweden: Stordalen... | reverse complement strand
GCGGTCGAACGCTTCACAAACTCCGGATAGCGAATCGCATCCGCCTGCGCCCCGCGTATTGCCGCCACCAGTCCAGAATCCGAAAACTCCCCGGCGACAGGGTCCAGCTTGAGGATCATCGGCACTGAGTACGCACTTCCGTCCGCCATGTAATAAGTCTTGCGTCCGGCGGCCAAATCGACGAAGTACGACTCTACGCCGGCTTCCGTTAACCTGTGCACCACTTGCGGGAAGGTCATCTTTCCTTCCTCCGTCTCTATCGTCACCTCATGGATCGCTTGCGTGTTCATCGTTTCTCCTTTATTCGGTAGGCACCTTATGCAGGCCGTGCGCCTGCACCAGCTTTTTCAAAGTAGCAATCATGGTCTCGCGTTCCTTTGCGGAAAGCGGGTGGAAAAACTCCTCATCGTTTTGGTCCGCCAGCGCCGCCAGGGAAGGTACCAGCCGTTGTCCCGCCGGGGTGAGCGCAATATCCTGGAATCTGCGGTCGTCGCTGCGATCCTGCCGTGTCACCAGCGTCTTGCCCACCAGCCGGTCCACCAGCTTCGAAATAGCTCCGCGCGTCATTCCAATCCGGTCGGCAAGCTCGCTTGACGACATCTCCTCCTGGCCGTACATCTCGCGGAGCACAACCCACTCCGCCACCGTGACCCCACTGTCCAGCAGCTTGCGCGCGAACGCATGAGACACATGGTTCGACACGAAACGCAGCCAGAACCCCGCATGCTTCTTCAGGTCGCTCACCGCCCTGACGGCTCCCTTAGGCTGGCTCATAGGAATAGGATACACGGAAACAGTTGCCATGGAAACTAATTACTAAAGGACAACCCACAATTTTTCCTTGATACCAGGTTCATCCAGCGTCGGTAACAGTCCGGGTGGAGTTTGCGTCACAGCTAGGTCAGAGGGAATCGGGCGGGTGCCCCACGTTCGCCAAAGCGTACGTGGGCCGAAAACTATGAGCGCAGCCCAACGATCGCTTTTACTGAATCGATCAGCCTACTCGCATACGCTCCTGCCATGAACTGGGCCCAAAAACCCAACATTGACAACGTACTCATGGGCAATCTACGGCTGCCCAACCTCTTGGCCAGTTATTATCCGCAACCAAGTAGTAACGGAGTTCCGGGGCATCACTGAATCGCGAGTTTTTCCTCGGCGCCAATATTTTACACACCGAAGCATCTAGGTCTATGCTCAAGTCTACTAAGTTGTCTAGGGGTAAAGCCAGATGGCGAAGAACGATCTGCAAGGAACTCTCGAACTGCTGGTGCTGAAAACGCTCTCTCAGATACGTTCGCTGCACGGGTACAGGCATCGTGCTCCACATCCAGAGAGCGTCCGATGAGCTGTTGCGGGTAGAAGAAGGTTCGCTATATCCGGCGCTGCACCGGATGGGCAGAACGGATCGATCGCGTCGAGTGGGCGCTTGCGGAGACGAACCGGAAGGCAAAGTATTACAAGCTGACCGCCGCTAGCAGGAAGCGGTTGCAGGAGGCGGAGAAAAACCTCGAACATCTGGTGAAAGGCGTCCGCGCCATTTTGCGCTACGCATGAGGTAGCACCATGTCGCTGTTTCGTCGAATATCGAATCTCTTCTCGCGGTCACGTGTGGACCGGGAGATCGATGCGGAACTTCGGTCGCATATCGAGATGCGCGTCAAAGACAATGTGGCCGCCGGTATGACTCCGGAAGAAGCTGGCCGCGATGCAATGTTGCGTTTCGGAAACCTGACGAAGACCAGGGAGCGCGTAAATGCCGTAGACGCGGTACTGGCCGTCGAAAGCATTTCCATGGACGCGCGCTATGCGTTTCGCCAGCTGGCCAGGTCACCGGGTTTTGCGGTCGCTACGATTCTGACCATCTCGCTCGGGGTCGGCGCCAGCACCGCCATCTTTGGAGTGGTCAATTCTGTCCTCGTACGGCCGCTCTCGTATCCCCATGCGGAACGGATTGTTCAGACGGAGAAAGTGACGACTACCGGGTTAAGCTACACCGCGTCCATACCCCTGTTCCTATACTGGAGGGACCATAGCCGGACCTTGCAACATCTGGCCGCGTACTCAGTTCTTCCTGTTGGATTCAACCTAGCGGAGCGAGCAATGCCGGAACGCATACCAGGACTTCGGGTGAGCGCGGATTTTTTCCGCGTGCTCGGAGTCGCCCCTCAATTGGGGCGTAACTTCGCCAAGGAGGATGATGAACCTGGGTCGCAGCGCGTGGCTATTCTTGGAGAAGGCCTCTGGCATCGCCGATACAACGAAGACCGCGAGATTGTGGGCAAGTCGATTCGGATCGATGGAGAGCCGTACACGGTCATTGGAGTTTTGCCGCGGGGATTTGAGTTTCTTGGCACCACGCCGACGTCAAGCGCAGTTGAAATCTGGACACCGCTCCAACTGCCGGCTACAAGCCGCGATCCACGCAGTGTACTCGAATGCATCGGGAGGCTGAATGCTGGAGTGACGCGGGAACAAGCGGCGTCGGAAATCACATCTCTGAGCCGACGGCTAGCAGCGGATCTGCCAACAGTCTTTCCGTCTGCGGGAGCGATCGCGCTGCCCGCCCTGAAGCAGCGGATCACGGAGGAGGCGCGGCCAATTCTTATGCTGCTCTTCGGCGCGGTTGGATTCGTCCTGCTCATCGTCTGTGCCAACGTCGCGAACCTGCTGCTCGCGCGTATGGGCGATCGCACCGGGGAGATTGGGGTGCGGAACGCTCTGGGTGCGAGCAGGCTGCGCATCATCCGCCAGCTTCTTACAGAGAACCTCTTGCTCGCGCTTTTAGGAGGGGTACTCGGAATGCTCGTGGCGTGGCTAGCCAACAAGAGTCTCATTGCCGCGTCCCCGGTTACTATCTCTCGATTCGGCGCGACCGCGCTTGATTGGCGTGTGTTGTCGTTTGCGGTCGGCGTTTCGCTCTTCACTGGAATTCTGTTCGGCTTGTTACCCGCCCTGCGCAGTTCGAACATGGGCGCCCGCGATGCGCTGCATAGCAGTTCATCGCGCCGTTCGACTTCAACCAGGAGTCATCGAAGGGTTTCGGGAGCACTGATCGTTGCGGAGACCGCGTTGTCCCTCATGCTGCTCTTCGCAGCCGGATTGCTGATCGCGAGTTTTCTAAAACTGCAGCAGTTGAATCCGGGATTCAATTACAACCAACTTGTAACCTTCGAGACCACTCTTTCGGTCGATAGATATGGGAGCCCGGCTTCCTTGCAGCGCTTCCTGCAGGAGGCCTTGCAGCGCATACAGAAATTGCCGGGCGTAGAGAGCGCGGCGAGCGTGACCAGCCTCCCCACCGAACCTACTCTCGATTTCCCTTTTACGGTCGAGGGCGGCGCGATCCCCGCGCACGGACAGTCTTCCGGGGACAGCGATTACCTGATCGTAAGCTCCGACTACTTCAAGGCTATGGAGATTCCCGTCCTCAAGGGCCGGCAAATCGAGGAATCAGACTCCGAACACTCGCCGGGCGTGGTCGTCATTAATCAGGCGATGGCCCGTCAATATTTCCCCAACGAAAATCCGGTCGGGAAGCAGATCGTCATCGCGCAAAACCTGGGTCCGGATTTTGCGGACGAGCCACGGGAGATTGTCGGAGTGGTGGGGGACGCAAAGGCGGAGGAACTCAACGATTCCGCGCCACCATCGATGTACACGCCTTTCGCCCAGATTTCTCCGCACCTTGCTTCCTTGTTGATCGGGACGATTCCAATCCGTTGGGCCGTTCGCACGAAATCCGATTCCGAGAGCCTGGCCAAGGAACTGGCCAATGCCATGCTGCTGGTGGATCCTGAGCAGCCGATCGCCGAGGTAACAATGATGCGGGAGTTGCTCTCGGACGCTATCGGCCGCTGGCGCTTTAATATGTTGCTTCTCGTCTCCTTCGCCGGTATCGCGCTTTTCCTGGCCGCTGTTGGCATCTACGGAGTCATCTCCTATACGGTCGCCCAACGGACACATGAGATCGGAGTGAGGATGGCGCTTGGGGCGGGCCGCGCATCGGTCCTCTGGATGGTGCTCAAGGAAGGTGGATTTCTACTGGGCGGCGGCACGATTTTCGGGCTCTGCGGCATCACCCTCATTAGCCGCATCCTGAAGGGATTTCTTTACGGCGTAACGGTTGGTAATCCAATGATACTGGCCGGTGTGGTGGGCCTGATCTGCTCGGTAGGGCTAATCGCCGCGTGGAGACCCGCATGCAGAGCCGCATCCATCGATCCGGTCCAGGCACTACGCAGTGAATGAGTATTTGAAGACGGGGTATGTCAGGTGTATGTGACGAGTTCGCCAAAGTGTTTACATCTCGCCATCGAAAACCCCTGACGCGGTTCGGCATCTACAAAATCGTCAAGCGGCACACCTCCGGCTTGCGTTCCCATCCCTCGGACAAGAAGTGTCGCGGTGTATCTCCCCACGTCTTCCGCCACTCTCTTTTGGAACAGGTTGTGGATGTAAATGTCATCCGGGCGTGGCTGGGACATGTCAGCTTAGACACCACCAATCGCTACGCGAAATTACCCTGAGAGGAAAGATGGCCGCAGTTGCAGCCTGCCTCCCTCCCGCCGCAACTTCGGTATCACCTCGCCCAAACAGAGGATGGCGACAAGACGAGGAACTCTTGAAATGGCTCAACTCACGGTGATCGTTATGTGCTCTTCAGAACGCGCACCGCCTTCTGCAATGCGGCTCTCCGCGGCCTCGGCTACAAAACGGTCTGCGGAACAAAGGATTGAAAATTTCAGTCCTGGGCGGCTTGGACCACACACCGATGTCGCAAGTCCAGTCTGCAGTCCCCGTGAACTTCTCAATCGCCAGGAATAAGGTTGACCGTTCCGAATGCCGGCTGTGCAAAAGAAAATCGAAAAATATCTTGACTCATGCGTAGTGTTATAGTTAAGTATAACAGTAGATCACGGCGATGAACCGATCCTCACCGCTGAGGAGCTCGAACATGAAATCCAGTCACCTCCTGCTGTCGGCAGTTCTTATAGCAATTTCCACCGTCGCCTTCGCGCAATCCGACGCGCAAAAATCCTTCAATCAACTGAAATCTCTGGCGGGTTCCTGGCAAGGCACCTTTGACGGCAAGCCCATGCAAATCTCAGTTCGCGTCACTTCCATGGGGAATGCGCTTATGCACGAGATGAAGATGGATGGAAGAGCAGACGACCCAATCACAATGCTTTACGTCGACGGAGACCGCTTGCTCCTGACGCACTATTGCGACGCAGGAAACCGCCCTCGTATGGCGGCCACGATGACGCCGGACGGAAGGACAGTGGACTTCCATTTTCTCGACGTCGCCAACTTCAACAGCAAGCAGGGCGGATACATGCAACACGCAGTGTTCACCACGCTCGATGCAAACCACCACACCGAGGACTGGACGTTCCTGGCTCAGGGAAAGCTGGTTAACGCGCACCTTGACCTGCAGCGGACGAAATGACTGGAGCCTGTTTGTGGCAAGGACCTTTTGGAAAACGCGATGGATTCTGAGTGGAATGACGGTCAACCGATTTACCGCCAGCTGCACGACCGTGTGGTCGCAATGATACTCGACGGTGTTCTTAAGGAAGGCGATCCGCTTCCATCGGTGCGCAATGTCGCCGCGGAATATCGCGTCAATCCGCTCACCGTTCTCAAGGGCTATCAGCAGTTGGTGGACGAGGGACTGGTCGAGACCAGGCGAGGGCGGGGCATGTTCATCAATGAAGGGGCACGCAGTTTGTTGCTGCAGGGCGAACGGCAGAAGTTCCTGGGCGAAGAATGGCCCAGAATCTACGCCACCATTCAGCGCCTCGGCCTGAAGCCAAAAGAATTGCTGGAAGCCGGAGCCGGCCTCCAGCCCTCCCCAGGCGCAAAGAACAACGCTAAGCAAGAGGAGCGCTGAACCATGGCATGCATAGAAGCACACGGACTGCGTAAGGCCTTTGGCCCCAAGATCGCGCTCGACGGAATCAATCTGCGCGTGGAAGAAGGCCGCATCCTCGGAATCATCGGCCCTAACGGTGCCGGCAAGACCACCGCGCTCAACGCAATTCTCGGCCTCGCTCCCTACCAGGGACAACTGAAGGTGCTTGGACGCGACCCCTGGACCCAACGCGATCAACTCATGTGTGATGTCAGTTTCATTGCCGATGTCGCCGTGCTGCCACGCTGGATGAAGGTTTCGCAGGCACTCGATTATGTCGCCGGAGTCCATCCGCGATTCGACCGGGCGAAGGCGGAAAGTTTTCTGGCCAGGACCACCATCAGCCACACCAGCAAGGTGAGGGAATTGTCCAAGGGCATGGTGGCTCAACTGCACCTCGCCCTGGTGATGGCCATCGACGCCAAACTGCTGGTCCTGGACGAGCCGACCCTCGGCCTCGACATTCTCTATCGCAAGCAATTCTACGATTCTCTGCTCAATGATTACTTCGATCGCAGCCGCACCATCATCCTGACCACTCACCAGGTGGAAGAGATCGAGCACGTGCTCACGGATGTCATGTTCATCCATCGCGGCCAGATCGTTTTCAACTCCAGCATAGAAGAATTGGAGTCGCGCTACCTCGAAGTCACGGTGCGCCCCGATCAGATCGCCGCGGCACGGGCGCTCAAGCCAATGTACGAGCGTGAGGTGCTCGGTCGCAGCATCCTGATGTTCGATCATGTCGATCGTCAGCAACTAGCCGCGCTGGGCGAGGTGCGCACGGCCGGCATCGCCGACTTGTTCGTGGCCGTAATCGGCAATCAGGCCGGCCAGAAACAAGGAGGGGCTCGATGAATACGCAATCCGACGCCATACGCGAGTCTCCCCTCGAATCGCCCGCAATCGCCGTCATTTCACCGAGCCGGCGCATGTACTGGTCGGTGCGACGCGAACTGTGGGAGAACCGGTCGCTCTATATCGCGCCCATTGCTGTCGCGGCGCTTTTCATCGTCGGATACCTGATCAGCACCATTCGTCTGGTAAGCAAGATCCACGCCGGCTTGGCGCTCAATCCATTGCAGCAGCAAGAGGCCCTGGAGCGGCCATACAACTTCGCTGCGGTCTTCATCATGGGAACCACGTTTATTGTCGCGGTGTTCTACTGTCTCGATGCGCTGCACGGGGAACGTCGCGATCGCAGTATCTTATTCTGGAAGTCGCTGCCGGTTTCCGATCTCACGACCGTGCTTTCGAAGGCGACCATTCCGCTCGTGGTTCTTCCCCTGCTCACCTTCGCCATCACCGTAGTCACCCAGTGGATCATGCTGCTGCTGAGCAGCGTAATACTGCTGGCAAGCGGCCTGAGTGTGGCAACCTTATGGATCCATCTGCCCTTGTTCCAGATGTCAGTGATGCTGCTGTACCACCTGCTGGCCTTTCATTCTCTCTGGTTCGCACCCTTGTTTGGCTGGTTGCTGCTTGTCTCAGCCTGGGCCCGCCGCGTGCCGTTTCTGTGGGCAGTGTTACCGCCTATCGCGATCGCGGTGGTGGAGAAGATTGCCTTCAATACTTCGCATTTCGCGTCCATGCTGGCGCGTCGTTTCAGCGGCGGCGGCCAGAGCGCCGGTTTTACGCCAGGGGAAATGTCGATGGTCCCGCTGACCCAACTAGGTCTGGGTAAGTTTCTGGTCAGCCCGGGTTTGTGGGCCGGCCTGCTGGTCGCCGCCGCTTTCCTCGCCGCCGCAGCCCAGTTGCGCCGTTCTCGGGAACCGATCTAATTCGCACTTAATTCGATGTCCTGAAGGAGAGACGAGTATGAGCACTCAATCGCAAGCGGCTTTTTGGCTCGCTGAGACCTCGCACAGTGGACATTCATTGCGAAAACACGCCGACAGCGCCTTGAAAGCGACGGCCGGCTTTTGGTTTGTGGTGGTCGTCCTCGGCCAGTTGGTGTTCGCGTTTACCGTCGCGTCTTTCTATGGTCTCTCGGCCGCGCGGGGCAATTGGCAGCAATGGAACAAAACCATGACCGATGGGCACACAACCGGCCATCCCATGGGCAACCTGGTAGTCGCCATCCATCTCTGCTCGGCCGTCATCATCCTGCTGAGTGGAGCGGTCCAACTCATCCCGCAAATCCGTCGCCGCGCACCGTCCTTTCATCGCTGGAACGGCCGAATCTACTTCGTGACCGCCTTCACCGTCAGCCTTGCCGGCCTTTATATGATGTGGTTTCGCGGAACCGTCGGCGACCTTTCTCAACACCTTGGTCAGAGTCTCGACGCCGTACTGATCATGCTTTGCGCCGCCATGGCACTGCGCTATGCACTGGTTCGTGACTTTAAAACCCATCGCCGCTGGGCCCTTCGCCTGTTCATGGTGGTGAGTGCATCGTTATTCATCCGCGCAGGAGTATTGCTATCCTTTTTCCTCAATCACGGTCCATTCGGCTTCAATGCGGCCACGTTTAGCGGACCCTTCCTCACCTTCATGTCTTTCGGCCAATATCTGGTGCCTCTTGCCGCGCTTGAAATTTACCTGCGCACCCAGGACCGAGCTGGTGCACCGGGCCGCTTTGCCATGGCCGCCGGCCTCTTCGTACTGACGGTGCTGCTGGGCGCTGGCATCGTCGCGGTCACCATGGCCTCGTTTCTGCCTAACATCAAAAGGGCTTACGACAGTCGTAAATCCATCGCCGAGACACTCTCCGCAACCATTGCCGGCAGCGGTATCGACCAGGCCGCGAAGCAGTACCACGAAGTGAAAGCGGCCGCACCCTCCAATTACAACCTCGACGAAGATGAACTGAACGCCTTAGGCTACCAACTACTCCAGGCCCACAAGTTCAACCAGGCCATCCGAATCTTCGAGCTCAACATAGAAGCCTATCCACAATCGGGCAACACCTACGACAGCCTTGCAGAGGCTTACATGGACGACGGTGATAAAGCGCAGGCCATGACCAACTATCAAAGATCTCTGCAGATAAATCCCAGGAACGCCAACGCCGTAAAGATGCTTCAGAAACTCGACGCCCCGTGACGTGTGCTTCGGCCGGCTCAATGGCTGATGACCATAAGTAGCGGATGAATGAGTTGTCACTGGGGGAGGCGATCAGGCCCGCAGCGGGGACCCTTCACCCGAATTACGTAACACCCAGGTAGACACCGGGCACTTATTCAAATTTAAGGAGCACACATGGAACCCGTGATTGATTTGAAATGCTCACTTCCCACCGAATTCGCCACCCTCTCTCCCACTGCGCTGATCTGGCAAGACGTGCTGGCACAGGCGATGACTGGCGAACTAATGGCCGCGATGAACTATACCTCTTTATCGGAGATCTGCGACGATCCCGCAGAAGTAGCAGATGCACTGGAGCATGCCGCAGGGGAAAAGGGGCATGCTGCTGCGTTTGCCGCCGAGGGCCGCAGGATTGGCGTAGTCGTCCCCAACAATGTGAGCGCGAAGCATTGGAAGCGGCTCAGGGAAGCATTCCTACGCCGCATTACGGAGCGCGACTTCATCGGCTGCCTCATTGTGCAGGAGATCATGCTTGAATCCTTCGCCGTCGCCAGCTATGCGCGGGTGGGGAAGGTGGCGACGGGTAGTCTCGGCAAGACCTTTGCCGCAATCGCTGCAGAGGAAGAGGGCCACATCGAGCACGCGATGGAAATCCTTAAAGCAGAGCGAGCCTTGGACGAGCAGCGCTTCGACGGCAAACTCTACCAGCTCCACCTTGAGGTGATGACCGTCCTGGCGGAGATGCTGGCCAAGGATTGTAGGACCGGACACTGCGAAGTGTGCCACGGCAGCTGCGTGAAACCGTCGCTGCCTGACGTTAGCTTAAGTGCGGCCGAGCTGCGCGGAGCGTCCCTGCATCAGTACCTGAAGACGCTGGACAAGCTGGGGCTGCCAGGGGAGGTAACACTCGCATGGGTGACTCAGTTGCCGGTCTAGCCAAAGTCGATTTCGCCCTGGTCGGACATCAGGAAAGTTGGCGAGCGGCTGCCGACGTAATCGCGGTCCTGCGCGGACCCGAGCGCACCCCTCTGCCGGATGATGAGATCCGGGACATCCTGCCCTGGATTCCGCCCCGAGCCGTCTGTCACGTCGAAATTACATCAGTCGGTGGCACCAAGGCGCACGGCCTTTATATCGACTCCTTCATTCCGCCCGACCGTCTCGAAGACGCCTACCTGCGCGACAATACCGCTCGCGTTCGCGGGGCAGCGGCTTGCGCCATCAAAGCAGGATCGAAGATCGTAAGTCTCGGTGGTTTCAGTTCCATCCTCATCGAGGGTAATTTCAATCAGCTTCCGGAAAGACACGGTACTGTCTTCACCACAGGCAATACCTTGACTGTTGCTTTCATCGTCCAGGGCGTCAGGAAGATGTGCGCGCTCGAGGGGCGGAACCTGCGCAGATCGACTCTCCTCATCGTTGGAGCAACCGGAGATTTAGGTTCTGGCTGCGCCCGGTCTTTGGCGCATGGCGTGAAGCGCGTGCAGCTCCACGCGCGCAACCTGGAGCGGCTGCGCAGGCTGGCAGCGGAGCTGGAAGCCGACGGAGTTCAGGTGGAGGTGGCGACCGATCTCCGGCAATTCTCCGCGCCGGCCGACATCGTGATCTGCGCAGCAAGTCTGGCATCCCCTTCGCTTCTATTGGGCAGCATCGCACCTGACGCCATTATTTGTGATGCGGGCTACCCGAAGAACCTGTCGCCCGGCGCGGAGATGCCTCGCGCCAAAGTTTTCTTTGGAGGTCTCGGGCAGGTCGCGGGCGGATTGAGATTCACGCCCGATTTTCATGGAATCCTGAACCGGCATCCGTTCCCCGATGTGGTCCACGGATGTTTGCTCGAAGGCATGGCCCTTGCTCTGGAGCACCGCTTCGAGCCCTTCTCCCAGGGAAGAGGGTTCATCACGCCGGAGAGAGTTGATGAGATGGAGACCATTGCCGCGCGCCATGGAATCTATCTCGCACCGCTCTACAACGCGGATGGACCGGTGGAAAACGCACTTGATCCTCAAGCGACCCTCAAAATCGGCAGTCGCCGCACACGCTTTCCCGTCGCCGCGAAGATCGCGTTCGCTACAGCCGGCGCTAACGGCGGCACGCCTGCTTCTCCCACCCCATCGCTCGGCGAACCCTCGGCAGGTAGAAGGTACACCTCTATGTCAGGTGCATCTTTCATCCGCAGCACCTGGTAGTTATGGAAATTGCTTTGTTCAATCGCTCCTTCTTTTACGCTGATCTCTCCACTGAGCACCGGCGTCAAAGCATAGTTGATGCCGCCTTCGATCTGCGCCCGGACACTGTCAGGATTCACCGCCAAACCGCAGTCGACGGCACTCACCACCCGATGCACTCGGAGCATACCGCTTTCCTCAACTGACACCTCGGCTACATGGGCCACATAAGTGCCTCCGAACAGGCAGCAGGCGATTCCCCGGCCATGATGCTGCGGCAACGCTTTACCCCAATCCGACTTTTCCGCCGCGGCTTTGAGCACCGCTCGGAGCTTTGCTGTCTGTTGCGCTTGGTCGGCGCGTAACTGCTTCATGCGAAATTCGTATGGATCGCGGCCCGCCGAATGCGCCAGCTCATCGACAAAGCATTCGATGGCGAAGACTTGAAATGGCGCCGAAACCGATCGCCACCAGGCTCGCGGCACAACCGACATCACGGGGGCATAGTCCGAACGATAATGGGAAGCCTGGTAGGGAATGGTATCGGTGATGTCGGCGCGCGCCATGTATTTGGGATCTTTCAACAACTCCGGCGAATCGAAAACAGCGCGTATGGGGGTCGACACAATGCGGTGCGACCAGGCCAGGATGTTGCCCTCGTCATCCAATGCACCCGACAGCCGTTGATACGAATATTGCAAGTAGAAGTCGTGCTGGATATCGTCTTCTCGCGTCCAGAACAACTGCACGGGAACTTTCATTTCTTTCGCTACCTGGTAGGATTCGGCCAGGTAATCCCATTGGAGCCGGCGGCCAAAGGATCCCCCCGATAACGTCATGTGAACGATGACTTTCTCCGGCGGTATGCTCGCCAGCGCCGCAAATTCCGTTTGCGCAATATTGGCAATCTGCGTCGGTGTCCAAACTTCAATGCAGCCGTCATCACGCACGTGCGCAGTGGTATTCATCGGCTCCATCGTGGCGTGCGCCTGGAAGGGCATCTCGTAGTCGGCCTCTATCTTCTTGGCCGCACCCGCGACCGCCTCGATAGCATTTCCGTGGTCGGCGGCGACGACACTGGGTGGACCGGCAGCCTTGTCTCGAAACTGCTGCTGCAAACCAGCAGTACTTTCTTGGGCGCCGGGGCCTTTGTCCCAGGTGATCTTCATGGCTTTCCGCCCCTCCAGAGCAGCCCACGTCGAGTTCGCCACTACGGCTATGCCACCCGCTACATTGAGGTTGCGGCCAATCGCCGGCACGAAACCAACTGCCGGAACCGCAAACACTGCTTTCACCCCCGCAGTAGCCCTTGCGCCAGAGTCATCGCAGCTGGCCACTTTGCCACCAAAGTAAGGACACCGTGCAATCACTGCAAACAGCATCCCGGGAACACGGACATCCGTGCCAAACACGGCGGTCCCATCAGTCTTGCTCGGCGTGTCCACACGCCCCATCGGTTTGCCGATAAAGCGGAAATCTTTTGTATCTTTCAACGGCACCTGATCCAGCTTCATGACTGGGATCGTCGAGGCAGTCTCCACCAACTCGCCGTACAACAAGCGTCGTTGGCTAGGCATATGGATGACGGCCCCATTTTCTGCCCTGCAATCTTTTCTCTCTACACCCCACTGCTGAGCCGCTGCAGTCAGGAACAATTCCCGTGCCTGAGCACCCGCTCTTCGCATCGGCAACCAGGTGGCGGCGGTTCCGCCGCTCCCCCCGGTGATAAGGTGCTCATAAATCTTGGGAATGGTCGGCGCTTGCTCCCACTGAATGCTCGACCACTCCACCTCCAGTTCGTCGGCGAGCATCATCACGTTCGCCGTACGAGTCCCTTGCCCCATCTCAGGTATTTCGGTGAGCACTGTAATCCGGTTATCACCTGTGACCCGAACCCAGGCATTCGCCTTGAAACCTTCCCCGTCCGCCCGCGAGGACGGCTGCGCCAAACCACGCTGCGGCAGGTAGAAGCCGAGTACGAAAGCCCCTCCGGCTTTGATCGCCTCACGGCGGCTGAGCTTCACCGTCATGCGCTTTCCCCACCGGCACGCGCGATTGCACGCCGTATTCGCTGATAGGTTGCGCAGCGGCAGATGTTACCCGCCATCGTCTGATTAATTTGTTCTGCACTCGGGTGTGGATTTTCTGCCAGAAATGCAGCCGCCTGCATAATTTGTCCGGATTGACAGTAGCCGCATTGCGGAACCTGCTCGGCAACCCAAGCGCGTTGCACCGGATGGCTTCGATCGCTGGACAATCCTTCTATGGTGGTGACCTGCTTGGCCCCCACCGCCTTCACCGGCGTGTACACCGCAAGCATTCCCGGAGCGACAACCAGAAAAATCGCTGAACCGAGGACAGCGCCTGCGCGTTTCATGACGAGCTCGCTCTAACCCGGAATTGTACTGTGCCTCCAAGCCAAAGCAGGGCAATTCAATGAGAGTTGTTTGTTAACCATTTCTGTTACAAGCAGGAGACTGGAAGGAGACCAAGAGGTTCAGGTCACTCCGACGAGTCCCAACTTATTCGGACCGAGAGCTCTAGCCCGGCGATCAGCCTTTCAATCAACCCGATTCACTCCTCGCGCAGCAGTCTCAGAGGATCAACCGAAAGCGCGCGTTGCGCTGGAATCCACGTAGCCAGCAGGCCCAGCAACGACATCGCGAGAACAACGCCCGCTAATACCAGCGGATCGCGGGGAGTCGCCTGATACACAATGAAAGCCAGCACCCGGCTCGCCAGAATTCCGAGGAGCAATCCTGCCGCCGAACCAAAGGCCAGCAGCTTAAATGCACGTCCCAACGCTGCCTGCAGCACTTCCTTGCGCTGCGCCCCCAGGGCCATACGAATTCCCAGCTCCCGCAACCGCTTGCTGACTGAGTACGCCGCCATTCCAAAGATGCCGGTTACCGTCAGCATCCCGCCCATCATGCCCAGCACTCCCAGCGACAGCACTGCCATACGGGTGGCAAACAGAGGATGGTCCATTTCCTTGGTCCAGGTTTGGATGTAGACGGGCAGCCCTGCGTCCAGGTCTCGCAGTGTGTTCCTGATGGCTGGCCCCAGTTGCTGCGAATCCCCGCTCGAACGCACCACCATCCACGTCTCACTCGACGGCGACTGCAGGAAGGGGAGAAACATGGCCGGCTTTGCATCCTCAGTGAGGCTGCTATATTTTCCCTGTTCCGCAATGCCTACCACCTCAATGCGCGTTCCATCCGGCAGCTTGTAATATTCGCCCACTGCGCCGGTTACCGAACCAAAAATTCTGCGCGCAAACTCCGCGTTGACCACCGCTACCCGCGGCGCATCTTTGTCGTCATGCCATGTGAAGCTTCTTCCCGACAGCAGGGCAGTACCGGCCGCGCGGAAATATTCCGGTGATACCTTGTACAAGAAGGCCTGAGCAGCGGCATTTGCCGGCCTCAGGTCTGCGCTATTGTCAGTAAAGACAGGGCTGGTGACTGAGCCCGCGTATAACGGCGCCGGGTTAACCAGACCCACAGACTCTACACCTGGAATTGCCCCCACGGTATCGAGCATGCGCTTTTGCATCGCGGGTATCTGGTCGTCGTGATAACCGGCCATGCGCAGATCTATATCTGCCAAGGTTGCGTTCTGCGGTTCAAACCCGAAATTGCTGTGCATCGAGCGCACCAGTCCACGCACAGCAACCAGTGAGGAAGTGACCAGCAGCGCACAGATAGCAATTTGCGCGACCAACAACAGGTCGCGGAGGGTAAGCCGAGGCCCATCCTTCCCGCCTGATCCTGCCTTGATCACCTCATACGGATTGGCACGGAGTATCTGCCGCACCGGGACGGCGCCAAAAATGAATCCGCTCGCTAAAGCCATCAGCAAAGCTAATCCATACACATTTGCGTCCGGTTTCACCTGGAGATGGATGGGATACTTGGTGAATGGCTGCCATAGGCTCAGAGCGCGCACCAGCAACACGCTGCCTGAGATCCCGACGGCGCCTCCGATGACTGAGACCAGCGTCGCCTCGGTAAATAGTTGCCGCAGAATGCGCTTGCGGCTCGATCCCAGCGCGAGCCGCAAGGAAATTTCTCGCGAACGGTCAGCGGCGCGTGCGGCAAACAGAATGCCCAGGTTGGCACATGCCGCCAGCAGAATCAACCCTGCCAGCACCATCAGCCCGGTTAGAAACGCTTTCGTGGGAGCGCCAACGCGATCGCCATAAAGACTTGGAGGCGCCAGCGTAAAGATCATGTCGTTGTCTTCTTTGGGGTAATTCTTCTTGAGATCGGCGCCAATCGAGTTCAGATCAGCAATTGCTTGTTCCCCAGTGACTCCCTCCTTCAGATGGCCCATCACCGAAAAAACCCAACGCTTGCCGCGATCGTTCAGCGTATTCTTCCCCTCGAGCTGTTCCTGATTAACCATCGGTACAAAGAAATCAGGAAAGAAAAATACAAGAGTGCCGTGAAACTCAGGTGGTGCCACGCCCACAATCGTAAAAGGATTCTTATTCACTTGAACAACCTGGCCAACCACGCCAGGATCATCGTGAAAATGGCTGTGCCAATACGCGTGGGTGAGCACAATGTATGGAGCGGTGTTCGCGCCATGCTCATCGGAGGGATGGAACAAGCGGCCAAGATACGGCTGAACGCGTAATCCGTCGAAGTAGTTTCCGGTTACCAGCTCGACCCAGGCGCTGGTTGGATTTCCGCCCGAATCGATCCCTGCTACGGTCGCGTCATACGCTACCAGCTCATCAAAAGTGCGGTTGCGATCGCGCAGATCGAGATAGTCTGGATACGAATGATTGCCCGCCTTGTCCTTGCCGCGCATGAGTTGGTAGAGCCGCTCCGCCTGAGGCACATTCAGCGGGTGCAGTATAAGCGCATTCATTACACTGAACACGATGGCGTTTGCGCCAATTGCTAGTGCCAGCGTTATCACCCCGACGCTTGTGAATCCGGGAGACTTGCGCAGGACACGAAGGCTGAAGCGCAGGTCCTGCATGAAGATGAACTGCATTCCTTGCTCAGCATGGTAGTCCTCTTTGATACTCTGCACCGCGCCAAACTTCAGCATGGCCTGGCGACGCGCCTCAACGGGTGCCAAACCGGCGCGAACATTTTCCGCGGTTTCGAGAGCGATATGTTCCTCAATCTCTTCCCTCAATCGTTCGTCATGGACCCGCCCTGTCACCGTGTTGACCACACGGGTGAAGAACCGTCTGAGAGATCTCATGACAAATCTTCCGCTTTGGCTTCGAAGAATCGGCCTATGATGGCCGCCGTTTGTTGCCAATCCTGGGTCTCGACCTGCAACTGCTTACGTCCGTCGCGGGTCAGCCGATAGAAGCGCGCCCGGCGATTATTCTCTGAGGCCCCCCACTCGGATGCGATCGCGCCTTCCTGCTCGAGCTTCAACAGCACGGGATAAAGAGTCCCTTGATTTACGGCCAGCAAATCTCCGCTGATCTGCTCGATGCGCCGCGCGATCCCATAGCCGTGCAGTGGTCCCAGGACATCGAGAGTCTTGAGGACCATTAACGCCAGCGTGCCCTGCAGAACGCCTGTTTTTTGTTTCATCACACCTTCATTTTGGTTTACAACAGGAAGTATGAGCCACGCCCTTTGGGAAAGCAACAGGAGAGTTCCCCAAGCCCTCCCGTTGCACCAAGACCGCTGCTTTATTGTTGTTCCGCGGTGGCCTTATACCCGTTCAGCACGCCACGCATCATCGCCGCATAATCCCGATCGAGAAAACCCACGCGGAAGAGGAACCGTCCCAGCGCACCGAGATCCCCGGGGAATACGTCCTCCTTCAGCTTGAACGAATAGGTCCAGGTCACACGCGTATGTGAACCGTCCATCGCCAACGAACGAAACTCGCCGACGCCGTACACAATAGGCCGAGCCTTCGGCGTCTGGTAGTTCCAGACGATATACCGGAAACGGCCTGAGCTGGCATCTTGTTCACGCTCCAGCGACTCCTCTTCCACGCTGCCGCCATCGGTTAGGCAGACGATATGGCGGGAACCCGGAGCTCCGAATGCGCCTTTGGTCAGCATGAAGTCTCCTGAAACTCCAGGCAGCGAGTTTAATCCGCGCAGAACCTGGTTAAGCGGCTTGTTCATAGCATCTGAAACCACGGAGAGGTGCCGGCCGATAAGAATCTCCTCGGTGTGGGCGACGAGTTGCTCCGACGGTGCGATTACCGGATGGGGAGCCTCCCCGAAACCAGGCGGAGGAGCGCAGGCAGCAGTGGCCGCGCCCTGGGCATCGCCTGTGATGCAGAAGACAACAACCATCGAGGTGAGCAGTACAACCCGCACGAATCGCATCCGCGTCCTTGCACTTATTACGATATTCGTAATATACGAATATCGTAATGAATGTCAAGGGGGTCCAGCATGGTTCGTCGCCAACCGGCTCCTCCGCGATCGCCGCCGGCAAGACAGTATGCTTAAGAGCGAGCTGACATCTTGACTATGAAAAAGGAACCTCTTACACAAGGCAGCGCTGCGGAGGACCGGCAGGCGCTTGTCCTTCACGAGTGCATCTCGATACTCATGCGAAAGTTCCGCATCGAGCCAGGCCTGCTGGCCGGAAGTGTCTATGCAGACCTTCACGCAAATGATCTGGTCCTATTCGAGGTACTGGCTGCGCCGGAAGTATGGAGCGTCCGCCGTATCGCCCAGGCGCTGGCCGCGCCGATCTCCACCGTTTCCTCCGCGCTGGACCGTCTTGAGCGGCAGCGCCTTGTGGAGCGGCGCCGCGCTCCCGACGATCGCCGCGTCGTTCGTATCGAACTTACTGCCCGCGGCCAACGGCTAGCGGTCCGCTTGCGCGATGCCCACGTCGATAACTGTCGTTCCATGCTTGCGCGGCTCAACGTCGGCGAACGTGAGGAGTTCCTCCGCCTGGCGGCCCAGATAGCTGGCGAGTGATGCGCACGTTCTACGCTCTCCAGCGCTTCGGGCTGCACATGGCCTCGCTCCACGAGAACGCAGCAACGGGAGAATTACTATATATTTCGGGTCGTGGCTCAATCCGGCAATTCGGAGAAAGCATGACCGATCGATCAGCGTGCCTGGAGCGATGGAGAGCGAGTACCGCACAGGGAATCCCTATCCTGGGTGCAGGCGCGGGAACCGGAATATCTGCCAAGTGCGCCGAAGCTGCTGGAGCCGATCTGATCATCATCTACAATTCCGGCCGCTACCGCATGGCCGGACGAGGATCTCTAGCAGGCCTCATGCCCTACGGCGATGCGAATGCCATCGTCGTCGAAATGGCGCGCGAAGTACTCCCCATCGTTCGCAAGACGCCGGTGCTGGCCGGTGTTTGTGGAACCGATCCCTTTCGCGTCATGGATCTCTTTCTTCGCGACCTCAAGCAACTCGGCTTTTCCGGAGTACAGAACTTCCCCACGGTGGGGTTGATCGACGGC
>Ga0182024_10010795_pt1 | contig 18545 bp, 18 predicted proteins | sample P32metaG_FD_120480 | JGI IMG/M metagenome (GOLD analysis project Ga0182024, IMG submission 120480) | Permafrost microbial communities from Stordalen Mire, Sweden - P3-2 metaG (Illumina Assembly) | ecosystem: Environmental > Terrestrial > Soil > Wetlands > Permafrost | place: Sweden: Stordalen... | reverse complement strand
TGGGGCGATCGCCCTGGCGTTCAACGCCGGTCTGTGCTTGTTCGCCCGGGCCGCCAATCGGGGAACCTGAACGCCGCATGAGTGACGCCGCCCGCGCGCAGGCGCCCTGGCCCGCGATGTCGATCGCCCAGGCTCACGCCATCCTCACCGCGCCCGGGGCGCCGTTCGAGATGGAGGAGCTGGTGATCCGGGGAGTGCGGACCCGCGCCTGGAAGAACGCGCCGCCGTCGCTGCGCGCGGTCGTCGAGGCTGGCCGGGCCCACGGGGAGAAGATCTTTCTCGTCCATGAGGACGAGCGGGTGACCTTCGAGGCCTTCTTCCGCGCCGTCGTCGCCTTCGCTCGCGAGCTCGAGAGCCAGGGAGTGGTCAAGGGCGACCGGGTGGCGATCATCATGCGCAACCTGCCCGAATGGCCGGTCGCCTTCTACGCCGCCGCCAGCCTGGGCGCGATCGTCACCCCGCTCAACGCCTGGTGGACCGGTCCGGAGCTGGAGTATGGCCTCGTCGATTCCGCCGCCAAGATCGCCATCGTCGATGCCGAGCGGCTCGAGCGCATCAACGAGCACCTCGAGCACTGCCCCCATCTCTCCAGAGTTTACGTCGGCCGCCAGGACGAGGAGACGGCCAATCCGCTGGTGATCGAGCTGGAAAGCGTGATCGGGCCCCCCGACGACTGGACGCGCCTGCCCGATGCGGCCTTGCCGCCGGCCGAAGTCGGCCCCGAGGACGAGGCCACCATCTTCTACACCTCGGGGACCACGGGAAAGCCGAAGGGGGCGCTCGCCACCCAGCGCAACGTCAATTCCAACATCATGGCCGGAGCCTGCTCGGCGGCCAGGTCGTTCCTGCGCCGGGGGGAGACGCCGCCCATCGCCGATCCGGCCGCTCCCCAGCGTTCGACCCTGCTGTCGGTGCCGTTCTTCCACGCCACCGGCTGCTTCGCCATCCTCAACCCCAGTCTGGCCGGCGGGGCAAAGCTGGTGATGATGCGGCGGTGGGATCCCGTCCGCGCCTTCCAGCTCATCGAGCGCGAACGGGTCTCCTCGGCCGGCGGCGTGCCGACCATCGCTTGGCAGCTCATCGAGCACCCCCAGCGCGGAAACTATGATCTCTCCTCCCTGGAGAGCGTCGCCTACGGTGGCGCCCCCTCGGCCCCCGAGCTGGTGCGCAGGATCCGCGAGACTTTCCCAAAATCCCAGCCGGGCAACGGCTGGGGGATGACCGAGACCTCGGCCACGGCCACCAGCCACGGAGCCGAGGACTACGAACACCGCCCCGATTCCTGCGGGCCGCCGGTGCCGGTGACCGACCTCAAGATCATGACCGTCGAGGGCGACCGCGAACTCCCTGTCGGCGAGGTCGGCGAACTCTGGTGCAAGGGTCCGCAAGTGGTGAAGGGCTACTGGAACAAGCCCGAGGCCACCGCCGAGACCTTCCACGAGGGATGGGTCAAGACCGGCGATCTGGCCCGCCTGGACGAGGAAGGATTCTGCTTCATCATCGACCGGGCCAAGGACATGCTGATCCGCGGCGGCGAGAACATCTACTGCATCGAGGTCGAGAACGTTCTCTACGACCATCCGGCGGTGATGGACGCCGCCCTGGTGGGTATACCGCACAAGACCCTGGGCGAAGAGCCGGGCGCCGTCGTCACCCTCAAGCCAGACGCCTCGGCCACCGAGGACGAACTGCGCGCTTTCGTCGCCGAGCGCCTTGCCGCCTTCAAGGTCCCCAAGCGCGTGATCTTCTGGCGCGAGACCCTGCCGCGCAACGCCAACGGCAAGATCATCAAGTCCGACCTGCGCAAACTCTTCGTGGAAGAGGGGATGTAACCTGTTCTTCTCCTCCCTCGCTTCCGCTTCCCCGTTTCGCCGCGCGGGAGTAAAGGCTCAGCCTGTTCCGCAACCGCCAGGGAACTTTTAGGCCCATGCGCGTGGGAAGAGATCCCCTGAGGCGCGGCCGCTCGGACGCAGGCCTGCCCGACCCCGCCGCTACCGCGGTGTTCGCCGCTTGCGCCGGGGTCCTCGCCGCCGGATCGGCCAGCTCCCAGTCGATGCTCTCGCACAACTCCGGCGCCGCCTACGCCCCCATCGTCGAACTGATCGGTCTGGCGATCGTCGCCCTGACGGCTCTGGCCGCCATGGGCGTCATGCTCGCCTGGATCTGGCGGGTGGTCAGTCGGCGCCCGGAAGACGACTTCGAGAACAGCACGATCGAACAGACCCCGGACCCTGTCGTCGAAGAGCCGACCAGCCGGTAGCGAAGTCCCCTCAGAGCCCTGGCGCGACGAGGATCTTGATCTGGCTCTTGTCGCTCTGCAGGCGGGTGAAGGCGGCCGGCGTCTCGTCGAGCGAAACGACGCTGGTGATGGTCTCGCCATAGCGGGTGGCGCCCTCGGCGAGGTTCCTCAGCGACGCGGCGAACTCCTCCTGGCTGTAGCCCAGCACATAGCGAAGCTCGATCTCCTTGGTGATCATCACCAGCGGTTCGAAGGCGTCGGTCTCCATGCACACGCCGGCGACGACGATGCGGCTGCCCACCGGGGCGCCGAGCGCCAGGGCCTGCAGAACGCCGGGGGCCCCGACGCACTCGAAGATGATCGGCCGCTTGACGCTGCCTCCCTGGGCGGCGGCCACGAAGGCCTCGGCCCGGGTCACCGGCACCCGCATCCCCGCCCACGAGGCGTGCGGTGACACCAGCGCCGGATCGACCACGGCATCGGCCCCCATCCGTTCCGCCGCCGCCCGCCGCTCGGGGGAAAAATCGCTGGCGATCACCGGCCCCAGGCCCCTGGCCTTCAGGGAGGCGATCACCGCCAGGCCCACCGGACCGCAACCCACGACCAGGAATACGTGATCGGTGTCGCCCTGGGCCTTGGCCACCGCGTGCTCGCCCACCGCCAGTGGCTCGGTGAGCGCGGCCTGCTCCGAAGCCAGCCCGTTGGGAACTTCGAGCATCAGCGCTTCGGTGAGGACCATGGTCTGGGCAAACCCGCCCGGGACGCGGCTGGAATAGCCGATGGTGTCGGCGCCGTCGGCGCGCAGCAGCCCGGGGATCGAGACCACCCTGGCGCCCGGGCGGAACCGGCCGGCGGTCTGCGGTCCGTTCTCGAGCACCTCGCAGCAGAACTCGTGGCCGAAGACGGTGTCGGCGCCCTTGGTCATCTGGCTGAAGCCGCCGACCTTGGCGGTGAGGTCGATCATGTGGTCGTAGTGGTCCAGCGCGTGCAGATCCGACCCGCAGATGCCGCACACCAGGCTCTTGACCAGAACCTGGCCGGCCCCAGGCTCCGGCGGCGCCATCTCGTCGACGACAAGGGCGCCGCCCCTGCGAATGACCGCACGCATCGTATCGGGACTCCCGCGCCGGTCCGGAAGGACCGACGGACGGAACCTTAGGCCGTTCTCCCCGGCCCCCGCTAGGCCAGCGTCCGCTCGAACTGAATGAGCCCGCTCCCCAGCCCCGACCTCCCGTCATCCCGGCCGCGGCGGACCCCGGACTTGATCCGGGGTCCGCGGAAAGCCGGGACCCAGAAGATCGGGCGCCAATGCGAGTGGCGTACGCCCATCGTGCCTGCCGTCGTCCCGTTGCGTTTTGGTGAGCGTCAGACCGGTTGACGTTGGCGTTGTGAGTGTAGGGTTCCTTCGTTCCAACCGTCTGTGCTACGTTGTGGCTCAGAGGATCGACAATGATCGCGAATACCATCGTCCGCGCCCGGATTGACGGTCGCATCAAGAACGAAGCCGCCGCCGTGCTTGAAGCGATGGGACTGACGGTTTCCGACGCCTTTCGGCTGATGATGACGCGGATCGCGGCCGAGAAGGCCCTACCGTTCGAACCTCTCGTGCCAAACGCTGAAACGATTGAGGCGATGAAAGAAGCCCGACGGGGCGGCCTGCCGAGGTTCGAGAGCGTGGACGGGCTCCTCGCCGACCTGAATGCGGCAGATTGAGCGAACGAGCCGATTCAAGCGCGACTATCGGCGGGAAAAGGTCGGGCCGACACGGCAAAGACGCTTGACAAGGCATTGTCGAGTTTAGTCGGCCAGCTTGCTCGCGACATTTCCCTGCCTCGGCGCAATTTCGATCATCCCCTCCCAGGGGAGTGGGCGGACCACCGCGACTGTCACCTACGGCCGGACCTCGTACTGATTTATCGCAAGCCGGATCCCGACACACTGACGCTGGTCCGGCTCGGCTCGCATAGCGAGCTCGGCCTCTAGCCCTGTCTGGAGCCCAAGGATGACCAACCCGCGGCCTCGCCCAAGAGCTTCAACAGGGCCAGCTCGGCGCTGCGCCCATGGCTGGCGAGGCGTCGCGAGAGGCGTCCCTGCTCGAAGGCCTCGAGCACGGCGGGGTGCACGTAGCAGGTCCGGCAGACCGTCGGCGTATTGCCGAGGATCCCGGCCACCGCCTTGACGCATATCGCCACCAGCCGCTTGGCGTCGGTGGCGCTCGTCGCCGCCGGCTGCAGCGCCAGGGCCCGCGCCGCCGACAGCGTGCCGGCCCAGGTGCGCACGTCCTTGGCGCTGAAGTCTTCGCCCATGGCCGCGCGCAGATAGGCGTTGACCTCGGCGCTGCCAATCGCGTGCCGGTCCCCGTCGTGGTCGACATACTGGAAGAGGCGCTGCCCGGGCAGGGACTCGCACCGCTTGAGCACCCGCGCCAGGCGGCGGTCGTGGAAGTGGGTCTTGTGCTCGACACCGCTCTTGCCGCGAAACTCGAACACCGCCCCGGCGCCGTTCAGCTTGACGTGCCGCTTACGAAGGGTCGTCAGGCCAAAGCTCTTGTTCGTCCTGGCGTATTCGTCGTTGCCGACCCGGATCAGGGTGACCTGAAGAAGGCGAACGGCCGCCGCCAGCACCTTCTCCCTGGGCAGGCCGCGGCGGCGAAGGTCGGCGGCGATGCGGCGCCGAAGGCGGGGGAGGGCGCGACCGAAGGCCAGCGCCCGCTCGTACTTGGCTTCGTCGCGGAAGCACCGCCAGGCGGGGTGATAGCGATACTGCTTGCGTCCGCGCGCATCACGGCCGATCGCTTGGATGTGGCCATCCGGATCCTCGCAGATCCACACGTCCTTCCAGGCCGGCGGGATGACCAGCCTGTGGATGCGCTCGAGGATCTCGGGATCGCGCACACGCCGCCCGCCGGGACCGATGTAATCGAAGCCGTGAGCGGTCGCGACCAGCCGGATGCCCGGGTCGTGATCGTGGACGTAGGCCAGGCCATGATGCTCGGCCAGTACATCGGGCATGTCCTTGGCCACCGCCGCCTATTCCTTTGCCGATCCCTAGTGTTGGCCAACGCGCCGCCACCCCGGCCGTTCCTGGCTGGCCTGTGTTGCCCGTTGTGGGAAAGTGAATCGACGCTCTATCGCGCCTCCACCGGACCTGATGGGAGGCAAGGACGTTTCAACCCGCGGGAATATTGTTCTAGGCTCGCCGCGAGCCCCAAGGAGACTCCAAACGTGGCCCGGATTCCCTACTTCGACACCACGACCGCCACCGGCCGCGCCGCCCGGGCCTACGAAAAGCTGCCACCCCTCAACATCTTCCGGATGATGGGCCATTCGGGCGAGCTCATCGACGGGTTCACCAAGCTCGGGACCCAGATCCTCAATTTCACCAGCCTCGATCCGATCCTGCGCGAGGTCGCCATCATCCGCGTCGGCGTTCTCTCCAAGGCCAGATACGAGGTCTTCCAGCATGAACGTATCGGCCGGCGCTTGGGCATGTCCGACGCCCTCATCGCCGCCATCCATGAGGGTCCGACGGCAAGCGTCCTCAAGAAGGGCGAGAGCGAGGTCATGCAATACGCCGACGATGTCGTCGCCAATGTGCGGGCGAGCGATGCGACCTTCGAGCCGCTGAAGACGCGCCTGGGCTACAAGGCCTTGCAGGAGCTCACCATCACCATCGGCTACTACATGCTGGTCTCGCGCTTCCTCGAGACTTTCGATGTCGACATCGAGGACACCCCTCCAACCTCGCCCTAAATGAGTTAAGCGCCGACGGGGGAGTCTTGAAATGACGCGGGCGAGCCTGCTGGAGCGGCGAGACCGGGCTCTGGGAGCCGGCGCCCAGCTCTTCTACACGACGCCCCTGACGATCGTGCGCGGAGAGGGGGTCTACCTGTTCGACGACGAGGGTCGGCGCTATGTGGACATGTACAACAACGTGCCGTGCGTGGGTCACGGCCATCCGCGGGTGGCCGAAGCGATGGCGCGCCAGCAGGGGCTGCTCAACGTCCACAACCGATATCTGCACGAGGGCATCGTCGCTTTCGCCGAACGGCTCGCCGCCCTGCATGGGCCGGCGATCGAGAGCGTCGTCTTCTGCTGCAGCGGAACCGAGGCCAACGAGGTGGCGATCAGGATGGCGCGGTTCGCCACCGGCAGGCGCGGGATCGTCTGCACCAACGCCACCTATCACGGCAACAGCGAGCTGGTGGGGGGCCTTACCCGGGCTGGGGCCGGTCAGCCGGCGAACCCCGAGGCGCGGGCCTTTCCGTTTCCCGAGAAGTTCAGGCCGCCGGCGCCGGGGCTTAGCGAAGATGCGCTCGCCGACGCCTATCTGGAGAAGCTTTGCGGCGCGATCGGGCAGCTTAAGGCGACCGGGGTGGGGCTGGCGGCGCTGATTGTCTGTTCGATCTTCGCCAACGAGGGGCTGCCGGACGTTCCGCGCGGATTCATGAGCCGGGCGGCGAAGATGGCGCGCGAAGCCGGCGGCCTGGTGATCGCCGACGAGGTGCAGGCCGGCTATGGCCGCACCGGACAGTGGTGGGGCTACGGCGTTACCGATTTCTCCCCCGACATCATCGTCACCGGCAAGCCGATGGGGGCGGGCCTGCCCTTGGCGGCGACGGCGGCCAGTCGGTCGCTGGTCGAGGGCTTCCGCGCCAGGACCCGCTATTTCAACACCTTCGCCTCGACTCCGCTTCAGGCGGCCGTGGGCATGACGGTGCTGGACATCATCGAGGACGAGGGGCTGACCCAGAACGCCGCCAAGGTGGGCCGGGCGCTGAAGGCGACGCTCGCCGAACGCAAGCTTCGCTGGGCCAGGATCGGCGATGTCCGCGGTCACGGGCTCTTCATCGGCATCGAGATGGTGAAGGGCGGCGCGGATAATCCGCCCGACCGCGCGGCGGCGATCGATATGGTCGACCGGCTTAAGGAGAAGGGGTTCCTCACCAGCAACGCCGGCGCCTTTGGCAATGTGGTGAAGATCAGGCCGCCGCTGACTTTCGCGGAGAACGACGCCGAGGCCTTCCTCGAAGCCTTCGACGCCACCCTCGCCGACCTCGATGGATAGGGATCGGGCGCGGGAGATATTCACGCCGGCAGCGCTGGAAGCGTTGAAGTCCTTCCCGGTCGACCCCAGGTCGCTGGAGCTGGTCTCGCTTTCAGAGAATGTCACCTTCCGCGTCACCGACGCGCGCGACGGCAGCGACTATGTGCTGCGTCTACACCGGCCGGGCTACCACAATCTGGCCGAACTCGAATCCGAGCGGATGTGGACCAAAGCCCTGGCGAGGGCCGGGATGGGCGTTCCGATCGGCGTCAGCGGCCGCGACGGATGCGACTATGTCAGCGTCGAAGTCGCCGCCCTTGGCCAACACCGTTTCGCGGGGATGGCGCGGTGGACCCCCGGCGAACTTCTGGCGAGCGTGCTCGCGCGCACCGATGATCCCGGTCGGTCCGGTCTCCTGGTCGAACAGCTGGGCCGGATCGCCGCCGCGCTCCACAACCAGTCGAGCGCCTGGCGCCCGCCGCCGGCGTTCACCCGACACGCGCTCGATACCGAGGGACTGATGGGCGGGGCGCCCTTCTGGGGGCGCTTCTGGGACCATCCGGCGCTGTCGGCGAGCGAGCGGGAGCTGATGCTGGCGGCGCGCGCCCGCATCACCGAGGTGCTGGAGCGCTTGGGCCGGCGACCTTCTAGCTACGGCGTCATCCATGCCGATCTGCACCCGCACAATGTGCTCATCGACGACCGAGATCGGCTGACGGTGATTGACTTCGACGACACCGCCTTTGGCTGGCGCCTCTACGATCTGGCCGTGGCGCTGCTCAACTACGAGGGGAGGGCTGATTTTACCGCGCTTGAGAGCGCCTTCCTTCGCGGCTACCGGGCTAGGCGCGACCTTTCGGAGGCGGATGAAGCCCTCATTCCGATGTTCCGGCTGGTCCGCAGACTGGCGGTCATCGGCTGGCTGCATCAGCGCCCCGAAATCGACCGCTCGGCCATCTTCGACCAGATGAAGGCCGAGGTGTGCGAGCGATGCGCGAGGTTCGAGCCGCCCTGCTGACCTCGGCCGGCCAGACGCGCCTCAGCCCTCCTGGGCGTAGCCGAGGTCGCGGTTGAGTTCGTCGACGATGGCGATGGCCGCGCCGGCGACAGTGGTCCCGGGCGGAAAGATCAGCCGCGCGCCGGCGCCCCTCAAGGGAGCGTAGTCGGCAGCCGGCACCACGCCTCCGACGACGATCATGATGTCACCGCGGCCGAGCTTGCTGAGCTCGGCGGCAAGTTCGGGCACCAGGGTCAGGTGACCGGCCGCCAGTGAGCTCGCGCCGATCACGTGGACCTTACGCTCCACCGCCGCCCTGGCGGTCTCGGCCGGTGTGGCGAAGAGCGGCCCGACCTCGACGGCGAAGCCCAAGTCTTCGAATCCGGTGGAGATCACCTTCTGGCCGCGGTCGTGGCCGTCCTGGCCCATCTTGGCGACGAGGATCGCCGGGCTTCGGCCGTCGGCCTCGGCGAAGGCCGCCGTCATCTCCCTGGCCCGAGCGATCCCGGGGTCGGCGCCGGCTTCGGCGGCGTAGACGCCGTGAACCACCTCCGGGGTCGCCTGGTGGCGCCCAAAGGCGCGCTCGAGGGCGAGGCTGATCTCCCCGACCGTGGCCTTGGCCCTCGCTGCCTCGACCGACAGCGCCAGCAGATTCGCGTTTCCCCGCGCTCCGGCCTCCAGGGCCGAGAGAGCCCAACGCAGGGGCGCCTCGTCGCGATCGGCGCGCAGTCGTTCGAGTTTCTCGAGCTGCCGCCCGAGCACGGCCGAATTGTCCACCGCCAATATCGGGATTTCCGTCCGCGCCGAGCTGACATGGCGGTTGACGCCGACCACGCTCTGTCGGCCGCTGTCGATCCGCCCCTGGGTGCGCGCGGCGGCCTCCTCGATCCGACGCTTGGGCAGCCCAAGTCCCATCGCCTTGGCCATGCCGCCCAGAGACTCGACCTCCTCGATGTGGACCAGGGCCGCTCGCGCCAGATCGTGGGTCAGCCGTTCGACGAACCAGCTGCCTCCCCAGGGATCGATGGTCCGCGTCAGGCCACTTTCGAGTTGCAGGAAGAGCTGGGTGTTCCTGGCGATGCGGGCGGAGAAATCCGTAGGCAGGGCGAGGGCTTCGTCGAGGGAGTTGGTGTGCAGGCTCTGGGTCTGGCCGCCGATCGCCGCCATCGCCTCGAGGGTGGTGCGGGCGACGTTGTTGAAGACATCGGCCGCCGCGAGGCTCCAGCCGCTCGTCTGGGTGTGGGCGCGAAGGGCCAGCGAGCGCGGGTCGGCGGGGTCGAATCTCCCGCGCATCAGCCCGGCCCAGAGCAGGCGCGCCGCCCGCTGCTTGGCGATCTCCATGAAGAAGTTCATGCCGGCGTTCCAGAAGAACGACAGCCTGGGCGCGAAGGCGTCGACGGTGAGGCCGGCGGCGAGGCCGGCGCGCACGTAATCGAGGCCGTCGGCGAGGGTGTATCCAAGTTCGAGATCGAGGGAGGCCCCAGCCTCCTGCATGTGATAGCCGCTCACCGAAATGCTGTTGAACTTCGGCATCTCCGCCGATGTGTAGGCGATGATGTCCGAGACTATCCGCATCGAAGGTTCGGGCGGATAGATGTAGGTATTGCGCACCATGAATTCTTTGAGGATGTCGTTCTGGATGGTGCCCGAAAGGGCGCCGCGGGCCACGCCCTGCTCCTCGGCGGCGACGATGTAGAGGGCCATGACCGGCAGGACGGCGCCGTTCATGGTCATCGAGACGCTCATCCTCTCCAGCGGGATTCCGGAGAATAGGGTCCGCGCATCCAGAATCGAATCGATGGCGACGCCGGCCATGCCAACATCGCCGCGCACCCTGGGATCGTCGGAGTCGTAGCCGCGGTGGGTCGGCAGGTCGAAGGCCACCGACAGGCCCATCTGCCCGGCGGCGAGGTTGCGGCGATAGAAGGCGTTGGAGTCCTCGGCGGTGGAAAAGCCGGCGTACTGGCGGATGGTCCACGGATTGGTGAGGTACATCGTCGGGTAGGGACCGCGGACGAAGGGGGCGATGCCCGGCCAGCCCTCGACGAAATCCACTCCGTCGATGTCGGCGGGGCCGTAGGCCGGCTTCACCGCGATGCCCTCCGGTGTCGTCCACGCCTCTTCCTCCGCCTCGGCGCGGCGGGGCGCGTCGCCGAAATCGACCACGGCGTCAAAGGCGATGGCCGAGAAATCCGGGATGAGGCTCATGGGGCCAGGTCCTCGAGGCGGATGGGCGCCAGCGGCGGGCAGCGGCTGTCGGCGCCGGCAAGGCGCGCATCCGGCGCCGGGACCGGCCTTGGCGACGCCGGCTCTACTTCGACAGCGGTGTCCGATTCGGGGCGGAACACGTTGACACCAATGATCTTCCTTGCCCCACCGGCTAGCCCTGCCTGGAGCAATTGGCGACCCTCTTCCAGCCATCCCCCGATGAGCCCTCCGGTGAGGGCCGCGGCCGCGCCGCCGACCGCCTCGATCCGCGTGAGCTTCTCCCAGGCCGCGCGAGCCATCTGCACCGAGAGACTCTCGAATGCCCAGCTGCCGCCGGCCGGATCGGCGACCGTACCGACATGGCTCTCCTCCATAAGGATCAGGCCGGTATTGCGCGCCAGTCGCCGGGCGAGGGGGGTGGGGCGTCCCACGGCGTCGGTGAAGGTTCCAAGAACGATGGTGTCCGCGCCCCCGGCGGCGGCGGCCAAAGCCGCCGCCGTGAGCCGCACGAGGTTGGTCCAGGGATCGATCGCGGTGAGCATCCGGCGCGAGGAGCGGGCCTCGATCAGCGCCCTCGACGGCGCCCCGCACGCCTGGGTGATCCGCCGCCAGACGATGCGGGCGCCCCGCAGCTTGGCGATCGAGACCAGCGGATCGCCATCGACAGCCAGCCCAAGAACGATGCGCGCCAACGCCTGCGCAGGCGCCACGCCGGCGGTCTCCAGCGCTCGGGCGTAGGCAAGCGCGCAGGCGCCTGCGAAGGCGATCTCGCAGGCCTCGCTAGCTCCGGCCTCGTGCGCGACCACGCCGGAGGCGAGGAATAGGCTGGCGCGCGGGTGGGTCGCGGCCAGGCGCGCCGCGACGTTGGCGCTGGCCGCCACGTGATTCTCGATCGCGCCGGGGCTGACCCCGGAGCGGGCGAGGGCGCTCAGCGGATCCAGGTGGAAACACAAGGGGGCGACCGGCGATGCCTTGGTCGCCAGCGACAGCCAGGTGGCGACCTGGGGACCAAGGAACCCCGCGTCCGCCGCCACGGGGGCGATGTCGGTGAGCACGCCGTCGACCAGTCGCGCCACGTCACCGGCCCCGCCGATCGCCACGCCGCCTTCGCCGGTCGGATCGAGCGCAACCAGCACCGAGGCGGCCCCGCCTCCGAGCGCCTCGAGAATCTCGGCATTGGCGCCGGCGACATCGGGGTGGCTCACCGGCGCGCGGATGTCCCAGTTCCGCTCGCCGGCGCGCCGGGCCCGATCCAAGGGCTGAGGGGGCGGCGCCTCCCCCGGCGAATGCAGGGGCGCGATGACGATCCCGTCGCTGGTCCGCGATTCGAGGGCCTCGAGCGGTTTGCCCTTGAGAGCACGACGCGTAAGCGCCAGCCAATCGGCCCGGCTGGCCGGGGGGAAAAGCTGGGCGAGGGAGGTCACCGGATCGGCCAAGGCGGCGCGTTTCCATCGCGCGGTGAGCGTCGCGCCTTTGATTGCAGACTACCGGTCGGGCGCGAGGTCAAGCCTCGAGACCGATCGGGTCCATTCGGGTCGGCTTCGACCCTTTCGAGTCCCCTTCCGGATCGAGCGAGGCGCCCGCCGGGACAATTAAGGGCCAAACGGAGTCGTTATCGACCAAATATTTACCATGTAGTGACATTGGAGGGTCGGTACCTCGGCAAGGCCAACATCATGAGCGATGCCGCGCGGCGGGATCGAGACGAGCCGCAGGATCGGCGACGGGAATCGAGGCGCCGCACCGTCCTTGCTGGCATCCTCGTCCACGGTTCGAAACTCTACACCACCGAGTGCGCGATACTGGACATCTCCAAGGTCGGCGCGCGCGTTCGCATTCCCGCCACCGAGGTGATTGGCCAGCCGGCATTCCTGGTCAATATCAGCCACGGGCTGGCCTTCGAGGCTGTCATGACGTGGCGGCGCGCCGATCGCATCGGCTTGAAGTTCAAGGACTATTTCGACCTCTCCAAGCCTTACAGCGGGGGTTCGCCCCTGCTGCGCCAGCTGTGGATCGAGCGCCAGGGCCGCTAGCCCGCCGCTAGAAGCATCCCGTCGCGCCTGGACCGGCAAAGCGCTCTGCGCCATGAACCGCCATGTCCGAAAGCCGAGCTTCTTCAGCGCCCGGGCGCGAGCGGGGCGTAGACGCCGCGGCCATGGCGGCCCTCATCGCCGGGGCCCTGGCGATCAGCGCCGCGCCGATTCTCGTGCGTCTGTCGCAGAACGGTCCGGCCGCCGCCGGTTTCTGGCGTCTGGCGCTCGCTCTGCCGATTCTGGCCGCCGCCGGCATTGGCTCTGGGCGCACGAGGCCGCGCGGTCCCTCGAGGGCGATGGTTCTGGCCGGAGTGATGTTCGCCCTCGATCTTGGCTGTTGGCACTACGGCATCCGCTACACCAGCGTCGCCAACGCCACCCTGCTGCCAAACCTCAATCCGATCCTGGTCACCGCCGGGGCCTGGATATTGCTCAAGGAAAGGCCAAGGCCCATCTTCCTGGTCGGCATGGCCGCCGCGGCCTGCGGCGCCGGCCTGGTGGCGCTGGCCGACCGTGGGCGTGGAGCTTCGGGCGCCGATACCGCGCTAGGAGATGCCCTCTCGGCCTCGACCGCGGTCTGGTACGCCTTCTATTTCCTCGCCGTGCGCAGCGCCCGGGCCAAAGATTCGACCCTGCGGATCATGATCTGGACGAGCTTGGTGGGCGCGCCGCTACTGCTCGCGACAGCGGTAGCCCTGGGCGAGCGAATCATCCCATCGGGCCAGACAGGATGGGCGGCGGTGTGCGGCCTGGGGCTGGTTCACGTCGCCGGGCAGGGGGCCATAGCCTGGGCCCTGGGCCGAGCGCCGGCCGCGCCCGCCGCTTTGGTCATCCTGGTGCAGCCCATCGCCTCGGCCGCTCTTGCCTGGCTCATTTTCGGCGAGACCTTGACCCCGCTCCAGGCCGTGGGGGGAGCGGTCGTGCTCGCCGGCATCGCGATCGCCCAGGCGCCCGCGCGCCTCGGAGCGGCGATGAGCGATACCGGCGGCGCTTGACGGGAACCACGCGCCAGCTAGATAGTTAGCCAACCTAATCGCTTTGCTTCGAATCGACGCTCAGGATGGCTGCCGCCTCAGGCCAAGTGGATGTGCTGACTCTGGCCGAGGAATTGCGGCCGGCGCTATTGCGCGCTTCGCGCCAGCTAAGACGGGAAGCCCAACGAGCTGGGGTCTCGGCGCTCGATGCCCAGCTGCTCAACGCCCTGCGCAAGCATCCCGGCGCCGGCGTGGCGGAGCTGGCGCTGGGCGAGCAGATGACGCGGCCATCGATGAGCGGTCACGTCAAGCGTCTGGCTGCGGCCGACTGGATCACCAGGGACGCCAGCGACCCAATGGACGGCCGCCGTGTCGGCCTGCGGCTCACGGCCGCCGGCGAGAAGGCCCTCGAGGCGATCCGCCGCCGGCGCAACGACTGGCTGGCGGTCCGGCTGGCGGCGATGGATGAGGAAGGCCGCTCCAGGCTCGCGAGCGCGATCGAGCCCCTGCTGCTCCTGGCGGGAGATCGCTAGCGTGGCCGGATCGGTGGTCGAGGCCGCGGCCGTTGGACGAGCCGAGAGCCCGCCCGAGACCCAGGCGCCGTTTTCCTCCGTCGTGCCCGCGATCATCGGCTCGGCCCTGCTGATGCAGACCCTAAACGCCACGGTCCTGGCCAACGCCCTGCCGACCATGGCCAAGTCGCTGCATCAGGATCCGATCCACCTGAACACGGCGATCACCGTCTATCTGCTGGCCTCGGCGATTTTCCTGCCGATCAGCGGCTGGGCCGCCGACCGCTTCGGCGCCCGCAAGATCTTCGTCTTCGCCATCGTCGCCTATGCCGCCTCCTGCGCCGGCTGTGGCATAGCCCATTCCCTGACGCAGCTTCTGATCGCGCGTTTCTTCGAGGGCGCCGCCGGAGCGATGATGGGGCCGGTCGGACGCCTGGTCCTGCTGCGCTCGACCCCCAAGCACAACCTCGTGCGCGCCATGTCGGTGCTCGTGATGCCGGCGCTCCTTGGCCCGGTCATTGGCCCGCCGATCGGCGGCGCCATCGTCACCTTCGGCTCCTGGCGATGGATCTTCTTCTTCAATCTGCCGATCGCCGCCCTGGGCGTGGCCCTGGTTCTGAGGTTCATCGAGGATGTCCGAGAGCAGGGCGCTCAGCCTCTCGACTGGGTGGGACTGATCCTCACCGGCGTGGGCATGGCGGCGGTCGTCTGGGGTTTCGAGAACATCGGACGCGGTCCGCTGCCCGGCTGGGCGGTAGCGGTCATGATGGCCTCTGGCGCGGCGCTCCTGGCCATCTACGCCTGGCACGCCGGCCGCACCGACCACGCGATCCTCGATCTCCGACTCCTGAAGATCCGGACCTTCACCGCCTCGGTCATCGGCGGCGGCTTCATGCGCATGGGCATGGGCGCGACGCCGTTCCTGCTGGCCTTGCTGCTGCAGATCGCCTTTGGCCTTTCGGCCTTCCAGGCCGGGATGATGACCTTCGCCAGCGCAGCGGCCGCCCTGGTCATGAAGACCTGCGCGCCGCCGATCCTGGCCCGGTTCGGCTTCCGCACCACCCTTTGCGTAAACGCCGTCGTAGTCTCGGTGTTCTTCATGGGTTATGCCCTCTTTCGACCCGATACGCCCCACTGGCTGATATACGCGGTGCTCCTGGGCGGCGGTTTTTTCCGCTCGCTGCAGTTCACCTCGCTCAACGGGCTGGCGTTCGCCGATGTCGATCACGCCCAGATGAGCCGGGCCTCGACCATGTCGACCATGGGCCAGCAGCTTTCGCAGAGCATCGGCATCGGCATGGCCGCGGTGCTGCTGCATCTGTCGCTGAAGCACGCCCACGCCCATCACCTCACCGCCGGGATCATCGCCCCGACCTTCATCGTCATCGGCGTGGTGGCGCTCCTCCCACTGCTCTTCTTCCTGCCACTTCCCCGCGACGCCGGCGCCGAGCTTCACGGTCCCGAAAGAACTCGCAGGGTGCGTGGAGCATAAGGAACGAAGGATCAGCGGCTTCAGCCCGCGGGTGATCGCTGATAAGCTTAGACCCAGACCCTCGGAGAGTGACCCATGAACGCGCCCCTGCGCCACAGCCGCGAAGATCTGATGCGGAGCCATCCCTACGCCAAAGCCCATGAGGCGGCGGGATACCGGCTGCATGGAGGCTTCACCGCCGACGGCGGTTATGTCTCGCCCCGGACCCTCGTCAGGACCCCGGCGGTGCGCGCCTGGGGCGAGGCGCTGACGGCGCGCGGCTGGCCGCTCATCGACGCCAGCGGCGATCTGCTGGCGCGCGATGGCTATCCGAGCCTCTCCCAGCACAAGATGCTGCTCGAGGCCGGCCTCGGCCAGAACCTGTGGGATTCGCTCTCCAGCACCGGGATCATCGAGGGGCGGGGACAGGGGCTCTGCAATATCGCCGCGCCGCCGTTCGCCGCCCTGATCGCCGAGCCCTTGGCCGACACCGCTACCGGACACCTCGATCTTGGCCTTCTCTACGCCCACGGCGCCGACGAGGGCGGCGATCCGGCCAACCCGGGGGAGGGGGCGCACGACGCCATGTGGTTCGCCGCCCGCGACCTCGTCTTCGGTCCCGGCGCCTGGCCGGTCCCCGAAGCGCCGGCGAGCATCTCACGCGACGTCGAGGGCCGGGAGATGCCGCAGCTGCCCGAAGGGTTCGAGCAGTTCATCAAGTTCATGATGAATGTGCTGATGATCGAGATCCGCGCCGAATCCTTCTTCGCCCTCTGCTGCAGCCTCTTCCGTGACCCTGAACTCTTCACCACCCGGCGCGATGAGGCGACGCTCGCCGCGACCCTGGTCGAACGCATCCGCTCCGACGAGCAGATTCATGTCGGCTACCTCCAGGTCGTGATCTCCGAACTGCGCAGCTTCACTTGGAAAACCCTGAGCGGCCAGAGCGTGGTCGGGGCGGAAATCCTCGATCCGGTCTGGGAGCGGATGGTGGAATGGCACGGCGTGACCGAGCGCGAACTGGCCGCCGCGCGAACCCGCGCCAATCTCGAGCCCCGGGTCGTGGCCGCCCTTGGCGAGGGGCCGGCTCGCGCCTTCCTTGTGAGGTTCGATTCCCTGGGCGAACGCCTGGCGGCCTGAGGGAACGGAGCTGAGAGGCGAGCTATCGATTTTCGATCTCCAGTTCGACGGCCGTGGCCAGCACGCGCCAGGCCGCGGGCGTCAGCACTTCCTCGAACACCGTTTCCAGCACCATATCGGCCGCTCGACGAGGCGCTAAGCCGCCGGGGCTAGCCACATCGAGACGGCCAACGAAGTCGGTCCAGGCTCTGACGTCGGCGGCCAACTCGCGCGCCAGATCCACCAGGACGGTGAGGTCGGCGGCGGCGGTGGCGCGCCCCGCCGCGACTCGGGCCGCGCTTTCGCGGGAAAAGTCGGCGGCGAAACCGTCGAAACTGTTGAGAAACTTGCCGCGAGGGTCGGGAGAGGGTCGCATGGGCGACGGAAGATTGCATAAGGCAATCTTCGACGCAAGACTGATAATTTCTTTTTGCAAATCACTCGTCGAGACCTCGCGCCTGGCACTTGCCAAGAACGTCTCGGCTCTTGAATTCCGGCGCCGACGAAGGACAAGACGTCCATGGCGCCAGAAGCTCAGATCGACGGGGAGAAGAGTCCCGGCCCGGCGCGCCTGTTCATCGCCTTCCTTCAGATCGCCCTCTCCGGTTTCGGGGGCGTCCTGCCGTGGGCGCGACACGTGCTGGTGGAGCGTCGCGCCTGGCTCGATGAGGATACTTTCAACGAGACGCTGGCGCTCTGCCAGACCCTCCCTGGCCCCAACATCGTCAATCTCTCCATCGTCGTGGGCTCACGGTTCGCCGGGCCGGCGGGCGCCCTGGCCGCCCTGGCCGGCCTCACCCTGGTCCCGGTGGCGATCATCATCGCCCTGGGAGCTCTCTACGGCCGTTTCGGGGATCTGGGCCGAATTCCGGGCGCCGTGGCCGGGCTCGGGGCGGCGGCCGCCGGCCTGGTGGCGGCCACGGCGGCCAAGATGGCCCAGCCGCTGATCCTGCGGCGCCCGTTCCGCGCCGCGGCGTTCGTTGCCATCGCCTTCATCGCCGTTGGCCTGCTTCGCTGGCCGCTGCCCTGGGTCCTGGCCGTGCTGGCGCCGGCGAGCGTCGCGGTCGCTTGGAGATGGGGCCGATGAAGGCGGGGGGAGGTGCAACGCTCTGGGCGCTCGTGGCGCAGTTCGCGACGCTTTCGCTGCTCGCCTTCGGCGGGGCCAACGCCGTCGTGCCCGAGATCCACAGACAGAGCGTCGATATCCATCACTGGATGAGCGACCGGGAGTTTGCTTCGCTCTTCGCCCTGGCCCAGGCCGCCCCGGGCCCGAACTTCCTGATCTCCACCCTGGTGGGGTGGAAGGCGGCCGGCCTCGCCGGCGCGCTCCTGGCGACCATCGCCATGTGTGCGCCCTCCTGCCTGCTTACCTATTGGGTGGCCAGGGTATGGGACCGCCATCGCGATGCCCGCTGGCGGGTAATCCTGGCCGCCGGACTCGCCCCGGTGACGGTCGGCCTCGTCAGCGCCAGCGCCTGGCTGCTGGCGGTGGCGGCCGATCGAGGGTTGCGTCTGGCGCTCGTCACCGTCGCCACGGCGATGGCCGCCTACCTCACCCGTCTCAATCCGTTGTGGTGGCTAGCCGCGGCGGCCGCCCTGGGCTTTGTCGGCGCCCTCTAGAACCAGCGGCGATCGGCTCAGCCGAGGTCCGATTTGCGGCGGAAAGTCCGCAGCACATCTCGGGCCTGGTCGCGCCGCTCCTCGGGAATGTCGGCCCAGATGTCCAGGATGTCGTTGCCGGCCTCGGAGGGATCGAACTCGAGAAGATGTCCCGGACGGGTGTTCAGCACCGGCGCGATCTTGAGCAGCCACTTGTCGGAAAGCCGCCGGTCGCCCGATTCCAGCAGGCTGATCACCGCCCCGGTCGTGCCGATGGCTTCAGCGAGCCGTGCTTGGGTCATGCCGCGATGTTCGCGCCAAGCCTTCAGATGATTGCGTTCGGGGTT
>Ga0182024_10010794_pt1 | contig 18546 bp, 11 predicted proteins | sample P32metaG_FD_120480 | JGI IMG/M metagenome (GOLD analysis project Ga0182024, IMG submission 120480) | Permafrost microbial communities from Stordalen Mire, Sweden - P3-2 metaG (Illumina Assembly) | ecosystem: Environmental > Terrestrial > Soil > Wetlands > Permafrost | place: Sweden: Stordalen... | reverse complement strand
GGCCTCAGTCTGCCGGAACGTTTGAAATCTCTCTCAAAATGTAGTGCAGACTCCGCGATAGCCTGAACTGATTCTGAAAGACTTAGGTCGTTCCACGTTCATCCCGTGACGAACTTCGGCTAGCATGCACCCGATGCCCCAGCGGAATTGATCCGTTTAGGATTGGTGCCGGAGGCCGGAAAAATCAATCGAAGTGGCGAAGGTCTGGCTTGTTGCCCACAAATGCACACTCATCTTAAATCCACATTCGTGCCGATCAATGAATTCTGGACTTCATCGCTGGTGACTTGGAAGTTAATCAACTGTGCTCTTCCGAATGACGTTGTAATCGCACAGTCGGTTGCGTCGCGGCCGGTTGCCATTAACACACGCCCGATGCGCCGAACATTGTGTCTGGCGTCGAACGTCCACCAGCGATCTCCCAGGTAAACTTCAAACCAGGCGCTGAAGTCCATGGGACTCGGGACCACGACCACTCCGATGTCGCCCAAATATCCCGTTGCGTAGCGAGCGGGAATGTTGAGGGCGCGACAGAAGGTGATAGCCAGATGCTGAAAGTCCCTGCAGACCCCGACCCGCTCCGTATACACTCCCAGCGCCGTGCGAATTGGATTGGAAAACTCGTATCCGAACGTCACCTTTTTATGCACCCAATCACATATGGCCAGGACGCGGTTCCAGCCTCGCGGAGCGTTCGAAAAGAGCTCCGCCGCAGTGTTGGACAAGAGATCCACCTCGCAATACCGGCTGTTCATAAGGTACGGCAGGACATTCAGGGGCAGTTCGTGGATGGGGACCTCGGCTGCATTCGGGCCTTCGAGATCGGGCAGTCCCGAGTCTTCGATGAGCGTGGAATTCTGGAATCGAATCTTGCCGGGCGGAGCCAACAGGCGGCAAGCATGATTGCCAAAGCTGTCCTCGTAGTTCTCGATATTTACCAGCGGGTCGGTGCTTAATTCGTCGGCCTCTCGTAAGTCATTCTTTCGCGACGGATGCACGTTGAGCAGGGTCACGATCGGTACTTCCCCAACCGTCTCGAATTGAATGTCGTAGCCAAGGCGAATCATCATAGAATGCAGTTTCCCTTGTGCGAGTGGGCTGCTGGCGCAGATGAGATGCAGAAACTATCACGTTAATCTAGTGCATGTTGCATATTTTTTCTTGCTAGTCTGGATCACAAATTCGGTATCCGCAATCAGTGTATGATGCGGTAGTTTCACATCAGAGGGCAAATTGACATACTGTTTGGGAATTGCGACGCAGGAAGGTCTGGTATTAGCCTCGGATTCGAGGACCAATGCCGGGTTTGATCAGGTCAACGTCTGTCGCAAGATGTATCGCTTCGTCCAGCGTGGAGAGAGGGTGTTTGTCATTTTGACCAGCGGTAGCCTCTCGATCAGCCAATCGGTGATCACTTTGCTGGGAGATGATTTCGATTCCGGACGAGGGCTTGCCCAGGCCAATTCTCTCTATGACGCTGCCCGCATCGTGGGCGACTGCGTGCGCCGGATCTCCGACATTGACCGGGCGTCACTGGAGCGTGATTCCTTCAGCTTTAACGTTCACTTGCTGCTGGGGGGACAGGTTCGGGGGCAACAGCCCAACCTGTATTTGATTTATCCGCAAGGAAATCCGCTGGCGGCCACAGAAGATTCCTTGTATTTGCAACTGGGTGAGTGCAAGTACGGTCGCCCGATCCTCGATCGCGGCATCCAAGCCACAACCTCCCTCGAAGTTGCGGCGAAATATGCTCTTCTCTCACTCGATGCGACGATGCGCTCGAATGTGACCGTCGGTCCCCCCTTCGATCTGTTGTTGTACAAGAAAGACAGCCTGGAAATTACGCGCTACCGCCGAGTTTCAGCCGGCGACAGAGATTTGAACTTAATCCACTCAAGCTGGGAGCAATCCCTTCGGCGGGCGGTGGAACAGTTGCCTGACATCGAATTCCAGTCTTCAGGCAGCGAAAACGCGGCGCAAAGCATCAGAGAAGTCGCGCGCACCAGCGGGTAGGTTCTCTAGGGCGCGCCGCGCAGTTTCTTCAATGACGTGCATTGGTTTTCCCGATAATCAATTCACGGTCGATACGCTATTCTGGCGAGGGCTACGGCGCCGCAATCATGATTATAGAAACGGATCCGTCCGATCGTAGCGGTGCGAAAGCCCTCCACCGGTACGAACTCGATGGCGCTTACGACGAGATGTTCAGCGCCGTGGACCATCCCCGAAAACAATATCGTCCGCTGCATAACCTGCTTCTGAACCTGGGGCCGGACGAGTTACTGCGCAGCAAACACGAGGCTGACCAATCCTTCTTCAACCAGGGAATCACTTTCACGGTGTATGGGAACGATAAAGGGACGGAGCGGATTTTTCCTCACGATCTGCTGCCCAGGATCATCACGGCGGCGGAATGTGAGAAGATTGAGCGCGGACTGACGCAGCGGATTACCGCGCTGAATCTGTTCCTCAAAGATGTCTACCATGATGGCAAAATCATTGAAGACGGCGTCGTGCCCGGGAGCATCGTCTACACCTGCAAACACTACCGCCGTGAAATGCGCGGCGTCAAAGTTCCCCGCGACGTATACATCACGGTGGTCGGGACCGACTTGATACGAAACCCCGAGGGGAACTTTGTGGTTCTGGAGGACAATCTGCGCGTCCCCAGTGGGGTCTCTTACATGCTTACGAGCCGCCGGGTGATGAAGCAGATATTTCCCGGACTGTTTCAGAAATGTCACGTGCGGCCAATCGAGCAATACAGCCAGGCACTTCTGTCGACGCTGCGGTCCCTCGCTCCCGAGGGCCGTTCCGAGCCCACCGTGGTTTTACTGACTCCCGGCTCCTACAACTCCGCTTACTTTGAACACACCTATCTGGCTCGGCAGATGGGGATTGAACTGGTCGAGGGACGAGATTTAGTGGTGCACGACAATGTCGTCTACATGCGAACCACCTTCGGCCTGCAGCGGGTTGATGTGATCTACCGGCGAATTGACGACGATTATCTCGATCCCCTGGTTTTCGAAAATGGCTCTTCGCTGGGTGCCGTGGGACTTTTTAATGCCTATCGCACCGGCAACGTAGCTTTCGCAAATGCGCTCGGGACGGGCGTCGCCGACGACAAGGCGATCTACGCCTTTGTGCCTAAAATCATTCGCTACTATCTCGATCAGGATCCGATTCTGGAAGGCGTCGAAACTCTGTTGATGTCCGATCCCGGGCAACGGGACCACGTCTGCCAGAGGTTGGACGAGTACGTGGAAAAGCGGTGGGCGAGTCAGGCGGGTACGGCATGCTGATCGGCCCGCATAGCACGGAACAAGAGCGCTCCGAATTTCGACAAAAGATTTATGCCCAACCGCGAAACTATATCGCGCAACCGACAATCAATCTTTCGACCGCACCCTGTTTTGTAGACGGAATGATCGAGCCTCGTCACGTCGATCTCCGTCCTTATATTCTCTACGGCGAGAAGATCACGATTGTCCCCGGTGGCCTCACCCGAGTGGCGTTGCGAAAGGGCTCGCTGGTAGTCAATTCCTCTCAAGGTGGAGGTTCGAAAGACACCTGGGTCTTGTAGAATCGAGATTTAGAAGAATGGGGTGACTAAACGTCATGCTTTCGCGCGTAGCCGACAGTCTGTACTGGATGAGCCGCTATTTCGAGCGGGCGGATAATGCCTCGCGTGTGCTAAAGGCGACCTATGGTCTGATTTTGAATCCCGCAAAGTTTTCCACGGAAGAGCGCTGGTTTCGCGCGGTCTCCTCGCTAGCCCCCGGTTCGGCTTCTAACAACGTCGACCCCCAGCGGGCTCTGTTTTCGTTGGTAGCGGATCCGGAAGGAACTTTTTCGATTGTGAAATGCATTAGCGGAGCTCGCGAAAATGCCCGACAAGTTCGCGAGGAAATCAGCTCGGAGATGTGGGAGCACCTGAATCGCCTTTTCCACGACGTAACTGGTTCTGAACTGAAACCCGATGATGATGCCGGCGCCATGCGAGTGGTGACCCTGGTTCGCGAAGGCTCATACCGGTTTAATGGAGTTACCGCCGCCACTATGAATCACGACGAGGCCTGGCATTTTATCCAGTTAGGCAAATATATCGAGAGGGCCTGCAATCTCTGCGTCATGCTGGACGCTTATTTTGTCGTCGGCAAGCATGCGGATGATCTCGATTGGGTGGGCTTGTTAAGCAGTTGTGCTGCGTTTGAAGCGTATTGCAAGGCATGCACCGCCGAACTCAAGCCGGAACGAATCGCGAATTTCCTTCTGCTGAAGCCCGAGTTTCCTTATTCGGTCCGTTATTCCATGGACCGAATGCACGAGGCCTTGACAGCGATCAGCAATCTTTCCTTGAGCCGCCGGACCGAGAATGTGGAAAGATTAATCGGGCGTTTGCGATCGATGGTCACCTACGTACAGATCGGCGAAATCATGGCCGGATTGCACAAATATCTTGCGGCAATTATTGAGCAATGTCGCGAACTGCATGCGGCGGTTCACGAGCTCTATATCGAATATCCGATCGAAGTTGCTTTTCAAAACTGAATGTTTTACGCCATTCGCCATTTTACGCGCTATCGCTACAGCCGCTCCGTCTGGCAGAGCATGATGGAGGTTCGCATGCACCCCAGAAGCGAGGGCAACCAGCGCTGTTTTGTTTTTCAGCTATCGGTAAATCCGCGCGCCCGGATTTTTGGCTATACCGATTCCTACGGCAATCTTGTCCACCACTTCGACCTGCCTTCCCGTCATGGCCAGCTCACCATCATCTCCGACGCTCTGGTAAATATTGACGCGCAGCCGTCGATTCCCGAAGTCATGGCCTACGAAAGCTGGCTCGAACTGGAGGAGCTCATCGAAAAAAAAGATTACTGGGACATGTTGATGCCGAGTTATTTTGCGCGCTCCTCCCCGGAACTTGAACAGCTCGCAGTCGAGATCGGAGCGACCGAAAGGAAGGGCCGAAGCCCTCTGGCATTCCTCCGGGATATTGCCTCCGGTGTGCATCGCAGTTTCAGCTACGTAAAGAAGAGCACTGCAGTAAATTCACCGATTGAAGATGCGCTTCGGTCACGGCAGGGCGTGTGTCAGGATTTTGCTCACATCATGACCGCACTCGTGAGAAATGCCAGAATTCCCTGTCGCTATGTCAGTGGATACATTTACCACAGCAGTGAAAATGCGCATCCCTCGGCGGACGGTGCGACGCATGCGTGGGTGGAAGCTCTGCTCCCAGGGATTGGCTGGGTAGGTTTCGATCCTACAATTAATCGACTCGCCAGTGAGAAGCATATTCGCACCGCAATCGGCCGCGATTATGCCGACGTTCCCCCCACCATGGGCATGATGAAGGGAAAAGCGGACACGCAGCTGCAAGTTCGAGTTCGAGTGACGCCGTCGCAAGCGGTGCTGCCCCCCGACGAGGAGTTCGCGGCGGACGAAGAGTGGTCCCAATTTCTTGACGAGACCCAGCAATCTCCTTTAGCCGAAGCTCAGCAACAGCAGCAGTGAAAGCGGTCCAGAATCTTTGTAAGCTGGAATCTAGATATCCGAGCCGCTGGACCGCATGTATTTTTAGCGACTTCCCCACTTACCAAACCGTCTCGACCGTGCCCGGCATAACCCTAGGACGTCGCGATGGCAGCGGGCCTAAAATGCCGCTGCCGTCAACTCCGCAAAAGAGCCGACTCAGAAAGGATAATTAGGGAATGGCTGCGCTATCGGTTGACCAGTTTCAACTCGCTGTAGTGGCTGAAATTTGAGACCTTGACCTCATCGCTACCCGGCAGGTAAAAACCAAATTTACCCGAGCTCAGATTGCCGCCGGTTGGGTTCCACGAGTCGAGGGGGACCCAGGAAGAACCTTGTTGGATATGGTGTACGATCCGGTTGGGTGTGATCACGATCTGGAAGGTCCGTGAGTTTTTCTTGTCCGTTTTGAAAGCAAATTTGGCTTCTTCCGTCTTCTTTCCGTCACGCATTTCGCTACGATAAAAATTGTTCTCGTCCATCTGGAAAAGTTCGTAGTTGCGGTCATCGATGTAATTGAATACCCACTGGAGACGGTGTCCTTTGTCGAGCATGGCGCTAAATACAAACGTGCCAACCGTCGAAGGAGCGTCATATAACACGAAACCCCCGCCGCGGTGGACGAACCAACCTTGGTTCGCCTTCCAGCCCGCTGTATCATGAAAGTCCTGCATCCCGCTAGCGGCAAGAGAGAGGGGACCGATTGTGCGTACTTCCCCGGCAACTACTTCCAGTGGAACCGAGCGCGGAAAGTTGCCAACGCGAGCTGTGAGTTGATAGGTGCCTGGCGCCACAACTACTGGCGTGCCACTCACAATGTTGGTCGGGGGCTCTCCATCTTTGACCAGAGTGACAACCGCATCGGCGGGCGAGAATGTGACCTTTAACTGGCCGGTCGCCGTATCCATAGCCGCTTCCGAAACGCTCACGGTTACGGTTGAGCCAGCCAGGAAATTCTTGTGTAGGGTTTTGGGGCTGAAATGGTCCCTACGCAATTCAATTGCGTGCTCGCCAGTGGGGACGCTTGGGAACCGGAATTTGCCGTCCGCTTGTTGCGTTCCGACCACCACTCCGTCGAGCAGGACCGTAGTTCCGGCGGCTACGCCATCAATGGCGAGCGAAGCCGCATGCAGGAACGGCGCCAATGCGAAATTAAGTTTGGCGGAATCTCCCTTGTGAATTGCAGCTTGCTGTTCAGGCGGAGTTTGAAATCCGTTCTTGGCTACGCGGACTGTATAAGCCTTAGGCGCCAGGTTGGAAATTCGCAACTGGCCGTCCTTATTCGTGGTCTTTTTTTGGAGTTGGTTGTTCAGATACACCTGGACGTCGTTCTGGCCAGTCACGACGAGTAGCGTGCCTATGTCCTGATCCGACACCAAGAATGTAGTAAGCGCGGGCGCCGGCCCCACGTCAATGGCTACCGTGTGACGGTCACTCCCTTGGCTTAGGCTCAACTGGTGGGTACCGGCGGGAACATTCGGAATGTCGATACCGTCGTCCCCAATCTCCACGTCGGGTTGGCTATCCAAAGAGAGCTTTGCATGAGACTCGCTGTAGTACACGTGCAAATGGTTTGCAGAATTACTGACCACAACCGCGTGCACACCCTTGGCACTAAGCGGGCCGCTGACGACCGGAACGGCGCCTGGGGCCGTGGTGAAGGCGAACGAAGCTTCGGCTTTGGATCCGGCGAATTTTAGCTGGTGTGGTCCGGGAGCGAGATTGTCCGCAGTCCACTGCGCACCATCCAGTTCGAATGCAGGTTGGTCGTCAAGCAAAACCTTCCCCGTCCCCGTATCGGCCGCTAGCTTTACTATCGGAAGCACTGGTTGCAGCGTCAGATCGACGGAGCCCGGCGCACCCGCGCGCGCTTCAAATCCAGTTTGGGCTGCTTGATAGCCGTCCAACTGTGCTTCGATCTGGTAAGTGCCAAAGGGCAAGCTAGCGTCGACGTCGGAGGCTCCTCGTACTTCGTTGTTGATCCGAATGGCGGCGCCCGGAGGCGAAACGTGGATGTGAACATTCATTGAAGCCACGACTGGCTCAGATGGGCGATGATGCCTGACCTTTACCAACACCAATGCCACAGCCAACAACAGCACCAAAATGCCGGCGGCGACCGCCGTTGTTGTTTTATTCGGCTTATTCAGCGGGATCGGGAGCGCCCTGAGACGGCTTAGAACCGGCGCCATACTGAGTCTGGAAGCCCATCGCGCCTGGACGGAACTACGCACCTTGGACAAAAAGTGGGGCGGTGCGGAAGCGGTATGGGGTCGAGGACTGTGGCTCGGCGGGGCTGACGACGCAGATACGGACTCGACCTCCATGCTCTGCAACGACCGCGCAGAGGGCATTCCCTGCTTGCCTAAAGGATGAGGTTGTGGTTTGGCAGCCAAGGCTCCAGGCGAGAAGAGAAGGGTCGCGTTGGGCATGCTCTCTGCGCCCTGCTCGCTATTTGCCGTGGTGGTCGGGGGCTTTGGTCGAATATTTCCCGTCGGCTTTGAGAGCTGCTCCAAACTGTTCACCAGCGATCGAACTTCCGCATCGTCCGCATGGCTTGCAGCCAGAGCCTTTGCGCGATCCCGATAGGATCGTACGGCCGAGATGTCTGTGACCTTCTCGGCTTCACGCTTGAGAGTTCGTAACTCTTCCAGGTCACGGCTGCGTGCCTTGGCCCGTTCTGCCTGAGCCATTTCACTTTGCAGGTTCTCGCGCGTCTGGAGCAGTCGCTTCTCGTTGGGATACGTAGCGAGGGCTTCTTGCACCCGCGCCAGTGCGCCCGCGAAGTCGCCTGTGCCCCGGAGTTTTCGCGCTTCCGAAAAACATTCATTGACGAGATGATCGCGCTTCCGATCGAGTAAGACGGTTTGCAAATTCCTGGCCAAGGGGTGTCCAGGGTTTAGCTCGAATGCCTGCTGGATGAGGTCTTCCGCAGCCTGCCAATCATTGTCTACAAACGTCTGCGCGCGTTCGATGAGAGTATTAAATAGAACGCTACGAGGAACCGGATTCTTTTCGTCGAGCTCATGAGCTTGCCGCAGAAGCTGAACGCCTTCGGTGAACTGACCCTGAGCACACAAAGCCTGCCCTTCGGTCATCAGTCGTTGCACTTCCGTTGCCTGTTGCAGGCCCGCCTCCGCAGCTTTTTTCAGTCCGGCTATCTCGGCATCATTGGGAAATTCGGGCTCCGCCTCCTGCAACAACTCCAAGGCTCGCGAGTAGGAAGCGGACTTCAGGCACGCTTCGATCTGCTCCGCAAAGCGAGCTTTGGCCTCGATCCTCGATTGATTCTCGCGCCTTTTCTCTAAGCGCTCGATTTCGAAATTCAAACCCGGATAGCGGTTGTAGATGGTACGCAGAATCTCCCAGTCGCCGAGCGAGTCACTGAACTGTCCTTGCTCTTCGTGGAAATGAGCTCGGGCCACAATTGAGTTCACTAAGTCACGTTTGTCCTCGACCAGCCGGAGCGCACGCTGGAAGTGGACCTCATCCGGGTGGACCTTAAGCGCTTCTTTCAGGATGCCGACGCGCGTGTCCAGGTCAGGCTCGCCCTCCACCTGCCGGTCCACGGTGGCGACAAAAGCAGACAGCTCTTGCCTTTTCTGTTCTTCGAGGTCAAACTTCAGAGCCTGAAAAAGGGCGTTATTCGGATACTTGGATATCCATGTGTCGCACAGGAGCAGAGCATTATTAAGATTGCCGTCGGCCCGATGCTTGCACATTTCCGCGTAGGCATTGTTAAGGGCGTCGTGTTCCGAGCGAACCTGATCGTAAAGAGTCTGATAGCTGGCTCGCTCCGGACTGGAAGAATCGGGAGCCCGCCGGTCCAATTCCAATACCAATGCCAGCTTGGTCAGGGCGTGGCTGATTTCTCCTTGTTGCCAGGCGTCCATGGCAGCATGATGCAGTTGCTTTTTTTCCTGGCGCAGGCGGTTATATTCCTGTTCCTGGCGGTCCACCTCCCCCAGCAACTGCATGGCGCGCGCTTCCGTAGGTTTCAACTGGAGCACATTCTGCAGGCCTTCCCGGGCATGAAGGTAGGCGTGATTGTCGATGTGCTGCTGTGCTAAGCGGTACCAGTTCTCGATCTGACGTTCGCTGCGCCGGCTTTCGATCTTGCTCTTTAAGCCCATGGCCGCTGCGTTGCCCGGCTCCAATTGCAGAATTTCCTGAATTTTCTGCAGTGCCAAAGGATCTTCATCTTCCTCGAAGCGAGCCTTGGCGCTGCTCAGCAACTGAGCCACAGTTTTCTGCCGAACCGACCGGTCGAGTTGCCGGCGCAGCATTGCAATGGAGGTATCGATGTGGCCTTCTGCTTCCAATCCCGACAGAAGTTCTCCGGCGTACTGATGATCGCCTTCTTCCAGTGCCTTGGTAGCGCGTTCCAACCTGGGGCGGAGCTGAGCGGCGTCAAAAAACTCGATCGGTTCATTGCGCACGGCTTTATTTAGGCTCTCGCCGAAATCACGCGCATTGGAGAAGCGGTGCCAAGGCTGCTTCGCCATCCCTTTGTGCACTACACGACTGATCGACTGATTCACTTCGCTATTGAGTTCCGACACCGGCGGAGGGACTTGATTCCGGATGGCGTCGACAATTTCTTCTTCATTGGCGCGGCGGAAAGGGTGCCTTCCGGTGAACGCTTCGTAGCACACCACGCTCAGAGAAAACAGATCCGAGAGCCCGGACAAAGGCTTGCCCTCAATCTGCTCGGGCGACATGTACAGTAAAGTGCCCTTCAGGCCAACGGTGGTGTGCACATTGGTCATGTGCGCCACACCGAAATCGATGATCTTTACCGAGTCATCTTCCATCACGAAGATGTTGCTGGGCTTGAGATCGCGGTGTACGAGACCGCGTTCGTGGGCTGCTTGTAATCCGCGGCAGACCTGGGACATGATCTCAACCGTGCGCTGGCCAGTCAGACGGTGACGAGCATTGCGGATCAGGTTGTCGAGAGTCGTGCCCGGTAACAAGGGCATGACAAAGTAAGGCTTCTGTTGGCCGTTCTCTTCAAACTGTCCGATATCGAAAATTTCGACGATGTTAGGATGGCTCATCGACGCGAGCACGTCGGATTCTTTGTAGAAAAGTTGGAGGGAGTTGGACTCGGGGGCATCGCGCAATGTCTTGAGCGCAACGTCCCGCCGAATCACTGTGTCATAGGCTCGATAGACCAGACCCATACCGCCCTGGCCCAGAACGTCCTTCACATCGTAACGGCCCGCTAGTTTCTGCGGCAAAACATGGGCAACCATGATTACCCTTTCGAATCGGCAGGAATCGCAAACAAGTTCAGGGGGGAAGTACCGCCCCTCGGCGCTAGGCCGCTGAGGAGCCTTCAAGGCCGGAAAGCCGTTGAAGAAACACGGACTGAGATATTACCCTAAAAAGCTCCGATTGGTAAGCTAAAATAACCCATTCAATTAGAGAGACATAGCGGGAAAACACCGGGGCCCGACCACCCGCAGGGAAGGCCTGGTTGTTTTGCTCAGAGACAATTCGACCCCGTGTTCAAAGCATTTCGGACTCGTCCACTCCGTCCATTGGCTACGAATGTGTGATTTTTTTGTGACAGACACTATTATTGAGGGCCTCAACCCTTGACCGCCGAGCGGATTTTTGGGGTACCCGAGACGGCAGCTTTCACCCCGGCGTCAGTTTCGATCAGCTCGAGGACTTTTCTGGTCATTTCCTCGTCGGTGTCCGGTGCCCTTCGAATTTCCACCGGATAGCGCACCATCAGTTCCAGCCCGGTATCGGCGAACTGGAGGCGCGCTTCCGGTCGCGGCCGCTCCACCTGAATATCAACCTGGCGCTCGATGGCGGCGTGCTGGCGCTCGATCGCATCTTTATATCGCGAATAGACCGAGCTCACGGCGGCCACAAGCTTCTCCTCCGCGACCTTATGATTTCCACCCGGCGCGATCATTACCACGACTTCGTGCCATGTGTACTCGGTTCCCGGGATCTGCTTGAAGAGTGGCGTGCTCGTTTGGAAAAGAACCGCGTTGGAGAACACGACGATGCGTCCCGTAGGATAGAAATCCAACCCCGTACCCGCCAATTCCATTAGGTACAGCCGCACAAGTCCGATATCGACGACGTCGCCGGTGACGCCGGCGACACTGATTCGGTCGCCGACCCGGATTCCATACCGTCCGATGATGAAAAAATACGCGGCAACGGAAAGAAGGACAGCTTGCAATCCAACGGCGATGCCCGCCGTGATGAATCCGGCAAATGTCGCCAGAGAACTGAACTCGCTGACGAAGCCCAGGATGAGGACCACTACGATCAAAAATCCGATCACGACCCGGCGCATGACCAGAAACTGCCGCCGGCGGCGGGGATCGCTTACATAGCGGAACGTGATCCGGCGCCAGATTTGCGAGAGAACCAGAATTACCACCAGGGCTACGACAATTCCAATCACACGGACGAGGAACGAGCGAAGTACTTCCTTGGATTCACTGGCCATCGAGTTCCGCCACTCGTCGGAGTTCGTGTTGCTGTCATTGAGGACGATGATTTCCTGGCTGAGCGGGAGAAGCGCGCCGGAAAGCTGTTTGAAACGCTCGGTAAGTTCCTGGAATTCCTGTTTTTCGGCCTGCAGTGGCTGAGGATCGGTGGCAGGCGGCTGAGCGGCCAGTTGCTGACTTCGCTGGATCGTAGTCCGAAGGGCGTCTCGCAGAGGCGTGCGCAACCGATCCGCCACGTCGCGCGTATAGTTGGTTTCTTTGATGATTCCATCGATCTGGTGCAGGGTGGAAACGTAGCTATACAACGTCATTGCCTCGCTGATCAAACCGCCGGAGTTGGCAAGCGAGGGTTTAGCAGCTGCCGGGGTGGGCGTCGTGTTCGTTTTTTGAGGCGTTGCGGTCGCACCGAGAACGTCAGGAATCGAGCGCGCGAGCTGATTGATGCCACCTTCGAGACCGCCGGAAATCTCGCCGTTGGTTTCCACGAACGATGCCATTTTGTTTACCGCATCAAGGAGAGCTTTCTGAAGCTCCAATTGACTCTGAAGAGCGTCTCGCTGGGAAATCAGCTCGCCCTGACGAGCCCGCGGTGTTTTCGCAATTTGCGAGTCCAGAGTTTCTATCTGCGATTGCAACTGATCGATCTGAGCCGAAGTCTTGGTCTGCATTTGGGCGAGATTCTGCTGTTGTGTGGTCTCGGCGGACGGCTGGTGCACTCCGTTCCTTTTCTGCTGGGCCGTAATCAGCGCGGCCTCGGCTTTTGCCGACTGAAAGGCGAGCCGCACAACCTGAGAGCCGAGAGTCTTGGCATTGTCCTGATAAATAGCGTCGCTGGGCAGCCCCACAGGTTGGATACCCGTTGTGGAGTGGCGATACCAATTAATGAGTTGGTTCAGGTGAGACAGCACGGCAGATTCGTCCAGTTGAATCGGCGGCAAGATGTTCGGTGAGGTTGGTGAAACCGGTGCAGCAAGCGCGGACGGTGGCTGCGTTAGCTTCGAATCCTGCGCCCACAAAAATAGTCCGCCAATGAAGGCCAGCGCGATGACAACGATCCGCTTACCTGCGCGGCGCAAGTTCGCGATCGGTTCCTTGATGGTTTCTTGCATATTGTTGGTTAGGATGCGTTCACTTTCGCTGGTTATTCTTTTTAAAGAGATGCCCAGAGGCATGGTCCAGTTGCGAACACCTTTTCGGAGCCTCTGGTTGCGGTCGGCTAGATGGACTGCCAGCAGGCAGAGATGCCATGTCTAGTTCTCCTCATACTCATCGGATCCCAGGACCCAAAGGAAACGCTGGAGGTCAACCATATCGCCAGGGCGAAGATCGCGCAGCTTGCCGGGAAAGAAACCGAGGAACTTGCGACGGGATCGCGCCGCCTTGGGCGAGTCCAGCGCTCGCAAAGACCGGGACGGTTGAGGCGGCGTGGACCTGCGGCTTGCAGCGCTAAGGTTGCTCGCAGAGGAACTGTTCGCATGCATGAATGGCCATTTACTCCAAGGCATTGAATTGGATTCGCGAAGAGTAGATTAGGTTTGGAAGGAAAGTTGACTGCGTTGAGAACAAAAGCGAAGCGAGGCACTTACAGGAATATGCTTGGCGAGGAGTCAGCACAATCGAGGAACTTACGTATCGCTTGGGGATAATCCCGTGACTCCATCGGTCCTTTTTCACGTTGAGGCGCAACGGGTACTGCTGAAGCAACCCGTTCCCATTTTGCCATCTTCTGCACTTCGCCTCCAGGTGGACTGATTGATCTGCTTGAGCCCGCCAACTCCCGAAAGTCTCCCTGCATCTTAAAATGGGCGCAATCCGCGGATTGGCGAACCTGCCTCCGCCTTGCGCACGATTTCTAGCTTGGGTTGGAGAGAATATGAAAATACTGCGGTTGTTAACCATTTTCGTAATTGGCGTCCTGGCGATCGCGACCACCGCTCTCGCCCAAGAGGTCAAGACCGATTACGATCACCATGCGAATTTCTCCCAATACCACACCTACTATTGGGAGAAGGTAAAGACAACTGATCCCCTGTGGCAAAGCCGCATTCAAGATGCCGTGGAACATGAGCTGCAAGCAAAGGGATGGCAGCGTGTCGACAGTGGCGGCGACGTCGCCCTGACAGCTGTGGGCAGCGCCGGCAACCAGCAGGAATACCAAACCTTCTACAATGGCATGGGCGGCTGGCACTGGGGTGGCTTTGGCGAAACCACCACGCAAGTGGAAAATTATACTGTCGGGTCACTAGTCCTGGATTTCTACGATACACACAACAAGCAGTTGATCTGGCGCGGCGTCGCCCAGGAATCGCTTTCGGATAAACCGGAGAAAAACGAGAAGAAGCTGGAAAAGGCCGTCAACAAAATGTTCGAACACTTTCCTCCTCAGGGAAGGAGCTAGATCATGAGCGGATGCAGGGCAAACGGTTTGGTTTCGCAACTGCATCCGCTCGGGAATATTTTCACGCCGCTCAACTGCGCCCCCACCCCGTTAATCCATCGTTGATTTCAATGGTTCGAATGCACATGCAGCAAGTTCATCGGCATGCGCTCGGATGTTCGTGATCTCACACTCGGGCCGAAGTCTAGGATTCGGCTTCAGCTTCAGTTCCTCTACCAACGGGGGTCGTTCATTGATGCAGCATGGCGCTGGAGCGAACGGAATGACGCGAGACCGGTGAAGTTCTCCCACGGGCAGATATGCGAGTTCCGACCCTTCAGCGCAGCAGCGTAGAAGCATGCTGCCGCGGCTCATATCGCCACGTCCGAGGAAGTCTCTGGGAAACAACAGCCGCTCTTCGAAGACTTCCTGCAGCGGGGTGACGTACTTGGAAGTCGCGATACTTCCCAGCAGGATAACGTCAGCCTCATTACCCACCAGTTCTCGCAGGTGCAGCAGATCGGAATCGAGGGGCAGTCGATAGTGCGAATTCTTCGCGTCGATGGAAATTGCCGAGATCCGGCGTAGTTCGCGCAAGGTGACGACCCTTTCTGGCAGCATCAATCCAGCCCCGGTAATAATGTGCACGCCCGCGACGCCTCGGGGAGGGCTCTGGAATTTTTCCGCGTAATCGAGCTTCCCGCGAAAATATAGGCTGCTGATGAATCGGTACACCTCCCCTAAGGGCGCTCCCGAATCCCTGAGGCGTACAGCGAGGTCAGATTGCCCGGTTGGACTGAGGAGCCTTTGCCCCTTGATCCCGGAGGCATTGGCGGGCGACAGCAGAAAGGTTCGGGCGCGAAGCGGAACAGTCTCTTCGTTTCTAACAGGGAGAGGTGACAGAGCGTGGTCGTGCAAAATCATGCGCTTCCTCATTCCCGCGGAGTTTTACGTCCGCCGCCTTTCCTATCACGCCCTGCGGCCATTTATCGGACCTCTTACAGCAAATGGCATCATAGGTTAGCCGATTTCGCATAGGCTTAAATAGCGTCTCGGCTCGAAACAGGGCATTTTGAAGAGATTTCCCGATTTACTGTAATTGACGAGCCTCGTGGTTCACAGCAACTTGTCAGGGGTGATCGGGAGGTCTCGCACTCGTTTTCCCGTGGCGTGGAAGATCGCGTTCGCGATCGCGGCCCCCGTTCCCGTAATTATGATCTCGCCGATGCCTCGCACGCCTAACGAATCGAGTTGTGGGTCCGGAATATCGATCGCGGATACGTCGATCTCTCCGATATCGGCATTCACAGGAATATGATAATCCGCGAGATGGGCGTTCATGATCCGGCCGTTTCGGGGATCCACCTGTGTGTCCTCGAGCAATGCCAGGCTAATCCCCAGACGATTCCACCAATAAACTGGCTCCTTGCGAGCCTCTCATAATCATCACTTGTCTTCACTTAGTTTCTCTATTTGATGCTCGTCGGATAAATTCCCCGCGTCCGAAAACCGAGGCGAATCATTTTGTCTCAGATGCCAAATCGCTCGCCGAGGATGGTTTTGCTTTGACCGGGATGGAATAAATCCATCGGGTTTCCTCTGTATTGCTGCACAGGTCTCCGGAAGCATCATAGTGGGGCCTCCTACGTCTTGAAGGGTCGATGGAAACTTGCGGCCTGGAGATCAGTACAGAAATCAAGGAAGTGCCGAGCGGAAGCTGAAGCTCCGCTCTGAAAGACGACATCACCTATGAAAAAACTAACATGTGGTCTACGTTGTACGATCGCGCTGTTGGCAGCGTCGCTGATGAGCGCGGCACTGGTGCAACGAGCTATGGGGCAGGACGACCAGGATGATCCGCCGAGTCGCGTGGCGCGTCTCGGGTACATGCAAGGTTCCGTTTCATTTCAACCTGCCGGAGAGTCGGATTGGGTGGAAGCCGCTCAGAACCGGCCGATGACAACGGGCGATCAGCTCTGGGCCGACAAAGACTCTCGCGCCGAGCTCTCTCTGGGATCGGCTGTGATTGCTTTGAACAGCAATACCGGAGTCTCCATTCTCAATCTGGACGACCGCACCGCGCAAATTCAACTCAGTTCGGGATCCATCAACGTCCGCGTGCGCCGTTTGGATCGCGACGATGTGTTTGAGATTGATACGCCGAATCAGGCGTTCTCCATCTTCCAGCCTGGGCGATACCGTGTGGAAGCCAGCGAAGATGGGAGTTACACCGTGGTGAGCGTTCGCGAAGGAGAAGGCGAATCAACCGGCAACGGCGAAACCTACACGCTGCACGCGGGGCAACGCGCCACCTTCGACGGAACAGATACGCTGAATGCCCAAGTGGAAGATCTGGGTGGTCCCGACGATTTCGACAACTGGAGCGAAGGTCGGGATCACCGCTACGAGAGTTCCCAATCGGCGAGATACGTCTCTCATGATGTCGTCGGGTACGAGGATCTGGACGACAACGGCGACTGGCGCCCGAATCCCACCTATGGCAACGTCTGGTATCCCCGCGTATCCGCAGGATGGGCTCCTTATCGTGATGGGCACTGGGCGTGGGTTGATCCGTGGGGCTGGACATGGGTGGATGACGAACCGTGGGGCTACGCTCCCTTCCACTACGGCCGCTGGCTGTCGGTTGAAGGCCGCTGGGGTTGGGTGCCGGGACCGAGGGAAGTGGCGCCGGTTTATGCGCCCGCTTTAGTTGTGTTCGTTGGCGGAGGCGGGGGGTTGGGCGGCAATATGGGCTGGTTTCCGTTAGGCCCACGAGAAGTGTATGTGCCCTCGTACCGAGTGAGTCGCGGCTACGTCGACCGCGTCAACGTCAGCAACACGAACGTAAGCAGGACGACGGTTACCAACATCTATAACACCACCATCGTCAATAAAACTACCACCATCAACAATGTCACGTATGCGAATAGAAGCGTTTCCGGTGCGGTCACAGCCGTTCCGCAAGGGTCGTTCGCGAGTGGACAGTCGGTTGCCCGAGCGGCAGTAAGGGTCGACGCAAGGGAGATTGCCTCGGGGCCGGTGAACTCAAGGGCGGCGGTCGCGCCTACCTCCAACAGCGTGCTCGGATCCCATGCCAATACAGCGAACCGAGTGACAGCGCCTCCAGCTGCCGTGGCCAGTCGCGCGGTCGTCGCAAAGGCGAAAGCGCCGCCTCCACCGGTGCCCTTCGCGGCCAGGCAGCAGGCGCTGGCAGCCCATCCAGGGCAGCCGATCGCGCGGCAAGAGATGCAACACTTGCAGCCCGCGAAGAATGCCGCAGCGCCGTCGCGTCCTGCGGTCAAGCAAGCACCTCCGGGAAAGCCTGCCACGGCCACCGTAGCAAGACCTGGTAGCCAACCGGCTAATGCGAACCGACCGGGCAATCCGGCGGCGGCGGACGCGCGTCCGGGGGCAAATCCTGCGCAACCTAACCGTCCCGCTTCGAACAATCAACCGGCGCCGAATAATCGTCCGCCTGCGATGCAACCGAGCAATCGTCCTGAGCCGAATCAGCCTCAGCCGAACAACCGGCCGGAGGCCAATCGGCCGGCGCCGAATCAACCGGCGCCGAACAATCGTCCGGCGGAGCCGCCAGCACGAAACGATCGTCCGTCTTCGGCACAGCCTAACAATCGGCCGGCGCCGAATCAACCGGCGCCGAACAATCGTCCGGCAGAGCCGCCAGCACGGAATGATCGTCCGCCTACGGCGCAGCCCAACAATCGCCCGGAGCCCAATCGTCCGGCCGAGCCGCCGCCGCGCGCCGCACCTGCGGCGCGTCCTGCGGCTCCTCCGCCGAGCGAACGCCCGCAGCAGCATACTCCGCCCCCGGCCGAAACGCATCCAGCAGCGCCGCCGCCGCATCCGCAAACGCCTGCGGAGAAGAAAAAGCAAGACGAGCAGAAGAAGCAGGAGAAACCCCAGGGTCAGTAAAGAGTGTGGATATTTCGCTGATTCGGGTTGGCAGACAAGGCGTCCGAAGTTTTCGGACGCCTTCTTTATGCCTTCGCGTGGAGGGAAAGTTTGAAATAAAGTCGGGACAAAGTGGGACGACAGTGATCATCGTCCTGCCCAGCCGCTCCGTCTGCGGAAGCTCCAAAAAGCCGGAAAGCTAGGTCTCAGTGCACGCGGAACAAATGATCGAGCAGG
>Ga0182024_10010793_pt1 | contig 18549 bp, 16 predicted proteins | sample P32metaG_FD_120480 | JGI IMG/M metagenome (GOLD analysis project Ga0182024, IMG submission 120480) | Permafrost microbial communities from Stordalen Mire, Sweden - P3-2 metaG (Illumina Assembly) | ecosystem: Environmental > Terrestrial > Soil > Wetlands > Permafrost | place: Sweden: Stordalen... | reverse complement strand
GGCTCGTTACCGACCGGGAAGATCGTGCAGTCGAAGCCGTACGCGGCGAGCCCGTCTTTCCCGTTGCGCCCGTCGATGAAGACGCGCATCAGCTTCGCCTGCTCGTTCCAGCCCGGCACCAGAACGACGCGCATTAGGCCGGCCCGATCGTCACGAGCGTCGCGCCTCCGGTCACCAGCTCACCGGGCTGCACGAATACCTCGCGCACCGTGCCGCCGACCTGCGCCTCGATGCGGTGCTCCATCTTCATCGCCTCGAGGACCACGAGCAGGGCGTGCGGCTCGACCGTCGCTCCGGGCGTTACCGCGACGCTGACGATCTTGCCGGGCATGGGCGCCGTGACGTCGCCGGATGTCGCGGCATGCGCCGCGTGCTCGGCGTCCGCGCTGGGCGGCGGCGGAACGGTCCAGCGCACGAGCGTTCCGCCGACGGTGACGGTACCGCCGCCGGTGTCGTACGTCGCGCCGTTCGCATCAGGTACGATCTCGGCGCTGATGTCGCCGTTGAGCGTCCACCCCGACGGCGACGCGGTGGCCTGGGCGTACACCGCGGTGCCTTCGACGACGAATGCGAGCGGCACGCCCACGCCGGCCAGCCGCCAAGCATCACCACGAGCGAGAATCGCGGCGGCCACGCGACGTTTGGCGTCGTCGCCGGCCGCGATTCCGCCGAGCGCAAACAGGTGTGCACGCTCTTCGAGGAAACGCGTCGTCGTGTCGCCCGCGCCGAACGCCGCGTCGGCGACAATTGCTTGCAGCAGCGGCAGGTTCGTCGCAATCCCGCCGATGGTCGTCGCGCGCAGTGTCTCGCGCATTCGCGCGACCGCGGTCGGACGATCCGCGCCCCAGACGATGATCTTCGCCAGCATCGAGTCGTAGTAGACCGGCACCGTGCTGCCGCCGGCGACGCCGGAATCGAGCCGCACGCCCGGCGCGCGCGGCACATTGAACGCCGAAATCGTGCCGGACTGGGGCAGATAGTCGTGTGCCGGATCCTCGGCATTCAAACGCGCTTCGATTGCCCAACCGCGCGGCACGAGCGCCTCTTGCGTGAACCGCAACGGTTTACCGGCGGCCACGCGCAGTTGCTCGTGCACGAGATCGACGTCGTAGACCAGTTCGGTCACCGGGTGCTCGACTTGCAACCGCGCGTTCATCTCGAGGAAATAGAACGCGCCGTCCTCGTCGAGCATGAACTCGGCCGTTCCCGCGTTGGTGTAACCGACGCTGCGCGCCGCTTCAACCGCGGCGGCTCCCATGCGGGCGCGCAGCGCGGGATCGAGCGCGACGCTGGGCGCCTCTTCGACCACCTTTTGGTGCCGGCGTTGGATCGAGCACTCGCGCTCGCCCAAATGCACGGTGGTGCCGTGCGCGTCGGCGAGGATCTGGAACTCGATGTGCCGCGGGCGGTGCAGATAGCGTTCGAGCAGCACGGCGTCGTCGCCGAACGACGCCTTCGCCTCGCGCCGCGCGCTCGCCAAAGCTTCGTCGAACCGCGCGAGGTCGTCGACGACGCGCATGCCGCGTCCACCGCCGCCGGCGCTGGCCTTGATCAACAACGGTGTACCGATGGTCACGGCTTCCGCGCGCAACCGTTCGGCGCTCTGATCGTCGCCGTCATATCCCGGCACGACCGGAACGCCGAACTCGCGCACGCGGCGCTTCGCCTCGATCTTCGAGCCCATCGCCGCAATCGCAGCAGGCGTCGGCCCGACGAACGTCAAGCCCGCGTCGGCGACGAGCTGCGCGAACGGCGCACGTTCGGACAAGAACCCATAGCCCGGGTGGAGCGCGTCGGCGCCGAGCGTTTTCGCCGCCGCAACGATTCGTTCGCCGTCGAGGTACGACTCGGTCGCCGGCCCCGGTCCGATGAGCATCGACGCGTCGAGCGCGCCGCGAAAGAGCGCGTTCTCGTCCGCATCCGAGTAGACGCCGACCGGCGAGATCCCGAGCTCCCGCGCCCCGCGCGCGATCCGCAGCGCGATCTCTCCCCGATTCGCAATCAACAACCGCCGAATCAACGCGGCACCCACTTCGCGCGGCGGCGTTCGAGGAAGGCGCGTAGACCTTCTTGCGCTTCCGGCGTGGTTCGCTGATTGGCGATCGCACGGGCGGTGATCTGGCGCGAGTCTTCATACGACGCTGCCTGCACGACGGGGATGAGCGCCTTCGCCGCGGCGATCGCGTTCGGGCCAGCGCTGTCGAGCTCGGCAACGATCGCGTCGACGGTGCCGTCGAGCGCGTCGCCGTGCACGACCTCGTGCACCAGCCCGATCGCTTGCGCGCGTGCCGCGTCGAACCGCTCACCGGTGAGAAACAGACGGCGCGCGTGCGACGGGCCGATTTTAGCCAGCACGAACGGCGCGATGACGGCGGGGATGAGACCGACCTTGGTCTCGGTGAATCCGAACATCGTCTCCTGATCGGCGACGACGGCGTCGGCGACCGCGCAGAGTCCGGCGCCTCCGGCCAGCGCGGCGCCGTGGACGCGCGCAATCACCGGTTTCGGACAGCGATCGATGGCGCGCAGCATGTCCGACATCGCGGCGGCGTCGCGCACGTTGTCGTCCTGCGGGAGGTCGAGCGAGTCGCGCATCCAGTTGATGTCGGCGCCGCCGCAGAACGCCTTGCCGTCGCCCTGCAAGATGATGACGCGCACGTGCGGATCGGCGCCGAGCGCGGTGAACGCTTCGTGAAGCCGCGCGATCAGTTCCGCGTTGAACGCGTTGCGGACGGCGGGGCGAGCAAGGACGACGCGAGCACGCGCTTCCTCGCGCTCGATCCGCAGGACGGGTTCGGGCACGGCGTCGGTCGTTCCACGATGCGACCCTGCGCTCCCCGCGCGCGGCCCGAGGGGGTTCGAGGCGCCGGCGGGAACTCCTAAAGTATGCGTATTCGCCAGCTTCTCTGCGCCCTGACCGCGGCCGCGTTTCTGTTACCCCTGGCGCCGGTTGGCGCGCAAAGCCCGGCGATCCACACCGTCGACGTCACGCGAGCGACGCTGCCCAACGGGATGCAGGTCGTCGTCTTGCGCGATACGCTCGCTCCGGTCGTCTCGACCTGGATGAACTATCTCACCGGTTCGGACGAAGAGCCCATCGTCGGTTTGGCCCATGCGCAGGAGCACATGCTGTTCCGCGGCAGCAAGACGCTGAGCGCATCGCAGTTCCACGCTACGACCGCAATAACCGGCGGGACGTTCAACGCCGATACGCAGGGTCAGCTGACCCAATACTTCTTCGAGATGCCGTCACAGGATCTCGACATCGCGCTCAACCTGGAACGCTCGCGCGCGTCGGGTGCGCTCGATACACAGGCGCTGTGGGATCAGGAGCGGGGCGCGATCACCCAAGAAGTCACGCGCGACAATTCCAGTGCGACGTATCGGTTGTACGCGAAGGCCGTTGAGCACATCTTTGCCGGCACGCCGTACGCCGACGTCGGGCTCGGAACGGTCGCCGGATTCAAGCGGATCCAAGCACCCGATCTGATGGCGTTCTACAAGAAGTGGTATCACCCGAACAACGCGATCTATGTCATCGCCGGCAACGTCGACCCGCAAGCGACGATCGCCAAGGTCAAGGCGATGTACGCCGACCTGCCCGCTGCCAAGCTGCCCGCGCGGCGTCCGGTGAAACTGGCCGCGCTGTCACCGCTCACGTTGCGCGACAACAGCTCGGATCCGATCACGATCGCGTTCTTGTCGTACCGCGTGCCGGGGTACAAGAGCTCCGACTACTTCGCAATCGAGATCCTCAACGACGTGCTCAACAGCCAGCGCGGCGCACTGTATGAACTTCAAGCCACGGGCAAAGCGCTGGGAACGTTCGCGCAGGCCGTCACCTATCCGGACGCGGGAATGACGCTCGTCGGCTCCGCCGTTCCGGTCACGACGACCGGCGACGCGGCGGTCACCGACATCAAGAACGTGATCGACGGTTACAAGAAGACCGGGCTGCCGGCCGACTTGGTCGAGGTCGCCAAACGCCGCGAAGTCGCGCAGGCGCAATTCGCACTCAACTCGATCAGCGGCCTCGCCTCGGCGTGGAGCGAGTCGCTGTCGGTCGAGCATCGCACGCCCGACGAGGATCTCGCCGGCCTGCAGAAGGTAACCGTCGACGACGTCAACCGCGTGATGCGCACCTATCTCGACAACGCGACCGCGACGGTCGCGATCGCGACGCCCAAGGAAGCCGCCGGCTCGGCCTTCGGCGGTCGCGGCGGTGAGGACAACACGGTCGTTCCGACCGAACACAAACCGCTGCCGGCGTTTGCGCGCAACGTGCTCAAGAACATGCGCGTGCCCGAAGAGACCGTGCACCCGGTCATGCAGACCCTCTCCAACGGGATCAAGCTGGTCGTCGTGCCGGCCCAGGTCTCGAAGACCGTGGTCGTGCGCGGCGAGATCTTGAACAACGCGGGCGTGATGGATCCGGTGGGCAAGGAGGGCATCGACGGAATCGTCGACGGACTGTTCAACTTCGGCACGACGACGTACGACCGCATCGCCTATCAAACCGAGTTGGACAAGATCGCAGCCAACGTCACGGCGGGGCATGCATTCTCGCTCGACGTGCTGTCGAGCGACTTCGACCGCGGCATCGCGCTGCTGGCCGACGACGAATTGCACCCGGCCTTTCCGGCGCAGGCGTTCCAGATCGTCAAACAGCAGACGATTGGTGCGCTCACCGGAACGGTCAAGAGTCCCGACTACAAAGCCGGGCGCGCGATCGCCGATGCGCTCTATCCGGCCGGCGATCCCGCGCGGCGCACGGCGACGCCCGAAACGGCCGCCACGATCACGCTCGACGACGTCAAGAGTTTCTACGCGTCGACGTATCGTCCCGATCTCACCACGATCGTCGTCGTCGGTGACGTGACGCCGGAGCACGCGCGCAGCGCGATCGAGAGCGCGTTCGGCGGTTGGAAGGCCGACGGAGCGACGCCCAACGTCTATCCGCCGGCCGTCCCGCCCAACAAGACGTCGACTGCTGTCATTCCCGCGACGGGCCGCATTCAAGCCGACGTCACCTTGAGCGAAACGATTCCACTGACGTACGGTGACGCCGATTACGCGATCGTCCAGCTCGCGAACGAGGCGCTTTCGGGAGGCTTCTACGCCTCGCTGCTCTACCACGATCTGCGCGAGTTGCACGGGTACGTCTATAACGTCGGTTCGCAACTCAATGCGGGTCACAATCGCAGCACCTTTAGCGTCACCTACGGCGCCGATCCGCAGAACGTGGCGCGCGCGCAACGGCTGGTCATCGACGACTTGAAGAACCTGCAGGTCACCCCGCTCCCGGCCGAGCGGCTGACGCGCGCGAAAGCGCTCATCATCGGCGAGCTCCCGGTTCGCAAGGAGTCATACGAGGGGTTGGCAAGCGAGCTGCTGACCTATGCTTCGACCGGCCGGCCGCTCGACCAGGACCGGATCGACGCGCGAGCCCAGTTGGCGGCGACGCCGGCGCAAGTCCGGGCGGCCATGGCGAAATGGGTGCGTCCGCAGGACTTGGTCCGGGTCGTTCAGGGTCCGGCCGGAAAGTAGCCGTAAGACCGCTTACGCCCGGATGCCGCCACGCGTGGTAGGATTCGGGTGATGAGCGGTCTTGGATCGGCGATCGAGCAGTTCGCGGCAATGCGCGTCGAGCGTACCCAGGACGACGATCCCAACAAGGTCTGGTACTTGCGCCAGAACCGGCTCTTCGCCGAGGCGACGGACGCCGAGGTGAGCGGGAACCAGGGCATCTTCACGATGTGCGAGATGCCGCGCGGCACGCGCGTCTTCGACCTCGGCGACACGACCCGCGTCGTTTACTTGGTCAAGCGCGGCGCCGTGCGCATCGCGCGCGAGACGCCGGACGGCAAGGACGTCACCGTCGCGCTACTCGGCGCCGGCGACCTGTTCGGCGAGGAGACGCTGTTCGACGGAGCGCCCCGCACGACGGTCGCGGTCGTCGTCGAGGACGCGTTGCTGTGCACCGCTCGGGCCGAGGATCTGTTCGCGCTGCTCTCGCGCGATCCGGCGCTCGCCCTCAACGTCGCCAAGCTGCTGAGCGGGCGGCTCGACGACGCGCGCGCGGCGATGGAAGACTTGGCGTACGCGCGGGTGGGAGACCGGATCGAGCACTTGTATCGCAAGCTCGCCAACGAGCACGGCATCGCAGTCGAGGGCGGAACGCGCGTCGATCTGCGACTCACGCACGCCGACATTGCGTCGCTGGTCGGCAGCACGCGCGAGACGGTCAGCGTCGAGCTGGCAAAGCTGGTCGAGGCGCAGCGGCTCAGGCACGACGGACGCTCGATCGTCGTTCCGAATGAGAAGCCGGCATGATGGCGGCCATTCTCGCCGCCGCAATGACGCTCGCGCCGATGCTCGGCGCGGCGCCGTGGGCGAACGCATCGGGGCCACCGCCGACCACCGGGCGCGTGACGATCGTCGACGTTTTCACGTTCGATTGCATCAACTGCAAGCACGTGACGCCCGAGTTGCGGCACTTGCGCTCGTCGTACACGACGCGCGATCTGGCGATCGTCGGCGTGCACGCACCCGAGCTGCCCGAGGAACACGTGCACGCGAACGTCGTGCAGGCGCTGCGCGATCAGGATATCACCTGGCCGGTCGTCTACGACGACAATTTCCGCGTCTGGAATGCCTACGGCGTCACCGCGTGGCCGACCCAGCTCGTCTTCGACCGGCACGGCAAGCTGCGCGCGACGTACGTCGGTGAGGGCTACGACGCGCAGCTCGAGCGCACGGTGCACGAGCTCGTGGCGGAGAGCCGTTGACGTCTGAGGCCGCCGCCCCGGCATTCTCTCGCGAGCGAACGAACGTGACCGGCGAGCGGGTCTACCGGCACGACGTCATCGCGCGCACGACGCACTGGCTGTGGTCGCTCGCGATACTCGTGCTGGTGATGAGCGGCCTCCAGATCTTCAACGCGGCGCCGTACCTCGACGCATCCGACAAGAGCAATCCGGCGCGGCGCGTCCTCGCCTTCGGGGCGCAGAAGGTCGACGGACGGCCGGTCGGCACGACGACGATCTTCGGCCATCCTTTCACCACCACGCACCTGCTCGGTTACACCGACGACGGGATGGGCCAAGAAGCTGCGCGAGCGTTTCCTGGTTGGCTGACGTTACCGGGAACGCAGGATCTCGCCGACGGCCGTCGCTGGCATCTGTTCTTCGCGTGGGCGCTGTTCATCGCGTGGGTGACGTACGTGATCTCAGCCGGCATTCGCGGCAAGCTGCGCGATCTGGTCATGCGGCCGGTCGATTTTACGCGGCTGTGGCCGATGCAGTTGTACTATCTGCGGCTGCGCAAAGAGCCGCCGCCGCACGGGACCTACAATCCGCTGCAGAAACTCACCTATAACGTCGTGCTGTTCGTGATGTTTCCGCTGCTGATCGTCACCGGCCTCGCGCTCTCGCCGGGCGTCGATGCGGCACTGCCGTGGCTCACGGCGGTGCTCGGCGGGCGGCAGTTCGCGCGCACCTGGCACTTCACGCTGATGGTGCTGCTGCTGGTCTATTTCGCGACGCACATGTTCTTGGTGCTCACGACCGGGATGTGGAACAATCTGCGCTCGATGATCGCCGGCTGGTTCGTGCTCGGCGAGCACGACGGGGTCGGGCCGTGAAGCGCCGGTTGTTCGTCGCGTCGTCGCTGTCGGCGCTCGGCTTGACGGCCTGCGGCCCGGTGAAGGACTCGTTGACGAACGGCCCGTTCGGTCACGTGCTGGCTTCGGCCGAGCGGCTCGACCATGCCGTGATCGGGACGCGCGGAATGGCGCGCGAGTACCGCGACGCCGACATCGACCGCGACTTTCGGGTCAACGGTCTGGACACGCCGAGCGACGCAACGTACGGCGGCTTGGTGAAGGGCAAGTTCAACGACTACCGCTTGATCGTCGACGGTTTGGCGGAGCGCCCGCAGAAATTGTCATTGCCCGAGTTGCGCGCCGCCGGTGACCGCACGCAGATCACTCGGCACGATTGCGTGGAAGGGTGGAGCGCGATCGGCAAGTGGCGCGGCATTCCGCTGGGCACGGTCATAGCGATGGCGCAGCCCAAGACGACCGCCCGGTATTGCGTGTTCCACTGTTTCGATACCGATCAGACCGGCCAGCACTACTACGAGTCGCTCGATCTCAAGGAGGCCGCGCACCCGCAGACGCTCCTCGCGCTCGACCTGAACGACAAGCCGCTCGACGCCGATCACGGTGCGCCCGTGCGCTTACGCATCCCCACGCAACTCGGCTATAAGAGCGCGAAGTGGGTCCAGCGCATCGAACTGGTCGCCGACCTGCGGCCGATCGCCGCGGGCGGCGGCGGCTACTGGGAAGACCAGGGCTACGAGTGGTTCGCCGGCATCTGACGGCGCGGATTCACATCGTGTTTGCGCGAACGATTCGGTCGGACACGTCGGCCGGAAGTGGCGTCCCCATCAACTCCATGACGAGCGCGCCGTGTTTCCAGCGGTGCACCGGTAGCGTCCACTTCTTCGTTTTGCCCCCAAGAGTCCGCCATTCAAAATGCGCGACCGGAGGACCGACGGCGACGGTCGATTCGCCGATCGAGATTCGGTAATAGCCGCCGGCGATCTGCGCTTGATAGGTGAGCGCAACCCAATGATGTGGCTCTTCGCTCAGAACGTGCGCGTAGAGGAATCGCGTGTTCGCCGGCAATCCCGTCGGCACGACGATCGGGAAAGGCATGCGCCGTTGCGCTTGTGCGATGGTAAGGCGGTCGGCGGCGTGAATGATCGGCTGCAACGGCTTCGACGAAACGAAGAGCGGCCCCACCAGACTCGAATAGGTCGCCTTGACGATGTTCGACGCCTGCGCCGTCAGTCCCGAGATTGCGACCACCGCGAGCAGTGCCGCCCCGTAGGCGAATCTTCGAGAAAGGCCCTTCGGGTGGACGAGCGTCACCGGTTGCGTCGCTGTGGCGCGCCAGGCGGCGTCAGGGCACGCCGGGACGGCAGCGCGCGAAAACTTTTGGTCCAGCGCGGCTCGAATGAGCAGAGCGTCATCGTTCATGAAACAACCTCCGGCGTCGCTGACGACGCGGTGCTATCGCGAAGAAGTGGTCGGAGGCGTCGCCGCGCCACCATGAGACGAAAGCGCACCGTCGCGGCAGGGACGCCGAGAGCGGCGCCGACTTCCTGGCTCGTCAAGCCGATGAAATAGTGCAGTTCGAGAGCGAGCCGCAACGACTCGGGGAGTCGACTGATCGCCGTTTCGAGGTCGAGACGGATGCTCGGATCGTCGTGTGTCGAGTGCGCGGTCGCCTCGACGTAGCCGATCGTTTCTCGCAGTTGTAAGCGACTTCTGGCACGAGCATGATCGCGCGCATGCGAGACGATGATCCGATGCGCCCAGCCGACGAAAGCCCGCGTCTCCGAGAGCGTCGACAGCTTCGCGCAAATCGTGGCACAGGCGGCCTGCGCAGCATCTTCAGCCGCCTCGCGCTCGCCGAGGATCGACCACGCGATACGGTATGCGTTCGGCCAAATTGCGCGAACGAGAGGTTCGTAATCCTCATCATCCCCGTTCGAGGCCGCCCTCGCCAAGGCCGAAAGCCCAGCGCCATCGTTCACGTTGGAGAAGACGTTGGCCCGGGCCGAAGTGTTTGCTCCGGAGCCGCAGCGGAGCGGAATCGTCGCCGAGTCGAACGGCCGCAGGCCGTGGCTGCGGGCGCCGCGGACGGCGCCAGCCACCGGTTCGCTCAGGCCCGCGCGTTCAAGGCGCGTTCGAGATCGGCAATCAGTTCCATGGGATCTTCGAGGCCGATTGCCAGGCGTAACAAATCGTCGGGCGTGCGCGTCGACGGACCTTCGGACGACGCGCGATGTTCGACCAAACTCTCCGGGCCACCGAAGCTGGTTGCGCGCCGGAACAGCCGCAAGCGCGATGCGACGCGCAGTGCTTCGTCGCGACCACCGCGTAGCCGAAACGAGAAGAGACCACCGGACCCCGTCGATTGCTTCGTGGCCAGAGCGTGCTGAGGATGCGATGGGAGATTCGGATGGAGGACCTCGAGGACCGCTGAATGCTCCGCCAGGAATTCCGCGACGGCGAACGCGCTTGCGTTCTGCGATCGAACACGCGGGACGAGCGACGTGATGCCGCGCAGGGTCAGCCATGACGCGAACGGCGACGGAATCGCGCCGCACAGCCGCTGTTGCGTGCGGATGCGCTGCCACAGCTCGCCGTCGCGCGCGGCGACGAGCGCGCCGCCCATGGAATCGTGATTCCCGGCGAGGTACTTCGTCGTGGAGTGGACGACGATATCCGCACCGTGCTCGAACGGCCGTTGCAACACCGGCGTAGCGAGCGTATTGTCGCATGCGAGCAGCGCGCCGGACCGATGCGCCAGCTCCGCCGCACCCGTGATGTCGGTGATGCGCAGCATGGGGTTCGACGGCGTCTCGATGAAGACGAGCCGCGTGCCCGGTGCCAGCGCTGAACCGAGCGCATCGAGGTCACTGCAGTCAGCGTACGTGACCGCGAGGCCCCACGGGACGAACACCTCGTCGAGCATCTGCCGGATGCTGTAGTACGAATCGCGCGCGACGACCACATGGTCACCGGGGCGGAGCGCTTGAAACAGCGTCATCGCCGCGGCGCTGCCGCTCGCGAACGCTGCGCCTTCGATGCAGCCCTCAAGCGTGGCGAGGGCACGTTCGAGCGCCCGGCGGTTCGGGTTATCGTCGCGCGAATAGACGAAGCCGCCGGAGTATTCGCCGTTCGGATCGCGTTCGAACGTCGTTGATAAGTCGATCGGCGGCGCTAACGATCGTGCGTCGTCGTTCGGGTCGCCGGCAGCATGCGCGGCGAGCGTGGCGAGCGACGGACGATCCAGTCGATCCATCCCGGGTGCTGCGACACGTTCATCGTCTCGCCATGCCGGAACCGCGGCCGAACTGAAGAAACGCGCGGTTGATGAAGCTTCTCGTTGCCGTCCTCGTCGTGGCGCTTGCCGGCCTGCCGGTCCTCGCCGCGGCCGATCCGCTTCGGCCGCCGGACGGAACCTATCGATACGAGCTCCGGCATGAGGGCACGGTCGCCGGCGCGAGCACGGTCATCTTTCGCAGCGCCGGTGGTGTGCTCACGGTCGACGATGACTCGCACATCACCCTCATCAACGTGAGCGCGCACGCGAGCGCTCGGCACGCACGCTCGCCGTAACGGCCGGCGGCATGCCGGTCATCGCCACGGTCGTCCCCGACGCGATTCCGGCCCGCCCGGTAGGGATCCTCAGCCGCGACAGTTGGCTTTCGCTCGATGCCGGGCCGCTGCAATTGATCTTCTGGTACGATCCCGCTACGACGGTGGTCGACGCGGTCGTCATCCCGGCGCAGTCGGCCGAGTTTCGCCTCGTCGACCACTGAGGCCGTTAGCGCAACACGATGTCGAGCGTTGCGTCGACGGTGTTGCCGATGCTAGGTCCCGCCGAGGAAGAGGCGCAGCTCGAACGTCCGGGGACGCGCGTAGTGCGTCCCTTGCAACGAGCTGTTGAGCACGATCGCGTACCGGTCGTTGAAGAGATTGCGGATCGCGAACGCGAGCTGCGCGTGCGGGCCGACCGCGAATCCCTTCGCCATGTCGAACGTGAGGTGCGGCGGCACCTTGCAATTGACCGCGTCGCCTTGCGGGAACGGCGGGCAGAGCGACGTGTCGCCGCGCGACAGCCCGCTGCCGTACTCGGCGTCGAGCGAGAACCAGCCATTGTGCCGGTCGTTGAAGACCAGGCCGCTCGTCGCGTCCCAGTGCTGATCGTGATCGGATTGCACGAAATCGCCGCCCGGCGGACCGAATGCCGCGCAGTTCTGCAGCAGCTGCGTCTCACAGTTGAGGCTGTTGACCGCGATGCTGTGCGAGACGTTGGCGTAGAACCGTCCGTTGCGCGCCAGCGCTTGCGTGTAAGCGACGTTCTGCGAGTCGACGCGTCCCTGCGGGAAGTTGATGTCCTGATGGAGATTCGTCGCGCCGACTTGGGTGTCGTCGAGGTAATCGGTCGAGACCTTGTGCGAGATCCGCACGCCCACGTCGCCGGCGCCGAGCGGGAAGTGGCCGCCCAACTCGTAGAGCGAATCGCGCTGCGGCTTGAGGTCGTTCGTCGTTCCCGGCACGGCCGCCGCGCCGAACAGCGCCGCCGATGCCGCCGGTGAGATGCTCTCGAGCGAGAACGGCTCGAACAAACGACCGAAGTACGCGTAGATGCTGGTGCGCGGGTTGAACAGATGGGTGAGCTTGACGCGCGGACTCACCTGAAAGAACCCGTTGTTGAAATCGGTCGAGAAGAGCTGAAAGGCGTCGGCGCGGACGCCATAGTCGAGTCGCCAGTGCGGATCGATCAGCCAGCCGTCCTGAACGTAGAACTCTTCGGTGTGCTCGACATTGGGGGCCGTGTCGGTCACGGTGAAGGGCGTCAGCACCGCGCCGGTCGGATCGGTTGCCGGAACGGTCATGACATAGTTCTTCTGCAGCGTCTCGGCGCCGTAGACACCGCCGGCGCGGAACTCGTGAGCGCCGAGCTTCATCACGAAGTCGGTGTTGAAGCGATAATTGACGTCGGTGCGGTCGGCGAAGACCGAGAAGAACCCGCAGTCGGCAAACGTGCTGCACGGCGCGGCGTCCGGCCCCATGACCTGTCCGATGAGATCGTTGCCCGGGTCGTTGGTATCGAGGATGCGCGACCGCTTGTACGACGGACCGAACGAGAGCACGCCGCGATCGCCGAACGCGTGCCGATAGATCAGCGACGCGAACGTGTCTTCCTGAACCTCGTTGTCGTCGGTCGTGGCCGGCGTTCCGTTCGAGATATCGGGGGGAACTTGATAGGTCTGCAGACTGTGAGTGAGGTCGAGTGTCAGCGTGTCGGTCGTGTGCACGGGCAAGCTCAGCCGCAGGAACTGCGAGGTGGTGCTGCCGGAGTCGTGTACCGCATTCGGCACGGGCGGATCGAGTGCGCGGCCGTCGCGAAACGACCGTGTGCCGACGTACAGCGAGCCCCCGTCACCGACCGGCGCATGTGCGCTGATGATCGCATCGAACAAGGAGTACGAACCGCCGCGCAGGTCGATGTTGCCGGCGGCGGGCCCCGTTTGCGACTTGGTCGAGATGTTCACGACGGCGGCAAACCGGTCGCCGAACTGCGCCGGATACGCGCCCTCGAGGATCTCTGCGAAGCCGATGTTCGCCGGTTCGATCTCGTTGCCGAGCACGCGATTGAGTCCCTCGGGGATCTCGATGCCGTCGACGACGTAGTCGAGGCCGTTGTGGTCGCCGTTGATATGGATCTGCCCGTTGCTGCCGCGCGCCGCGGACGGCAACTGGACGAGAATGTCGGAAAGGCTGCTGGACGCGGCCGCGCGGCTGAGCTGCTGCTGGTTGATCACGACGTCGGTTCCCGACGCGCGGCTGACCGGCGAGCGGGCGACGGTGACGCGGCCGATCTGCTTGAGGGGCGAGGTGTCGAGCGCGATGACCGCGCCCGACGACGTGAGGTCGACCTGGGTCGAAACCGGCCCGCTGGGCCCGGGAACGGAGAGGTTGTACGTCCCGATCGTCAGCGCGTTGAAGCTGAAGTGCCCTTGCGCGTTGGTCGAGGTGTGCAGGGTGAGGTTGTTGCCGCTCACGGTGACGGCGACGTTCGAGACCGCCTTCCCCTCGCTGGTGACGGTGCCGGAGAGCGAGGTCGACGCTTGGGCGAATGCCGGCGCGGCGTTCGCGATGAACGCGAACAGCAACGCGAACACTGCCGATCGGGCGCGGAATGATTTCCGAGAGAACACGAGATGATTTTCCTTCACGAGACGTGTGCGATGGGTGCGCGCGAGTGCGCGCGGTCGTTGCGTCAGGTGAAGGACGGTGGTGGACGGTTCGCGCGGAAGAGATAGTATGGATTGTCGATCGAATGCGTTGCGTATACCGCGCAACGGCCCAGCGACGTGAGGGGAAGCGAAGGCGGCCGTCGCGCGGCGAACGAGCCGGCCACGAAACCGATGACCCGGCGATGAACGCTGCGCAGAACGAGCGTCCCGACGACGATCGCCGCCAGCGCGGAGAGCGCGGCCACCACGACCCGCGGGCCGTCGACCGCGCCGCCTTCGAGCGCGAACATCGTTAGCGCGAGCGCGCCCTGAACGGCAACCGTCGCGGCCAAGAGGCGCGCGCCGCTCGGACGCAGCAATGACCAGCGGAGCGCATTGCGCCGCCTCAAGTCCGCCCCGCGCGCGCGCAGGATCTCCACCGTTGCGGCACCGAGCGCGAGGAGGACGATCGCCCCATACACGAGGTGAACCGGGCGGGTGACGATCGCGAGCACGCCGCTCTCGACCGCGTCGAAGATCAGGTGTGCGAGCAAGGCTGACGCCAGCGTCAGACCGAGGTATGACCACCAGCCCTGCGGCCGGTGTGGGGGTTTCATGTAGTCCTCCGGGCCGGCTGCTCATTGCATCCGGCACCTCGCGCTACAACGTGCGCGAGCGTCGTATCAGATTGAAACGAACGTGGAGGCGTATGGCGGGGCGCGTCCGGCGTCGCGCCGGAACGTATCGGCGATCGAACGGCCGAGCGTCGCACGTTCTCCCCGGTACCCGGGTCTGCAGATTCCATGCGCCGCGCGGTCGACCACGAGCGCGGCGGCGATCGCCAACACGTCGTGTCGCACGGCATGGAAAAGAAAAGAGCCGAGCAGAATGCCGGCGATCGCCATGGCGAGCGCGATCACCAGCCGGGCCGGTTCAACCGCGACGCCTTCGGCGAACAGGCTCGCGGCGGCGACGCTCATTTGAATGCCGGCCGAGAGCGCAAGCGGCCCCCAGCCCGACGGCAGGGCGCTGCGCACCATCGCCAGTCGACGGCGGCGTTCGCCGTCGGTTCCGCGACGCAGGACCAGCAGGGTACACGCAATCGCCACGGCCGCCGCGGTCAGCAGCGCGAGGTGGTCCACTTCGAGGTTGCCGCGGCGGCGCACGACGCTGCCGACCTGTTCGAACAAAACGTGGCCGAAGATCCCGATCGGGATCATCAGTCCGGCATAGATCGACCACGAGGCGAGCAGCCGAGGGCGCACATCTCCTGGTTCGTCCGGAGATGTCGCGGCTCCCGCGCGGCGGCATTGCCGGACTCTTGCTTTCTTTGGCAGAAGAGCCGTCTTCTTCTGTGAGGAGGTCTCCCGGTGCGCTCTACGACGACGTTCGGATTGTTCATGGCCTTGGCGGCGGGGCTCGCCCTGTCGGGTTGCGGCGGCGGCGGTACGACGACGGCTGCGCCACTCCCGGTCACGGCCGCCGATAGCGTTGCGCGCAGTACGGACTCGGTGACGGTGCCGCGGATCCAGCGCCTGCGGAGCTACAACATCGATCCCGACAAGGTGTTCATCGCGGGGATCTCTTCGGGCGGGTTCTTCGGCGTGCAGATGCAAGTCGCGCACTCGAAGACCTTCAAGGGTGCGGCGATCTACGCCGGCGGCGTCTACTTCTGCGCGCTCGACAGCGTCGTGACGGCGCTGGTCGCGTGCGGCGGCGAAGGGCTCTACGCGAGCACGCTGGCCGAATCGGAGCTGTACCTCGATCAGCAGTCGGCGGCCGGAACGATCGACGACGAGCGCAACCTGCGCCGCCAGCCGATCTATATGTGGTCGGGCACGGCCGACACCGTCGTCAAACAGGCCGAGATGAACGACCTCCAGACCGAGTACGAACATTACGGTGCGCGAATCGTGAAGTACGACAACGCGTTTGCGGCCGAGCACGGCTGGGAGTCGCCAGACGGTGAGCTGGCGTGCGGAACGCTCGCCAGCCCGTTCATGATCACGTGCGACATAGGCACTCGGCCGTACGATTCCGAGCGAATCTGGATGTCGGCGTTCTTCGGGCCATTGCGCGAGCGCAACGATCGCAAGCTCGAGGGTCAACTCGTCAACTTCGACCAAACCGAGTTCGGCGCCGCAGCCACCAATTCGATGGACACGAACGGCTACGTCTTCGTCCCGCGTGAGTGCTCGCAGTACCGCCGCTGCGGTTTAGTCCTCGCGCTTCACGGCTGTCTGCAGACGCAAGCCGACATCGGAACCAAGTTCATCACCGAGTCCGGAATAAACGAGTGGGCCGACAGCAACGGCGTCATCGTCATCTATCCGTATGCCATCAAGTCGTCGACCGTGCCGGTCAACCCGCAAGGCTGCTGGGACTGGTGGGGCTACGACGATCCCAACTACGCGCTCAAATCCGGCACGCAGACGACAATCGTCTACAAGATGGTCGAACGGGTGATGGACCGCCGCTGAGCATTCACATCCGGAAGACGCCGAACGTGGTTTCCTTCGGCGCCTTGTAGCGCGCGGCGCGCAAGCCGAGTGCGAGGACCGTGCGCGTGTCGAGTGGGTCGATGATCCCGTCGTCCCACAGGCGCGCGGTCGAGTAGTACGGGTTGCCCTCGGCTTCGTACTTGTCGAGAATCGGCTGCTTGAACGTGGCTTGATCTTCGGGCGACATCGCGGGCTGGCGCTTCTCGGCGTCGGCATTCATACGCACGGTGAGCAGGGTCGAGGCGGCCTGTTGCCCGCCCATCACGCTGATCCGCGCGTTCGGCCACATCCACAGTTGCCGCGGCGCGTAGGCGCGGCCGCTCATCCCGTAGTTCCCGGCGCCGAAGCTGCCGCCGATCACGACGGTGAACTTCGGCACCTCAGCGCACGCGACGGCGGTCACCAGCTTGGCACCGTCCTTGGCGATCCCGCGGTGTTCGTACTCGCGCCCGATCATGAAGCCGGTGATGTTCTGCAAGAACACCAGCGGAATGCCGCGTTGGCAGCAGAGCTCGATGAAGTGCGCGCCTTTGAGCGCCGACTCGCTGAACAGAATGCCGTTGTTGGCCAGAATGCCGACCGGATGCCCTTCGAGGCGCGCGAAGCCACAAACGAGCGTGCTGCCGTAACGCGCTTTGAACTCGGCGAAATCCGAGCCGTCGACGATGCCCGCGATGATCTCGCGCACGTCGTACGACTGGCGCGGATCCGACGGCACGATACCGTAGAGCTCGCGCGGATCGCGCGCGGGCGGTCGCGGCTCGTGAATCGGCCAGGCGTCGAACGGACGGCGATCGAGATGCTCGACGACCTGGCGCACGAGTCCGAGCGCGTGCTCGTCGTCGACCGCGTAGTGATCGGCGACCCCGCTGATACGCGTGTGCACGTCGGCGCCGCCCAGCTCTTCGGCGCTGACGATCTCGCCGGTCGCGGCCTGCACGAGCGGCGGTCCACCCAAAAAGATCGTACCCTGCTCGCGCACGATGATCGACTCGTCGGCCATCGCCGGAACGTACGCGCCGCCGGCGGTGGACGAACCCATCACCGCCGCGATCTGCGGAATCCCTTGCGCCGACATCCGCGCTTGATTGTAGAAGATGCGTCCGAAGTGGTCGCGGTCAGGAAAAACGTCGGCCTGCAGCGGCAAGAACGCGCCGCCCGAGTCGACGAGATAGATGCAGGTCAGTCCGTTCTGCTCGGCGATCTCCTGCGCGCGCAGATGCTTCTTGACCGTCATCGGATAGTACGTGCCGCCTTTGACGGTCGCGTCGTTGGCCACGAGCATGCAGTCGCTTCCCGCAACGGTTGCGATTCCGGTCACGATTCCGGCCGCCGGCGCGTCGTCGCGATACATACCGTTTGCCGCGAGTGCCGATAACTCAACGAAGGGAGTTCCGGCGTCGACCAGGCGATCGATGCGGTCGCGTGCGGTAAGCTTGCCGCGCTTGCGATGCCGTTCGACCGCGACGGGCCCGCCGCCGGCGTGGGCGCGGGCCAAGCGTTCGCGTAATTCGGCCACCAGCGCCGTCATCGCATCGGCATTGCGCCGATACTCGTCGGAGCGATGGTCGACCCGGCTGGCGAGAAGGCTCACGGAACCTACGTTTTAAGCTCGTGTGAGAATATCCATCCCAAGGACCGGACAAGGACCATTTCGCGCTATGATTGCTTCTGTGGCTGTCAGTTCTTCCGCACCAACCTCCTATCGCCCGGCCGGACCGCTCGACGCATCGTCGGCGTTAACGCCGTACGCGGGGCCCTGGAACCGCCGGCTTGCGGCGCACCTGCTGCGGCGCGCCGGCTTCGGCGGCTCGCCCGCGGACGTGGCGCGGGTCGCGTCAATGTCGTCGCACGACGCGGTCGACGCGCTGCTGCGATTCGACGGTACGAACACGCTGACCGCGCGGCCGCCGCTGCAAACTCCGCCGACGCCGCCGCGCGGCCTGTATGCCGGCCTGATGCAGGGCGTAGCTGCCGATCCAATGATGGCCGACGCGCGCAAAGCGTTTCAGATGGAGAACAATCGCGTGCGGCGCGAGAACCTCATCTCGATGCAGACGTGGTGGATCGAGCGTATGATCGCGACGCCGGCACCGCTGCAAGAGAAGATGACCCTCTTCTGGCACGGACACTTCACCAGCTCGCCGGAAAAAGGCACCACCGCGCAAGAGTTGCTGATGCAGAACCAGCTCTTCCGCGAGTACGCGCTCGGCAACGTGCGCGATCT
>Ga0182024_10010792_pt1 | contig 18549 bp, 17 predicted proteins | sample P32metaG_FD_120480 | JGI IMG/M metagenome (GOLD analysis project Ga0182024, IMG submission 120480) | Permafrost microbial communities from Stordalen Mire, Sweden - P3-2 metaG (Illumina Assembly) | ecosystem: Environmental > Terrestrial > Soil > Wetlands > Permafrost | place: Sweden: Stordalen... | reverse complement strand
TAAGGTAATATGGGTGCATTGCGCGAGCTTCTGGCGGGCTGTATGGCAAGGCGCGAGTGACGCGCATCCCCTTCATGGGGCTGCAAGGAGCGAGCAACGCCGCCAGACAGCCCGCCAGAAGCTTGGCCTCCGGGTTGCGCCGCTTTTTGGGCCTGTGCTGCGTTGCTCGTCGGTCACAGACCCACGAGGGGTATGTTCCCTCCTCGCGCCTTGCCCAGGCCCAAAAATCGACGCAACGCAATGTACCCATATTACCTTAACAGGCCCTAATGCCATTGTCCGGACGCCAGTCGATGAGGTTATCAAGGCCCGTTGACGGGATTTAAAACCAGCATCCTTGTATATTTGGTGGCCGAGAGGCGGCGCGGAAGTACCTGGAGCGGCCGTTTTTATACAGAGATTGCACCGTCGGATTGGCGCGCGGCTTTGGGCGAATGGATCGGTGTTCGAGTGGCACGAAATATGCGTGGTTAGACGTAGTTAAACTCTGTCCAGAAACCCCTCCTGTCTTGAATCTGTAAAAACTAGCATGAACCAGAATTTCTATAGAAAACTGGCGGGATTTACGTTGGTGGAAATCATGATCACCGTGGTGATTATCTCGATGCTTGCGGCAATTGCGGTGCCGGGGTGGTTCCGGGCGCGGAAGCGGTCGCAGGCAGGCCGGATTCTGGAGGACCTTGTGCAATTGGACCGGGCGAATGACGAATACGCGATCGATAACGCGAAGACAACGGGGGCAAATCCTTCGTTCCCGGACCTGAGGAATTATCTCAAGACGGGATCGGTTCTGTATGCGACGGGGGCGGATTTGTTCGGAGACAGCTATGGGCCGTACACGGTGGACCAGCTTGTGCAGGTGCCGCTGCCGGCATTTACGTCGCTCTCCGACGTGGCGCCCCAGGTGTTTTGGTCGCCGTTCCCCGTGCAATAAGGGCGGAGTTCAGCGTTTCAGCTTGCGCTTTTGCGGCGGGAGGGCGAATGCGTGATCCGCATACATGAGAGGGCTATTATTCACCGGGCTCGGCGCGCTGGCGCTTTGTGGGATGATGGTTATTTCCGGATGCGCAACCGCCAAGAAGGCAGCCGCGCCGCCGCCTGCATCCAGCGCCGCGGCGACACCTGGGCCGCAGAGGGTGGGGACGATTGCGCTGGTGAACGAGGAGCTGAATTTTGTGCTCGTGGATGTGGGGTCGCTCTATGCGCCGCGGGCCGGGACGGCGCTGAAGAGTTTTTCCGGGACGGAGGAGACGGGGATATTGGCGGTGGATCCGGAGAAAAGGCGGCCGTTTATCGTGGCGGATATTATACGGGGGGCTCCGAAAGTGGGGGATGAGGTGAAGGAATAGGCCTCGACGCTACGCTTCTGAGGGGGCGGTGGGCGCGGCGGGCCAGAACATCGAGTGCACGAGGCGTTCGTTGGTCTGGCGGAGACGGCGGGATATCTCGATCACCAGGCGGGATGTGATTTTGTAGCCGATCTCCGGGCGGCTGGCCATGAAGCCGCGAAGTATGCTGTTTGAGACGATGGCGAGTTTGACATCGCCCATGGCGAAGACGCTGGCGGTGGCGGTGGCCTCCTCGTAAAGGTTCATCTCGCCGAAGAAGCCGCCCACGCCGATGCGCGCGAGAAGAACCTCATGGCTCCCGGAGAGACGGCGGACGTGGACGACGCCGGAGCAGACGACGAAGAACTCATGCATGATGGCGCCCTCCGCGACAATGCGTTCGCGAGCCTCGACGGCGCGGAAGGCCCACAGATGCTTGATGGCGTCGAGTTCGCCCTCGGTGAGGTCTTTGAAGACGAGGACGTCGCGAAGAAATTCAGTGGACATAATCAGGGATTGGATTAGCGGTTAAATCGAGCGCAATGGGAACTGGTTGACAATCTCTAAGGTGGATTTACGATCAACGGCATTAATAATCCCCGGGGTATGCCCGGAAACCGAAATGTAACCATGCCGGCCGCTCGCAGTGACAGACAAATCCGAGACGATTGCGAGAAGCTCGCGGACATTTTCACGGTGCTGCAAAGGTGCTTCCTCATGAACCTGTCGAAGGAGCTGGCGCGGGGCAAGGTTTCGTTTCCGCAATATTTTCTCCTGGGGTATCTGGGCCTGGCGAGACACCTGACCATGTCCGAGATCGCGGGAAAGATGGGGCATACTACCGCGGCTGCCACGGGGCTTGTGGACCGGCTGGAAAAACTTGGGTATGTAAAGCGAACTCATGCGAGCGACGACCGGAGGAAAATCGAAGTGCAAATAACGCCGGCGGGCTTGTGTCTGGTGGCCCAAATCCGCGAGGATATGGTAAACGGGCTTGGCGACATGATGCGGCTGCTCTCCCCAAGCGAGCAGCGAGCCTGGGTACAGGTGTACGAGAAAATTTACGCATGCGTTACGCAAAAACCAACCGATGAATAAGAAAGCAACATGGGCCGCGGCAATGCTGGCGGCCTGCGCGATTGCGTTCGCGCAACAGAGGCCATCGATGACCGTGGTGCCGCCGCAGCCGCTGACCCTGGACGAAGCCGTGGAGACGGCGGTGCGGCAAAATCCCAACATCATCAATGCCGAGCAGGAGATCCAGCGGACGCGAGGCGTGGTGCTGGAGGTGCAGGCGCAGGCATTTCCGCAGGTGACGATAGGGAACGGGTTTACACAAACCGAGTCGAGCCTGCTGGGGAGTGCCGGCGGGTTGGCGGGTACGAGCACCACGGGGAGCAGCTCAACGACCGGCGACCCTTCGTCAATGGGGTCCAGCAAGGGGAGCGGCAACAGCATAAGCCCCATGACGCAGAGCTGGAATATGACGGTGACGATGAGCCAGTTGATCTACTCCGGCGGTCAGGTCAACGCCGCGATCCACATTGCGAAATACACGCAGGATGCGACGATCTACAGCCTGCGGGACGTGGTGGACACGACGATTGCGAATGTGCGGTCGGAGTTCTATGCGGTGCTCCTGGACCGCGCGATCATCGAGGTGCAGGAGGAGAACATCAATCTGCTCGAGAGCCAGTTGAAGGATCAGCAGAACCGGTTCGACGCGGGGACGGTGCCGCAGTTCAATGTGCTCCAGGCCGAGGTGGCGTTGGCGAATGCGCGGCCGCAATTGATCCAGGCTCGCAACGATTACAATGTAGCGCTGCTGAACCTTGCGAGGACGCTGGGGATGGACAAAGGCGAACTCGGCGAGGGGCCGCCTGCGATCTACCCGGTGGGTGATCTCACCACGGATGAGAAGCCGGGGAAGCTGGCGGAGGCGTTGCAACTGGCCCAGGAGCGCCGGCCTTTCCTCAAGGAGCAACGCGAACAGATCATGATCCAGGTGGAGAATATCAAGGTGGCGCTTGCGGGGTATCAGCCGCGCCTCACGGCGGACGGGGGATATGAAGTGAGGAATAATGAGGCGTCGAAGTCGCTCACGAATTATGTGACCGGGTGGTTTTTTGGTTTTACCGGGACGTGGGATATATGGAACAGCGGGGAGACCTACGGCCAGGTGAAGCAGGCGAAGGCGCAACTCGAGGAGGCGAAGGCAACTTATGACGACGCGGTGCGGCAGGTGGACGTCGAGGTCCAGCAGGCGCTCGACCAGACCCAGGTATCCGAGGATACGATTGTGAGCCAGGAGAAGGCCATCGAGGAGGCGCAGGAGGCGTTGCGGCTGGCGCAGGAGCGGCTGGTGGCGGGGGCGGGGACGCAACTGGATGTGCTGAGCGCGCAGGTGGCGTTGACGCAATCGCGGACGACGCTGGTGCAGGCGCAGTACAATTATAATATTGCAATGGCCCAGTTTGACCAGGTGACGGCGGCCAATACCCGATGGCAGGAGCTGTTTCAGGATCCCCTCGTGGCGAGGCAGCGCGCGCAGGAGGGGCTGCCGAATGGGACGGCAGTGCTGGTGCACGGGACGGCGGTTGCGAAGTGAACTGCGGGACTTACGGGTCCACTGGGGTGGTTGCGCCGGATATGTTTGCGGATAAGGGCCGGGGATGACTGTGCCGGTTGAGTCGTTTGCGGAGCTCGAGGAGATTGGGGGGATACGGCATGCGTTTCTTTGCAGAGTGCCGGGGTTGAATGTGAGTGTGGAGAGGGAGGAGGCGCTGGCGCGGCTGGCCGATTATCATGCGGAGGCGCGGCTCGAGTTGGGGTTTCCACGGGAGCCGTTTGGGACGGCGCGGCAGGTGCATGGGGACCGGGTTGCTGTGCTCCGGGAGGCGGTGACCCAGGAGGTGGCGGGCACGGACGGGCTGGTGACGAATGTGCCGGGGCTTTGCCTCGGGGTTTACGTGGCGGATTGCTGCGCGGTTTACCTGGTGGACCCGGTTAAGCGGTCGATTGGCCTGCTGCACTCGGGGAAGAAGGGGACGGAATTGGGAATTGCGGCGCGCGGGCTCGAGACGATGGCGACGGAGTTTGGGAGCGCGCCGGGGGACATTGTGGCGCAGTTGAGCCCATGTATCCGGCCACCGCACTACGAGGTGGATTTCGCGGCGGAAATCGTGCGGCAACTGAAATCGGCGGGGGTGGGAAGGGTGGCCGATTGCGGGGCGAATACGGGGGCTGACTTGAACCGGTATTACTCTTACCGCATGGAGAAAGGGCGGACTGGCAGGTTGCTGGCGCTGCTGATGATCGAGAAGCCCTCACTTTCTTCTTCGCGCCCGGCGAATTATGAGCGATATTGAGCACTCGCATGAGGCGCGTTTACGACGAGGCCAAACCTGAGTTGCTCGACATCAGGCAACCGGTGAATCGTAAACTGGAGGCGAGCCTCGAGAGCCTGCGGGTATTGAACCAGTACTTCGGGGCCTACAGCCTGATGCGGCATTTCATGCGGCGCTGGCTCGAGACCGGGCGGACATACCGGATGCTGGACCTTGCGACGGGGTTCGGGGATATCCCAAGGATGATCGTGACGTGGGCGCGCAAACACGGGGTGTCGGTGAAGATCGACGCCGTGGACCGGCAGCCGCCGACCCTCGAGATCGCGCGGAGGGCGAGCGCGGGCTTTCCGGAGATCAATTACATCCGCGCGGATGCGCGCAATTATTCCGACGCGATGACGTATGACGTGGTGTGCTGCTCGCTGGCGCTCCATCATTTTTCCGAGCTGGATGCGCTGAAGGTGCTGCGGCGGGCGTGCGAGATGTCGCACGACAAGGTGCTCGTGTCGGACCTTGAGCGGACGTGGTTTACATGGGCGTGCGTGCAGGCGGTGACGTGGGTGGCCGCGCGGGACGAGATGACGCGGCACGACGCGAGACTCTCCGTGAAGCGGGCATTTTCCTACCGGGAGCTGGGGGAGCTCGCGGCGGTGGCCGGGTGGAGGAATTTCGGCCACGCGCGATTCGTGCCCGCGCGGCAGGCCATCTGGATGTGCTCGCGGCAGGAGGCGCCGGCGATGGACCTGGGGGCGGCGCTCGATTTTGCCACGTAGGCTGTTTTTCGGTAGTGGCCCTAATTCGAAATCTTAAATCGAATCAAAATCCGATTTTATGAAATACGCCAAAAAGGAGCGTTGCAATCGCTTGTGCGCCCGCTCGTGCCGTCCACTCCTCAAAGATTCGCAGGACGACAAGGGAAGCGATAACAACTGCTAAGACGATTCCAAAGTCCATGAATTTTCGAATCACCGGTTTCATTTTGCCGTTGCCTTCGCCGTAATCGCCGTTTTTTGCTGTGGATTGACGCGCAATTATCGCAAAGGCCTCAAAGATTCAGGCCGGCCGGTTCCGGGTGCGCGGCTCCGTTGCCATTGACGTTTGTGCGGGAGGATTCGTTAAGGACGCTGTGGACTGCGCTGGCAAGCTCGCCCGAGGTGAACGGTTTGTAGAGGAAGGCGGTGCCGGGCTGGGAGAAGAGGTTGCGGAGTTCGATATCGGCGCCGGGTGCCCCCGAGGTGAAGACGACTTTCGTCTCGGGGTGGTCGGCCCGCACGCGCTCGACGAGTTCGCGGCCACCCATTTTTGGCATCGTCACGTCTGAAAGGATGAGATCGATGCTGGGCATCCCGTGCCTGGCGATGACGTCCAGGGCGTCGAATCCGTTCTCCGCCTCGAGCATGCGATAGCCCAGGGAGCCGAGGACGCGGGTGGCGAGTGAGCGGACGCCGGGGGCGTCTTCGACAACGAGGATCGTGCCGGCGCCGCGGGGGAGTGGAGCGTCGGCCTCGACATGGATCGCATCGGCTTCACCCATGACCTGCGGGAGATAGATGGAGAACGTGGTGCCGCGGTTCGGGGAGCTGTCGCAGAGGATGCGGCCGCCGCTTTGCTTGACGATGCCGTAGCAGGTGGCGAGGCCAAGGCCGGTGCCTTTCCCGGGATCCTTGGTGGTGAAGAAGGGCTCGAAGATCCGCGCGCGCGTCTCGTCGCTCATGCCGGTGCCGGTGTCCGTGACGCGGAGGACGACGTAATTGCCGGGCGGCAGGTCCGGCGCGGCGTCGAGCATGGTGGTGATGGCAACACTCGAGATGCGGATGAAGAGCTGGCCGCCGGCCGGCATGGCGTCGCGGGCATTGACGGCCAGGTTCATGAGCACCTGCTCGAGCTGGCTGGGATCGGCCTTGACGCAGGCGGGGCGTGGATTCGGGATGACGGAGAGTTCCACATCGTCGCCTATGAGGCGCCGCAGCATCTTCTCAATCTCGGAGACGCTCGCGTTGAGATCGAGGACGCGAGGCTGCAGTGTTTGCTTGCGGCTCACGGCGAGGAGCTGGCGGGTGAGGCGGGCGGCGCGCTCCGCGGCCTTGCGGACTTCCTCACTGCTGCGGCGGAGCGGGTCGCGCTCGTGGAGGCCGCCGAGGACGATCTCATTGTAGCCGATGATGGCCGTGAGGAGGTTGTTAAAATCGTGAGCGATCCCGCCGGCGAGACGGCCGATGGCCTCCATCTTTTGCGATTGATGGAATTGCTCCTGGAGTTTCTTTTGCTCGCTGGTGTCGCGCGCGTGCATGAGGAGGGCGGGGCGGCCGGTGAACTCGATGCGGCTCGAGGAGATGGCCACGGGGGTGAAGCGGCCATCGTCCGTGCGGATGATGGTTTCCGCCTGCATGACCTCGCCGCGGGCAAGGTGAGGGATGCCCCCGAGGAGATCGGCCAGGTTCTCCGCGGGGATGATGCCGGCCATGTTGCGGCCGATGAGGACGGCATGGGAGAGGCCGCACATCGCGCAGGCGATGGTATTGGCGTCGAGGATATTGCCATCGAGGTCCTGGACGAAGATCGCATCCGGAGAACTCTCGAAGAGATCGCGGAAGCGCCGGGCGATGCGGCCCTCGGCTTCCTCGGCGCGGCGCCGGTCTGTAATATCGAGTGCGAAGCCGCCGACGAAGTTGTGCTCCGCGGGATCGATGATCGGGAATTTGAGCACCATGAATGTGCGAAGCTCGCCATCGGGGCCGGGGATGGTCTCGATGGTCTGGAGGCCCACGCCTTCCGCGACGACGGCGAGATCGTGAACACGCAACGGATTGACGACATGCGGGGGAAGAATGTCGTGGTCGGAATGGCCGTAAAGCTCCTGGCGCTTTTTATTGAGGAAATGGAGGAAGGGTTCGTTGGCGTACTCGTAGCGGCCTTGTTCATCCTTGATGAAGGCCATCACGGGCGTGTGGTTCATGAAGGTCTCGAACCGGCGCTCGCTTTCCTGCGCGGCTTCCTCAGCCTCGCGGTGGGCGGTCACATCCTCGACCGCCCCTTGATAGTAAAGGATTTCCCCGGCCTCATCACGCACCGCGCGGGCGCTGGTGAGGAGCCAGACCGTGCTGCCATCCGCGTGGCCGAACTGGACTTCGTAGCCGGAGACCCGGCCGGTCTCGTGGAGAGTCGCCAGGAGGCGCGCGGAATCGCCGGGGTCGAGTTCGAAATCCCGGATGTTGCAGGCTAGCAGCTCTTCGCGGCTCGGGTAGCGCAGCATCGCGACGAGGGCCGGATTGGCATCGAGGATCCGTCCCTCCGGAGAGACGGCGAAAAGGCCTACGGCAACGTTTTCAAAAAAATCGCGGTAGCGAAGTTCGGAGGGAGAGGAGGAGTGTCGCATCTGGGGAGCGGCAGAATTGACGAGGCGATAAAGATCGTATTCTCCATAGGGAAAAATACAAGGTTCTAATAAGGTATTTTCCTTACCGGGGGCACGATTTTCAGTCTCCCGGTGCCGCTGGATGCAAGTGCCAAATGGGGAGAGGCTTGCAGAAGACGTGGCCGGATTACGCCCACGTAACCTGGCCTTTGGGCTCGCGGAGGATGATCGATTGGAGGAACTCGATGCCTTTGCGGAGGCCTTCGGCGGGGGACATCAGCGAGTCTTCGTGCTCCATCGAGAGGACGCCGTCGTAGCCGCAGAGGCGCAGGGTGCTGATGAAATCCGTCCAGAAATCCGCCCCGTGGCCGTAGCCGACCGTGCGGAACATCCATGCGCGATTCTTTTCGTCGGAGTAAGGCTTCGTGTCCAGGTAACCGTCGAAATCCCCGTTAATCTTGTAGAGGAAAGTGTCCTTGGCGTGGACGTGATGGATGGCGCCGGAGAGCTTCCGGACGGCTTTGATCGGATCGATCCCCTGCCAGAAAAAATGGCTGGGATCGAAGTTCGCGCCGAGCACGGCGCTCGTGGCGTCGCGGAGGCGGAGCATTGTCTCGGGATTGTAAACGAGGAAGCCGGGATGCGCTTCGAGGGCGATTTTTTTGATGCCGTGATCGGCGGCGAATTTTGTCTGCTCCCGCCAATACGGAATGGCGACTTCCTTCCATTGCCAATCGAGGATTTTGAGGAAATCCGGGGGCCATGGGCAGGTGACCCAGTTGGGATATTTTGCGCCGGGGTGATCGCCGGGGCAGCCGGAGAAGGTGGTGACGACGGGCACATCGATGCGGGAGGCGAGGCGGACCGTGGCCTGGAATACCTGGTGGTGCTCCTTCGCGATGGCGGTGTCGGGGTGCAACGGATTGCCGTGGCAGGAGAGGGAGGAGATCTCGAGGCCGCGCTGGCGGACGGCGGCTACGAATTCCGTGATCGCGCCGTCATCGGCGAGGAGCCGGCCGGGGTTGCAATGGGCGTTGCCGGGATAGGCGCCGGTGCCGATCTCGACGCAATCGCACTTGAGGGCGGCGATCTGATCGAGGGCGCGATCGAGCGGAAGATCTGATAGGATTGCGGAGAAGATGCCGAGTTTCATGGGAATATTGGATTTTCGAACCGAGGCTGCGGAATACGGGAACTGGCGCGCTACGCGCCGGAGGCGGCGGCTTTGTAGCTTTCGTTAAGCTCCAGGCGGATGTAATCCCAGACGACGCCGCTGGTGAGGTCGCCGGCAGGGACGGTTAGCTTGATGTTGTTCTCACTTTGTTTGAGCAGGGAGGCGTCGAAGGTTTGGTAGCGTTCCTGCCAGACGCCCGTATCGGTGTTATATCGGAGGGCGTTGGTGGCTGTGGGGTAGATGGTGCCCACATCCTTGCCGTTAACCGTGGTTGTGAGGCCGCCCGCGCCGTCGGCGCCCGCGATGGCAAACCGGAGGACGGCCTGGCCGTACTCGTCCTTGTCCATGTTGAACTTGATGGTCCATGTGGTGGCGCGGCCGTGCCCGACCGTGCGCCACATGTCCTGGCCGGCCGTGCCGGTGTGCACCCAGCCGAAACGTTGATTCGCGGGATCTTTTGCATCGGGGTTCAGCCAATCACGGGCTTCGCCGTGGGGCACTTCTTCGAAGAACCAATCCTTGTGATAATCGCTCTGGCCGATGGTGTAGGTGATGTCATTCGGGAAGAGGAGGGGGTAACGCACCGGCCAGCCCCAGCGCCAGTAATTGAAGCCGTCGCCCTTGAAGAATTTTCCGCCCGTGCGATCCGGGTAGCCGATGTCCCAAACCTGCACGCCATAGCGGACAGGCGTCCATTTGATCTGGCCGAGATCGAGATTCTGGCCGGGCTTGACGGTGATATTGGTCTGGGCGAACTCGCCGAGGACGCCGTCGGCAAAGGCGTGGAGGGTGTAAGTGCCGGGGCGGACATTGGAGATGGTGAACTTGCCGTCGTCGGAACCCATGTTCCAAAACTGGTAGTAGTTGCCATCGTGCGGCCACGTGATCAGGTGGCCATTGCCGGAGCGGAGGACGAAGCCGCCGAACGGGGTGGTGTAATCCGGATGGGCCAGGCCGATGGTCAGGTGCGGGAGCTGCCGTGTGGCGGCCTGGGGATCATTGAGGACGAGCTGGCCCGTGACGGTGGCGCGCTGATCCTTGTGGGCGTAATCGAGGCCATTGACCCAATCGTACGGCCATTTGGCTCTTTCGGCCTTGGCCTTCGCAAGGGCGTCGTGCCAGAGGGCCAGGCCATTGTCCCGATAGGCGGGCGGAATGGTCGGATTGCCGGCCGTGGCGTTCAGGGTATCGAGATCCTCCGAGGATGGCGTCTCGGGATTGGCCAGGGTGTTGCAATAGACGAAAATGGGGCCGATGACTTTGTTCCAGGTTTCACCGGCGGGGATGTTGCAGCAGGCGCCGCCGGCGTAGTGGCCGGAGGTCCAGTAATCAAGGATGGTGGCGGACATGTGGGCGACGAGGTCCAGCTTTTCGGCGCCGCCATCCAGGTACTCTGTGCTGGGATTGATGAAGTAGAGGCCGAGGTGATCCTTGGTGCTCGAGAAGCCGTAGGCGGGCAGTTTGAAGAGGACGCCGCAGTAGTTGTACTTGTGCTCGACGGAGTTCTTGTAGATGCCGGTGCTCAGGATGTGCTGCTCCTTGGCGTGGATGACGATCCCGCGGTCAACATCCTCCGGGGCGCACATCAGCATGTTGCGGTCGTCATCGACGGAGATCCAATCGAACTCGTGCGTATCGCATTCCGTGATAAAGCGGCTTTCTCCTTCGCCGGAGTCCGGGTAATTGGGGCCATGGGAGAACTCGGCATAGGTATAGAAGCCGCTGACGCCGCGCTCCATGGTGTAGCGGACTTCGATGTCCATTTTTCCGTTGACTCCCTTCACGTCCACCTCGCCGCGCTGGCCGCCGTTGGTTCGGGGGTCGATGGTGATGGATTGGGTGACGGTGCCGGAGGGGGTTTGCTCCCAGATACCGCCCTTATCCATGAGGTTTTTGCCGTCGTAGAAGAACTGCGGCATGTTGCCGTTCCCCTTGTTGATGACGCATTTGACGATGCCGTTATCGAGAACCCATTGCTTGCCGATGTCGCGGATCTCGACAGGGGCATTGACAGTCGGTTGCGCGACAGTGGGAGCCGCGACAGCGGAGAGCACAGGGAGGCAGGCGGCGGCGATCACCGGGAGAAGACGGTGGGAGGCAAACGGGGAGGAGTTCACACGTTTATTCAATGGCTGGATTTGCGGGATGTAAATTGATATTGTGCCGCGCGGGATTGATTCGACTCTGTCACCCGATTGAACAGGGAGAACGGCAAAAGGTTACACCATAAAACGAAACTTGGTGGTTGTGCGCGAGGCCACGAGGAGGAAGCATCTGGCAAAATGGACGAGGAAATTGACAAAATCCTGTATGACGCGGAAACGATCCAGGCGCGCGTGGCCGAGTTGGCGGCGCGGATTACGGAGGATTACCGGGGCGAGGAGCTGACGGTGGTGGCGGTGCTGACGGGAGCGCTGATCTTCACGGCGGATTTGCTGCGGCGCATCCCGCTGCCGCTGAAGCTGGATTGCGTCTCCGTGGCGAGTTACCACGGAGCGGCCGAGACGAGCGGCGAGGTGAAGTTCGATCAGTTATCGCTGCCGGATATCGAGGGCCGGCATGTGCTCATTGTCGATGACATCCTCGATAGCGGGCTGACCCTCGACGCGATCATGGCGAAGTTTCACAAAGACTGCGGGCCGCTAAGTGTCAGGATATGCGTGTTACTGAGCAAACGCCGGGCGCGCCGGAAGGAAATAGCCGCGGACTATGTGGGCTTCGAGATAGAGAATGAATTTGTCGTCGGGTACGGGATGGATTATTTGGAGAAATATAGGAACTTGAGGTACGTGGGAGTCCTGGCGGAAAGGATAAAGTAGCAAACTAGAGCACCTTCTATTTACTTTGACGCACCGATCTGCGCGCCAGCATTGTAGCCACGGGCCGCTGGCCGAGGAGGCGGGAGGGCGGAGCGGAGGTTGGTGGGCGGGCGAGTACGTGCGGAGGTGCGCTTCCAGCGTCAGATTAACTGGAAACTGCTCTAATATCGCCATTCCCGGGCTGCGCGCTCATCCAGGTAATAACCTGAAACGTTATTACACGATGATTCCAGAAAAAGTCCCGGAGGGACGAAAGAAAATAGCCGGGGGCTTCAGCCCCCGGTAACCGGTCCCATGGCGAGCAAGCCCCGGTAGGGGCGGCAGAGTCCGCATTGCCAAACTGACCGTGAATTTGGTATAACTCGAATAGCTCCGCCGCAGTCAATCGTCAAGGTATGACTGCACGCCAGAGGCAGGTAAGTGCCACGACTTCCCTCCATCATTTGACTCATAGGTTACCCAGGCCCAATGTCTCGGCTCCGGAACATCGCGAACGAGCTTAACAGGAAGGTATCCACGGTGTTTTTGGAAGCCGGTGAAAACGGGCGGATAAGTGTCCGCATATCCGCCCTGGTAGTCGCCCGGTATGGGAAATTGATGGAGATGCCACGTTTTCCCTCCGTCGCCGGACCGATAGAGCGGCGCGCTGTCGCCACCGTGATAAGTTGCCGTGATCCAGCCGTCCGCCTTCGTCCGAAATACGACGCCCGTGGGATAGCATCCGGAGATGGGTAAATCAGCCAGGAGGTGCCAATGATTTCCGCTGTCTTCCGTGCCATAGAGATGCTTCTCCATAGCGCCCGCTGCCGGGCCGCCTAGGGAGAGAAGGAAACCACGGTTATCGTCCAGGAAACTGATCGGGGCGGATTCTCCGTCGCTGATAGGCGCGATCTTTTCCTCCCAACGCTTGCCGGCGTCTTTGGTGTATTCGAGCCTTACCTTGCCAGGGTTCAGTGGCACAAGCGAAAGCCATGCGCGTTTGGCATCCAGGGGACAAAGAAACACGACATCCGGCAGGAAGTCGGGCATCGATGCCAGAGCATATTTGGCCACGACACTTTTGAGAGACGGAGGCGATACATCGTGCCAATGTTTCCCGCTATCGCTCGTTTGAAGTGTCTTGGAACCGGGAGCTCCAGGACCAAGAACAGTTGTCTTCTGCCACCATCCATCGGAATGGTTAATCATTATTGGATTTTCCGGCTCCCCGAAGAGGGAAGCGTGTCCGGCAACAAGCAATAACAGTAACAATAGGGATAGCTTTCGGTGATGATTCTTCATTCGTCATTCCCATAGAGATCCATCGCTCCAACTTGTTTGATAATCGGGTTATTCGGATCGCTCATTTTAATGGTAATATCGTAAGAGCCATCGTTATCCCAGGCGTGTAATACGAGCGTTTCGTCATCCTGCCAAAATACTTTCACGATGTTATTTCGCCACTTTCGCCAAAATTTGCCCGAACGTTTCTCGAACGCCTTCGAAAGCGGTTCCAAAGGGTAAATCCGGATGGCATCCGGCTGACTCGGCGCATCATTCTTCGAAATGAATAGCCATGTATTGGGCCCCGCGTCGTCCGGCCCATCGATAATCAGGCACTTCTTTGAATCTGCACTCCAGAACGCTCTCGTATCCCGCGGAAAGGTTACCAGCGAAAATGGCGTATCGCCATGGGGTAACTGGAGTAAAATAATACTGCGTGTTACGCCAACCGGTTCGCCAAGGTCTGTGTCGAACCAGGCAACTACAAACGCCTTGTCTGGCGAGTAGACCAGTGTCGGTTTTACCTCAGCATGTAGCGCTATCGTTGAGAAGGTCAGTAATAGAAAAAAGAGATGAGGAAGCCGGACCGGGGATTTCAAGGAGATTTTCAAAAGGGGCCGGATGGAATAGGCCCTAAGATATGGAATTACCACGGGAGTGAAAATGAACCCAGTCGAATTCAACGGCAATACTTTTTTCGACCGAAGTCGAGCGTAAATTGCACGGCAGGACATCCCATGTATAAGTCTCTATCTCAAGATGGGTTAGTGGGTTCCTTTGGATATTAGTCAGGAATTCGGGTGTTAGAAGTGTGCCGGTGGATTTAAGCGGACCGGAGTTGGTAAAATGCAGCGGAACGTGAAAATGAATGCGGACTTCTTCCGCGTCGGTGGACGGGAGGGATTCGAGCGCCTCGGGGAGATCGTTGTAACTTAAAATTTCACCGGACGCGGTCCTCGCTTTGACCTGATGAAGATAGACAGGCTCCACGAATGCGCGCAGCGCTTCGAGCGCGGCGACGGAGGCATCCGTCCGCAGGGCGGAGGAGATTTGGATTTTTGGCACGCGGATGGATGCGGCCTCATATTGGCGGAGAACCTCGGCGGGTTCTTCGAACTGGAGGGCGGCGTGGCACGTATCGAGGCAGACGCCGACGTGATGCCGGATGAGATCGCGCGCGGAGGACTCTGAGACGTGGAGTTTTTTGGCCAGGATGGACGCGCCTCGCGTGAACAGGTGATCATTGAAGAAGGCGATGGTTTCCGGGGTCGTTTCGAGGAGGCAGCCCGGTTCGGGTTCCACGGCGATGAGGATGTCGCGTGATCGCTTTTGGGCAATTTGGGCGCAGTGGGCTATGGAGTCAGTTAGATTATCGAGGATGGGATCGAGCTCGGCTTGAGAGGTGATCCAGGGTTTCCAGGATATGGGGACGGTGGAGATGGTGCCGGTGGCGCCCTTCGGAATGAGGGCGGCGAGGATGGTGGCTACTTGGTTGGTATAATCGCGGCGTTGAGGGGAGCGCCAGTCGGGAGCATAAACGTTTTCTTTAACCGGTCCCCCGTGGAAGCGGCCGAACGGGAAGGCGTTTACGGTGAACACGTAAAGGTTTTCGGATTGAAGGAAATCGGTTAATTCCGAGAGGCGGGCGGGGTCGGAAAGAGTTCCGGCAGCGGCGTCGCTTAACCGGAGGCCGAGGCCAAAGGGCTTGTCGGGGCAGACAAGGTCGCGGACGGCGAGGACCGTGGTGCGCAGGGTGGAGAAGTTCTCGGCCCACGTTTCGCCGGGGTGGACGTTCAGGCAGTAGGTTAGAGGCATTCTATATTAGAGAGAGGAGGGACGGAAGAATCTCACGCAAAGGCAAACGCTGGCACGTGAATTGGCCGCGCCTTAGGGGATTGTCGATTGCAGCCAGTCGAGCGCTTCGCGGATGATGGCGGGGTCGATTTTAGATTCTTCGCGGCTATTGCCCAGGCCCACGGGGAAAGTGATGCACAGGTCGCCGCCCAGATGCTCCTGGAATTCGCGGAGGCCATCGAGGAGGGCGGGGCTCTCCATCTCGGGATACCAAAGCGGGAAGCCGGCCTGGGTGAGGGCGGCGTGGATGCGCTCGAAGTCTTCCTCCCGGAGCCAGCCCTGGAAGACGGCGTACGCGGAATCGAGCGCCACGCCGGCGGCGACGGCATCCGCGTGGCTGATTCGGAAGTTCGAGAGGAGTTCGAGCTTGTGGGCCGACCAGTGGCCGAAATCAAGCGGACGCGCGCGGCCCATCTCGAAGGGGTCGCCGGCGGCGCGGATGTGCTCGAGGTGAAGCTCGGCGCAGCGCTGGACGAGGTGCCGCATCGGCCCCTCGCGCCGCTCGCGAAAGGCGGCAGCATTCTCGCAGAGAAAGCCGAAGAACGGCCGGTCGCGGATGATGGCCACCTTGAAGGCCTCGGCGACGCCGCCGCGCCAATCGCGGTCGGAGAGCGTGAGCAGGAGCTGGAAATCGTTGATGACGCCAAAGGGAGGGGCAAAGGTACCCACCGCGTTTTTGCCGCCGGAGAAATTCACGGCGGTCTTGACGCCGACGCCGCCATCGCACTGTGCGAGCGCGGTGGTGGGGATGCGGATCACCCGGAGCCCGCGATGGACCAGGGAGGCTGCGAAGCCGACCGCATCGAGGACCGCTCCGCCGCCGGCGATGATGATGGACGCATGGCGGTCGAGCTGGAGATCGAGCATCTCCTCCATCAGGTCCTTGATGAGCGCCCAATCGTTCTTGACCGCCTCGCCGCCAGGCACGAAGCGCGGCGGCCCCGCGAGTTTTATATCCCACATATGACGCCATGCGGCGGCGCCGTCGGCGAGGACGGGGTTGGCGGCGGCGGCGTTTGAATCGACGTAGAGCATGACGCGCGGCTCGCGGCGCTCCTTGAGGCGATTGAGGACGCTCGAGAGGGCGGCGTTATCCGGGGAGAAAACGTGGTCTGTGAAGACGACGGGGAAATCGAAGGGGACGACGAGCCGTTGTTCGACGCGCGTATTCATGCGTGGGAGTCGAGCCAGGCTTTCGTGAAACGGGAGACATCGAGCATCGACCGGGGATCGGCGGCGAACTCGAGGGATGTGGACCATGCCACGGTGTCGCCGGGACGGCCGTGGGAGCCGTGGATCTTGCCGGTGTCCATGCTGACGCTCGGCGGGGGCCAGCCGAAGAAAAGTTCGCACGGGTCGTAGCCGGGCTTGTTGTGGATGTCCACATGCGTGGCGAAATCGGGGGCCTGGCTCTTCCCGGTCCACCACGGATAGGCGAACCATTGGCCGGAACGGGCGATGAGCAGGAGATCGCCGGACCGTGGGTGATCGACGCCAAGGATGGCCTGCTGCTGGCGGTCGAGAATCGACTCGATGCCGGGGAGCGCCGCAAGCGCCTCGCGCGCGGCGGCGGTGGCGCGTGGGTCGCGGGTGTAAACGTGAGCGATTTGATGATCGACCATCGCGAAGGCGGGGCTTGAGAAGAGGTCAGCATAGAACATGCGCTTGATTTCGCGCGTGTCTAGCAGGCCGGCTTCGCGGAGGCGGCGATTTGGAAACACGGCGCCGGAGACCGGCTGGATGGCGTAGTCGCCGTAGAACAGCCACTCATAGCCGCGGGACTGGGCGGCGGTCTTGATGCGGTCGATGCACTCGAGCGTGAAATCGAGGGAGCCGCGGGCTTTGGCGGAGCCGGGGCCGTGGCGCTGGAGGTCGTAATCCAGGTGCGGGATGTACGAGAAAAGGAGATCGGGGGCAAAGCGGTCTTCGGCAAGGAGAGCGCAGGTGGCGTCGGCTATCCATGCGCTCGATTTTTGCGACGCGACCGGACCCCAGTAGTTGAAGAGGCTGAATGGCCGGCCGATTTTTTTGTCCAGCCACGGGGCGAGGCCATCGGGTTTTGCGTAGCAATCCTGGATCATGCCGCCGCTGTGCATGTGGATCGGCGCGGGGGAATAGACCAGGTCCAGATCGGCGTCGCCGAGGCTTTGTTGCCAGAAGATCATGCCCACATTGTGGCCGGCGGCGCGGAAGCGGGACCAGATGCGCTCGCCTTCGACGAGCGCGGAGGATTGTTCCCAGAAGAGGATTTTGCGGAGATCGGGGAGATGGACGCCGTTCGCCACCATGCCGTGGGCGCGCGGCAGGCAGCCGGTGCGGAACCCCGCCTGCGCGCAGCACGTGACGGCGGGGAAGAACGCCTCCGCCGGGCGAAAGCCGGGCAGCTCTTTGACGAGGTCCCAGCCCAGGGCTGCGACTTGCACGACTAAAAGTTTGGTGGCCACGGGAGATTGTCAGCTTGCGTAGAAACGGGAGGAAACCAAGCGGCTGACGGGCCAAAGAGCAAGCAGTAGAATCGCCGCGACCCAGCCATAGCCGCCCGCCGAGGCGCAGAAGCCCGCCTGTATAAAGAGGAGGCCGCGGATGAGGGAGCCGATGAGCGGTGGAATCCGGGGATTCGAGGTCTCCTTGCGCGCGAGAGCGGTGACACCAGCGATGTAGAGCGTAATCACGCCGGCGGCGAGGTACGGGGAATTTCGAAAACCGAAGTGTAAATTACCGAAATAAAAGGTGATCACCGGCCCTGCATACGCAGGTACGACGAAGGACGACGGATGGAAGGGGAGAATCGCGGCTGCGCCAATGAGGACGCTGCTGCCTCGGCAAAGACCCATGGCAATGGGACCGACGAAGGCATTCTTTTTGGCGAAGACATTGTAGAATAATATCTCGTTCACCAGGATCACCGCAATAACGGCCACGGTGGCGTTCACCAGGTTGGCCAGAATTACCGCGATGCTGATCAGGACAATGGCAATGGTGTTGGCGGCCTTTACGGCCACGCCACCGCTGGGCAGAGGACGCATAGGCCGGTCCCTGAGGTCTTCGGAGAAATCGGCGAGGTCATTGACAATCAGGCCCGCGCAATAAAGGGCCACGCTGATGCCAATCGCGGGAATAACATGCCATGAGAGCCGTCCGCCGCTGGCAATGAGATACCCGCAGAGCGGATCGCCCGGAACCGTAAACAGATTGGGCGGGCGAAAGAGTTGAAGCAGGGCGCGGCGTCGCACAACGAGGGAACATATTCGAATTTCTGATTTCGAATTTTCCTACCCCCTCCTCGGCACAATCTCCAGCGCCTGCTTGTGTTTAATGACGCTATTCTCCGGCGCTACCCCGCGCCATTGGGTGCCGGGATACATCAGGCAGTTGCGGCCGATGATGGAGCCGGGGGAGAGCACGGAGT
>Ga0182024_10010791_pt1 | contig 18550 bp, 13 predicted proteins | sample P32metaG_FD_120480 | JGI IMG/M metagenome (GOLD analysis project Ga0182024, IMG submission 120480) | Permafrost microbial communities from Stordalen Mire, Sweden - P3-2 metaG (Illumina Assembly) | ecosystem: Environmental > Terrestrial > Soil > Wetlands > Permafrost | place: Sweden: Stordalen... | reverse complement strand
GACCAATGCCTACGATAACTCCTTCCTCTGGGGACCCTCGACGTTCGATCGCCGCGAAGTTTGGCAGATGACCGGCGTGTACGCGCTGCCGGTCTTCTCACACGGCACCGGACTGGCCCACAAGGTTCTCGGTGGATGGTCGCTCAGCGGAGTTTACATCTATCAGAGCGGGACGCCCTACGGCATCGGGACTACCACCGATTATGCGGGCGTCAACCTGACTGGCCAGACGCAGTACTGGATCCAGAACGGCCCTCTCCAGGTTACCGACCAATACTCGCAGGGCAGCAACGCTGCTACCGATTCAAACTACTACTTCCAGCCGAAGACTTCGGTCGGCTCGGCAGTGTTCACTGCTCCTCCCAATGGGACGTTTAACACCCAGCTGGAGCGCGACAAGTTCTATGGACCCGGCTCGTGGAACTTCAACTCGGCGCTGTACAAGGATTTCCGTATCACGGAGAGAATCAAGGTCACGTTCCGCTGGGAGCAGTACGACACGCTGAACCATCCCAACTGGAGCAGTCCCAATACGACCCCGACCTCGGCGTCGTTCGGCAAGATCACCACCAAATCGGGCAATCGCGACCAGCAGTTGGCGCTGCGATTTAGTTTCTAAGAGGTTCCGCGACTAGTAGCCTGTCGCAGGGAAATCGTTAGTGTCCCCTCCCTGACGGTCGGGGTTCGGTTCCAATGATGAGGGCGACTAAGCTCGGTTGCGCGCGATCCCGCAACGACAGGCCACTGGCGAATTTTCGTGAAACCTTTTCACGAAGGTGGCGTATTCTTTTCAGACAGGAGACTGGATCGAATGAAACTTGCCGCTATCCTTGTGCTCGCGCTATCGGCCGCTGTTTCTGCGGCGGACTATAAGGACGTAAACAGGACCCTCGCGCTTAACAGCAACGGTTCCTTAGAGATCGAGACTCACAAGGGGTCGATCAAGGTCTCGACGTGGGACCGGCCGGAAGTTGAAATTCAGGCACGCATTGAATCCGAGCCGGGGACTATCATGGACCGACGCCGGTTCGACGGAACGGATGTGCATATCGATTCGACGCCCGATTCTGTCCGAGTCAAGACCTACTATCCGGATTTTAACTGGTGCTGCTCGGTGGATAACGGCAACAATCCCGAAGTGCGATATACCATCAAAATGCCGAAAACAGCGCGGCTCACGATCCGGGATCATCGTTCCGATACCGAAGTTACAGGGCTTCAGGGCGCCCTCGATCTGACGACGCATCGCGGAACGGCGAGATTGCATGGGCTCAGCGGCGCGTTGCATCTGGACACGCATCGCGGCGACGTCCAGGTAGATTTCACGTCGTTCACCGCGAACAGCAGCGTGACGAACTATCGTGGAACGGTCGAGTTATCGATGCCCAAAAACAGCCGCTTCGATCTTCAAACGAACTCCGGACGGCGTGGGTCGATCGAAACGGACTTTTCGGTGATGACGCGCACCATCAGCCGGCGTGGGGAGACTGTCCACGGCGCGGTGAACGGCGGGGGACCGTCGCTGCGAATCGAGACGGAGCGGGGGGAAGTTCGGGTGCGGGGGAAGTAAGGAGTTACAGAGGAGGGAATTTGTATAGGCGGCTGATTAGTTCGATTTTCTCGCAGATCATCTTTTCATAGGTGACTCGCATCGAGCTGGTGGCCGATCGGGCTGACGGCTGAGCCTCGGACAGATCGAACCACGATTCCTTCAGGTTCACTGCATCGGCGGTATAGAGGAACCGGCCCTCGCCGCTCAAGATTCCATACACCGCGGCATAGCTCGAGGAGACCAGATAGTTGTCGTGCCTGTAGGCATACAGCTCCTCGCGGTGCTCGGCGAATAAAGGCTTGCCGAGTAGTTCGCTGTTCTGGATGGGACGGTGCCCCAGCAGATAGTAGAGCGATGGCGTGATGTCGGAGTTGAAGGAGAGCGCGTCGGGGTCGGACTGATACTTTTGCTGCCATCTCTTGGGTAAGTGCACGATCAACGGAACGCGCAGAATTTCGGGGAAGATTGTGTAGGCGTGACCCCACCGGCCTTGTTCGCCGAGCGAATCGCCGTGATCGGCGGTGAGGACGATGACACTATTGTCGTAGATGCCTTGCGTCTTCAGGGTCTGAATAAATCCGCCGAAGCAACCGTCCATGCGCCGCAAGCGGCTGGCGTAAGGCGCATAAAAGCTACCGTACCGTTCGTTGTCGATCGACTTTGCGCCCTGGCGGGAGATCACCGAAATATGGATGTTTTGGGGCTGCGTGTACGCGAACACGGGTCCGTTTTGGGCGGCGCCGAGATTCGAAGAAAGCTCGTCGAGCGAGTGGCAGAAGTCGAGGTCCATGGTTCCCACGTTCAGATCGAGTTCCTTGAGTTTCGGCCACGGCGTGACGACGGTCTGAAGAATGGAGTCGAGGGTGACGAACGCCTGGTAGTCATGAGCCTCGATCAATTTCTGCAACGAGTTCATGGGAGCAAAGGGCGTCACATACTGCTTGTGGATCATCGCGCCTCCTACCCAGATGGAGGGCTCGGAGAGTCCGGTGCCGCCGTAGCGGGTGAAGGTGTTGCGCATGACTACGCTGTCCGCGGCGAACTGCGCGATATTCGGCGTAAAGTCGACGTTGGAATTGTAAGGCGAAAGGTAATCCCTGCGCATGCTATCGACAACGAAGATGAAAATGTTTGGCGGAGCTTCGGTAAGAGGTTCGGCGTGCTCCGCCAGTTTAATTTCGGTGGGCTCGACATGAGCCGATCTGGGAAGGTTGGTATTGCGAGCAAGGAACTGGTAGAAGCTGGCATCGACCACAACGGTGGACATACTGTCGTGCACCAGCTTGAAGGATGGGTCGAAGCCGGCGTAACTGTCGAGAAAGCGGGAGAACGATTCCTTCGAACCCGTCCTCTCCCATAGAGATCGCTCGCCCGCTTCGAGCATGCGCTGCGCCGGGACTACGGCAAGTGCGAGGATCAGGAGCCGGCCCGTGCGGGAAGGCGCGAGCGAAGGACGGCGTCGCGACATGGCGTAGAAGATACGGAAGGTGGCGACCCAGATGAGGAGCGCGGTGAGTTTTTGGAACAGATGGTTCCAGTCGTTTTTGGAACTGGTGACGGCGAGAAAAATTGCGACTGCGGCGATAACCGAGGCCGTCAGAGCTCCCTGCCACCATCCCGGCGGGACGAAGTTTTTCGAATTTCCGACCCACAGGGCAAGGTCGAGTCCATTTTCGACCGGCGCCGGTCTTGCTTGCCGGATGAGAACGGAGATTCCAGCGGCGAGCGCCGAACAGGCCGCTCCGAATAACGCCGCATAGTTGTCGGCTGCCGAACTGGTGAAAGAGATCGAAGGGAACACCAGCTTGGTCATCAGCAAAAAGACGACCCAGGCGCCGAACACATAGCAGAACACGAAGAGAGTGCGCTGCGGATTGCGGAACCATCCGGCGACCACGGTCAGCAGATTGAGCCCGACGAACAGCACCGCGAAGACCAGCACATGAGCGGCAAGGCTGCTGGTGATGGCGAGCGTCCTTTGCATCGGCGTCCAGGCTTGCGCCGTTCGCCAGTTACCCAAAGCGGAGTAGACCAGCGAAAGGAAAACGGCGGAGACGCAGGTTACCAGGAACAGCCGCGGCTCTCCGTAAGCCGGTTTGTCCCCCCACTGAATGGCCGTCCAGTTTTCGGAAAGCGCGATCGCTGTCAGGTAAAGCATTGGCTCGAACATGACGAGCGCCCATACGTAGCTGCCGGTTCCATTCTGCATGACCGCAAAAACCGGATGCACCGTGAAGAAAATCGCGAGCGGTATGTGAAGGCACCAGAAGGCCGCGCGAAACCGCATCGCGCGCCGGCGGAGGGGGAGTGCGGGAAGCGGCTCCAGGCAGAAGAAAACTGCGACGGCCAGCAGAGCGATCCAAAAAATTCCCGGAAAAGCCCGGCCGAACACGTTGAGAGCAGGGACCAGTCCGCCCTTGTGCACCTGTTGATAGGTGAAGGGAACGTAGGCGAGGAGGGCCCATAGCGAGCTGAGGAGAAGAACGCTGGACACTGCCACGCGGAGCACGACAGAAATCGCGTTCACGTGCGGGGCCGCCGTTTTCCCGCGCCAGGGGAACCGCTTAGAGCTAAGAGCGCAATGCGCATTTCTTCGTAGTTCGGAGACACCTCGACGCCGTGTTGCAGGTAACGGCGTGCGGCTGCCCGGTCGCCGATGCGAGCGAGAATCATGCCGGCGGCGAGCAACGCGTCGGCACTATCGGGAGACCGCTCGAGTGCCTGGAGGATCAGGGTACGCGCTTCCGCTGTCCGGCCCAGGGACATTTCGGTGCGGGCGAGACCGACCGTGAGGTCGGAATAGCGCGGAGAAATTTCGTGACCCTTCAAGTAAAGATCGTGGGCTTTCTTTTTGTCGCCGTTGTGCTCCAGTTCAAGGGCGTAAAACAGGATCATGTCGGAATTGGTCGGTTCGAATTCCCAACAGCGCTTCTGGGCGTCGAGCGCCTTGACACTGTCCCCGGCGGAGCGATAGGCGACGCCCATCTGTGGACAGCCTTCGACCGGAGTAGGAGAGTGCTGAATGTACTCCTCCCACAGAGCCGCTTCCTCGTCGTATCGCTTCTGCGCATGCCGGATCCTGGCGAGATTCGCGGAATAAACAGCGTTATCCGCGAATTCTTTGTGGAGCCTGGCGTAGATCTCGTCTGCGTCGTCATACCGCTCCTTATCGAGAAGACTCTGGCCTTTTTCGCGGAGAACGCGGACGTCTTCGGGAGAGAGTCCCTTATGCTCGTCGTCTTCGATGGGAGGGTTGACCACCAGTGCGTAGAAAAAAATGTACAGGATCGCACAAGGAACGGAGAAGCGAAGGAAAGGGATCTCGAACATCGGGTTCTCTAATACCGGAAATAAAACGTGCAGTCGGCTTCGTACTGCCACAGAGGACCGATGTACAAACGGGTCTGCCTCGCGATGCTGACAGCGGTGCGCAAGCGATACTTGCTCTTGAATTTCCAAAGCGATTCAATCGCGGCGGAGGCGGAACGTTGGACGCCAAGATCGTTGGTGCTTTGAATCTCAAAAGGCGAAGCGCCCTCGCCGAAGCGCAGCCCGATGAAATGCTCCGCATCATCATAGTATTTTCGGAATGAGAGTTGAAAGCTGGTGGACGTCCCGGTGACTGGGTCGGGATCGATGTACGTCCGACCGAGGACCCAGTAATTTCCGAACCACTTGCCCACGGAACCGGTATAAAGAATCGTGTTGCTGTTGAAGCGCATGTACCGGAAACCGGCGGAAGCCTCGAATCCCCGTGGCAAACTTTGGAAAATCTCGCCGCCCAAGCGGTAGCGCGCGTAAAGAGTCGCGTCGGGCGAGAACGCTACATCTATAAAGGCGTATGTTCCGTGACGGATACTCGGGTAGGATTGCAGGTCAATGAGATTGCTGCCTTCGCCGAACCAGTTAGCGTGGGAAAAGGTCGCAGTGACCCACCCGGGGGTGAAATTGCGCGATATGTCGACTGCCGTTTCACGCCAACTGGAGCGTTTGTCGCTGAAAAAGATGGTCGATTCGGCAATCCCCGCTTCCCAGTTAGGCCCGTCGGAGGTCGGAGAGGCGTTTCCATGTGACGACGGCAAGATCACGCGGGCCTCCGCGAGGTCGGCTTGAGCCTTCTCGAGCTCAGCCTTATAGTCCGTGTCCAGCGGGCGCGACTTGAGCGCGTTTTGCGCGAGTTCCGCTGCGCGGCGGGCGTTCCCCGACCAAAGCTCCAAATGAATCAGTCCGAGGACGGCATCCTTATAATCCGGGTCAGATTTGAGTACCAATGCGAAGGCGCGGCGCCCTTCGTCCCAACGCTTGTTCCAGGAGCAGATCAAGCCCAGCAAGGCCCGGGCGTCGGAATCGTCGGGAACCTCCCTAAGATGCTCATTCAAAAGGGCGATGGCTTGCTGCGGATGATCGCTGCCGGACAATTCCCGGGCTTGGGCAAGGATGTTTTCGGTTTGCGCATAGCTCGGCAACAGCAGCACAAGGCTCAGGATTAGCATCCGCATCAATATGATTCTTTTGACAAAGGAATAATCGGCAGACCAAGGCGAACACTTTACTTTGGTTTAGTAGGTAACACCTACCCCTAGGCCTAATGCCCTGGGAGATCCCTGACGAATTAGAGATTACTACACACGTGTTACTTCGCGTACAGATGAAGCTCCCGAGCCTGGAATTTGTGCGGCTCTTGAAACCACGCCTTGGGTTTGGTTCCGCTGAGCAACGCGCTGATAACGCCGTAGCCGTGGCCGCGGAAACGGAGTCGTTGCCAGACATCGCAGAAGCACAGGTTTCTCTCGCACTCCTCTCCGAGCAGTTAACGCGGGAGTCGGTGGCGGCTGAGGAGGTTCTCGAACCGCCGCCGACCGCTGAAGTGCCGCCAGTTGAAGTCGAGGAGGAACCGGAAGCACCAAGCGTCGCCGAGCCAGAACCGGCACCTGAGCCGGAGCAGGAGTCTAAACCGGAACCGGAGGCGGAGCCAGAAGCGGAACCGGAGCCAAAGGCGGACCCGGGGCCGCGGCCAGCGCCCAAAGCTCGCACCGGACTTCTCGCCCGCACCGGACTTCTTGAAGGATGCAAGGTCGGGGCAATCGGGTTTGGGAGGCAGGATATCGCCGGAATAGCCGCCGCCATGATCGAAGCACGGGCGCGCGTTGAATTCCTTCCGCATGGCGAGGTGGGAGGACAGGGCGAGTTTGATCTCTACCTCCTAAATTGCGCGTCAGTCGAAATTCTAAAGCGTGAGGCGCCGTCCTTTCGATCGGTGCTGGCCTCGGGCACACCGGCGATCGTAACTGGAAGCCGTACCGCACTTACCGTGCTGCGCGGCAGCGGCGATCCTCGAACGTGGGACTTTGCCACCAAGCCGCTTCATATGGATGAGCTGATTTGGCGTGCAGTGAACCTGATTGCGCGCTGCGAGGAATCGGGAATCCCGCGGAAGCTGCCGGCAACGGTGGTGGTAGCAGATAACGATCCCTTTACACGGACGCTCATCGAATCGGCGCTGACGCGCCAGGATTTCGCCTGCGAACTGGCGGAGGATGGCGAGGCGGCTTGGGCCGCGATTGAAAAAACTCAGCCAGGCGCGGTGATTCTCGATCTGACCTTGCCGAATCGCGACGGGTTCCAGTTGATGGCGGACATCCGCAGATCCCCGGGCCGCAAGCCGAAGATCATCGTGCTGTCCGCACGCCAATCGGAAGCCGATATTCTGCGGGCATTCGCGCTGGGTGCGGACGATTACGTGACCAAACCGTTTTCTCCACTCGAATTGAGTGCGCGACTCACGCGCCTCATCGGGGGCATGCCGGAAAATGTCTGAACGCGCGCGGCGGTGGATCGCGCAGGCTCGCGATTTCATTAAGCGTTGCTTCGAACCGCACCGGCGAGGGGCGTTTGTCGCGTTGATTAAGGCCAGCCTGCTGATTGGAGCGCTCGCAGAGCTGGGATGGCTTCTCGATACGCGTTACTTCTCGCGCCGGTTCGCGCAGTTTCCGATTTCTTTGGCCTGGTCGATGTTGAGTGTGATCTTTCTGGTGACCGTGCTTGAGGCGTATGGCTCCTTGCTGTTGAAACTCAGGAGCACACGGGTTAGCAGGTTGAGTGCTGAAGCCAGCCTGCGCCTTACGGCTTTGGTTGCCCGATACATCTCAGGGGAGAACGGACCCGAGGAAATCGAACGAGCGGCAAAAGATTCGAAGAAAGACCTCGAAAAATGTATCGCGACGGCGCTGCTGCAATTGCGCGGGTCGGCATTGCGGCGGCTGTGCGAACTGCCAGTGGTCTTCAAGCTTCGAGATATGTGGGTCGCGCAATCGCGAAGGGGCGACGCCGAGCGACGGCGGTACGCGGTGGAACAGATGGCTCTGCTGCGCGATCCGGCTACGATTCCCGCATTGGAGAAAGCGCTCGAGGATCCGGTCGGAGCGGTGGAAGCGGCGGCGGTTCGAGGACTGCTGCAGTTGCCCTCCTATGGAAAACGCGACGAACTTCTTCAATCCCTCGCCTGGCGGTCCTATCTGGTGCGGGTGCTGACAGCGTGCGAATCCGCGGACGATGCGTCGGGGCTGGCGCTGGAACACCTGGCGTTGCCGATGCCGGGAGCGGGGGAGCGCGAATTACATGCAGCCGTGGATGTCAGGTCACTCCTCGCGTTGGCGCGCGCGATCGGCTCGGTTGCCGAGCTTGAAAAAGAAAAGGAAAACGCGGCGGCTGCTCGCGCGAGTTGCCTGGCGTTGGCGGCGAAGGGCGCGACCGGACTCGACTCACTTCGAAGAATGTCGGCTGCGGGTGAGGCAGGGGACGCTCCCGCCGAGGCTCTCGGCGCCTCGCTCGCTGCGGCAGCGCGCGGAGGTAGAACGTGATTTCCGGCGAAGTGGACATCTACGTTCACCGCGTTTACTTTTTCTTCGAATCCGGCATTATTTTCTATGTTTTCGTCATTAACCTGATCTACTTGTTCCTGGTTGCGCTTGGGGTTTTTGCGCTCCGTAAGCATCACTTACCGTTCTCGTCGGCCGAACGCGATGCCATTCGGCGCTCGCCTTTGACGCCCTCGATCTCGCTTATCGTGCCCTCTTACAACGAAGAGGTTTCGGTCCGGGATAGCGTCGGGTGTATGCTGCGGCTCGATTATCCGAATTATGAGGTCATCGTCGTCAACGATGGCTCCAAAGATCGCACGCTCGAGCTGATGATCGACGAATTCAAGCTGTTCAAATCGGCGCGATCCGTGGCGGGTCCCATCGAGACGAAACTGGTGCGCAGAGTTTACGAGTCGACCGAACCGGTCCGATTGCTGGTGATCGACAAGGCGAACGGCGGCAAAGCGGATTCGATCAATGCGGGGATCAACGCCGCCAGATCCGACCTGGTCATGGTGGTCGATTCCGACTCGCTGATCGAGCGCGACGGGCTGTTCGAGATGGTGAAGCCGTTTCTCGAGGATCCGGAGAGAATGATCGCGGTCGGCGGCACCGTGCGGGCCGTGAATGACTGTGAGGTGCGCAGCGGTATGGTCCGGCGGATTCGCACCTCGAAATCGCTGCTCGCAAACTTTCAGTCCGTCGAATATCTCCGCGCATTTTTCGGCGGGCGCGTGGGCTTCAGCCTGTTCAACTGCATGCTGATCATCTCCGGTGCGTTCGGATTGTTTCGCCGCGACCGCGCGATCGAAGTCGGTGGCTTCGATCATTCGTCGATCGGCGAGGACATGGAACTCGTCGTGCGAATGCATCACTACTTTATCGATAAGAAACAGCCGTATCGAATCGCCTACGTCGCGGCGCCGGTTTGTTGGACGGAGGTGCCGCAGGAATGGAAAATTCTCCATCGTCAGCGCAAACGCTGGCAGCGCGGCACGGTCGATAGTCTGTGGCGGCATCGCGAAATGCTTCTGAATCCGCGCTACGGCGTCGTGGGGATGTTCGCATTTCCTTACTTTGTATTATTTGAAATGTTCGGCCCGGTGGTTGAGACGCTGGGTTATGTGCTCACCGTAATCGGGCTGACGTTCCACATCATTTCGACCTCCGTCGCCATCCTGTTTTTCACCGTCTCGATTGCTTTCGGGATCTTATTGTCTACCAGCGCCGTGCTCCTCGATGAACTGACGCCTTGCCGCTTTCCCAATTGGAGGAACACGCTGACGCTATTCGTAGCAGCGGTACTCGAGAATTTCGGGTTCCGGCAGGTGCTCACGCTGTGGCGTGCGCAAGGTTTGTGGGAAGGGATTCGCGGAAAAAAGACCAGTTGGGGAGTGATGGTGAGGCGAGGCTTTTCACCATCAAAACCATAGCGTCACGAAGTCAATACTCGCACTCCTCCCGCCGAAGCCACGTGAACCTCCGACGTGAATCCGATGAAGAGGCCGTGCTCCACCACGCCGACAACGTGATCGAGTTCTCTGGCGATTGAAACGGCGGAGAATGTCGACTCGAATGCGCAGTCAAGAATGTAATGACCGCCGTCACTAACGAACGGCTCCCCGTCGATGTTTCGCCGCAGCGACGGCTTGGCCCCGAGGTTCGACAGTTGCTGCGCGGTAGCCTGCCAGCCGAAGGGAACGACTTCCACCGGCACGGGAAACTTAGCCGCAAGTTGGTTGACCAGCTTGCTATCGTCGACAACGATCACCAGTCGTTTACTCGCATTCGCCACAATTTTTTCGCGCAGTAAAGCTCCGCCATGCCCTTTAATCAGATTCAAAGTGCCGTCTTCGACTTCATCCGCGCCGTCGATCGTAATATCAATTTGAGATACTTCGGTAAGGCTGGAGAGCGGAATTCCCAGGGCTCGCGCTTGCGCGGCGGTTGTCTCCGACGTAGGTATACCAACGATCCGCAACCCCTCGCGAACTCGTCTGCCGAGCGCACTCACTGCAAGGGCAGCCGTGCTACCGGATCCGAGCCCGACAATCATTCCGTCGGTCACCAATGCCGCGGCCGATTCAGAGGCAGCAGTTTTCAGGGCGTTCGCGGCACCGTTCATATTTGCATTGTCGCTCGCGGCAGCAACATGAAGCAGGCCTACTGGTTCTGTATAGCGGTTCTGAAAAACGCGCTCGGTAGTACCGCTCCCCACGGTCGCGGTAGAGGTCCAAACGGGGGTAGCGAGCCGCGAGGCTGGGGGGTTGACGACATTGGCAATCAGCCCTTTCGATTCGCGAGTTCAAGAAGTGCGTCAGTTGGTACAACGCATAGATTCCGATCTTCCGCTATTTTCGGTGCGAACGATGGCGGAGCGGGTCCGCCGTTCGCTCTGGGCTCGACGCGCATATTCCTGGCGGTTCGGCGCCTTCGCTTTGGTAGCTCTCGTCCTGGCTGCGGCGGGAATTTATGGAGTGATCTCCTACGCAGTGGCGCAACGCACGGCCGAAATCGGCATCCGCATGGCGTTGGGAGCCAGCCCCAACGATGTTCTCGCCGGGGTCCTGCGCACCGGCATGTCGATGGTAGCCGCGGGAGCCGTAGCCGGGGCAGTCGCTGCGCTCGGAGCCAGCCGCCTGCTCGAGCGGTTGCTCTTCGGCGTGAGTGCTTACGATCCGGCAGTCTACGCCACAGTGCTCGCCGACGTCGCCGCGGTGGGACTTCTGGCAAATTTGATTCCCTCGTGCCGCGCGGCCGGAATCGATCACATCCGCGCCCTTCACGGTCAGTAACGATAAATCCCCGGGCTCACGCCACGGGGTTATAACCCCACACGTCAGTGTGGGGATCAAGGCGGCGAGACGGCGTGTCCGGGCGGAGACTCTCACATCTACCCGCATGCTTACGCATGGCGGCTCCGCGTGGAAACTGAGCCGCGACCGTCAGGGAGCGGATAGGTTCACAACACCGTAGCCCGCTAACCAATTTGCCGCCGGAAGCTTGTCGGGATTAACAACGAAGAAGATACGGTGGATCAGGCCGGATTGGCTTAGTTCGATCGACACCACCGAGTTTGGATTCGCGCCTTGCATCAACACCACGCCGGGATCGCCGTTGACGTTTACGAATTTCGCGGTGAGCCCGACGCCGACGCCTTTCTTCGCGAGACCCTTGAAGAATCGCGAGACTTTGTCTGCGCCATAGATCGGGTTAATAGTCGCTGCAACCTTGCCGCCGCCGTCGGAATGCATCTCTACATCGGGACTCAACAACGGGAGCAAGTGCGATGGATCGCCGGTTTGACAAGCGAACAGGAATTGTTCGAGGACGCTCTGCTGGCGGGCTCGGTCGACTTTGAAACGGGGTCGGCGACCGCGAATGTGTTTGCGCGCTCGCGCGATTAGCTGGCGGCAGTTGGCTTCCGGTGTATCGAGCGTGGTCGCGATCTCGGCGTAGTCGGCGTCGAACACTTCACGCAGCAGGAACGCCACGCGCTCATCGGGCGACAGCGCTTCTAAGATGTGCAGGAACGCCAGCGACAGCGACTCCGCCATCTCGACGGCACTCGACCCGCGAGGCTCGACGATAGGCTCGGGGAGCCATTCGCCCACGTAGGTCTCTCGTTTGCGGCGAGCCGATTTCAGCGAATCCAATGAGAGCCGCGCGACCACAGTCGTGAGATAGGACTTCGGCGCGCGGATCTCTTCGGACGAAGCGGACTGCCAGCGCAGGTACGCGTCCTGCACGATGTCCTCAGCATCGGCACGGGTGCCGAGCATGCGATAAGCTAGCGAAAACAACAGAGGGCGATACTCCTCGAATTGATTTTCAAGCTGCATGTCATGCGGCGTTGCGGGCGGACCTGTATTTTTGTACCATGCTGGCGGCGCGGAGCGCGCTCGCGACTGCGGCGTCCGTGAGCATGTTTTCGGGTCCGACCCAATCGCCCGCCAGGAAGATGCGCTGCGGCGCGAGCGCGTCGACGTCGGGACGGCCTTCCGGCGTTGCCATGGCGTACGAGACGGTCATATTCGGCAGAAAACGGGCCATCGTGACACGATCGCGCCAACCGGGAGCCATCAGATCCGCGAACTTCTCGAGCTCGATGCGATCGGCGACGGGATCGGAGTCAGTCGCGAGATATTTTGCCATTTGGATTAGCGCGGAGCCCTCAGGCGCAAGCTTCGCCGCCGCGGAATGGACCGAATAGTAGAGCGGCCGGTCGACACTGAGACCGAAATTGGCCGCATCTTCCGGGAGCGCGCTGAGCCCGAGATCCAAACATGCCACGCGGACTGGACGCAGATTGAGGAAGCTGACTCCGGCAAGTTTTTCGACGGCCGCCGGAGGCACTGCCAGGATGATGCCGTCGGCGTTCAACTCGGCGACCGAGTTCACGGGCGTGCCGCAACGAATCTCGACGCCCAAGGAGCGGGCGCGCGCCGCGAGTCCGTCGACGAGCGTCTGCCAGCCATGATCGAGAAAGGCAACATTGTCGGCAATCGCCAGCGCGAGTTGCCGGAGCGCCGCGGCAGCGGAAAGATGCTCATGATCGGCAACGAAGGTGGTGAGGCGCGTAAGAGCGGCGGCGAGTCCGCGCACCTTGGGCGAGCGTGCGTGATCGTCGATCCATTCGCGCATGGTTTGGCGAGTTGTCTGGCGAGGCGCCTTGCCGGCCGCGAGCAGGCGGAACAAATTCCCGGCTTCCAGCTTCTCGCCCACTCCGAGAAGAGGCGACGTTAGCAGCGATGCGGCGCTCGCGATCAGCGGATATTTCTTTCCTTGATAGACGAAGCAGGCCCTCTCCTGCACCGGCAGATGGCCTTCAAAGGGAATTTTCCATTCCTTGAATGTTCGCGTGGCAGGCCCTGCGCGATATAGCGCGTGCGGGCCGAGATTGAGGAAGAACCCGTGTTCCTGCTGCGTGATGGCGCGTCCGCCGAGGTGCTCGGATTGTTCAAGCAAAGTGATTTTTCGACCCGGTTGGGCCAGAGCGTTTGCAGCGGTAAGACCTGCGAGTCCTCCGCCGATGATGATGTAAGATGGCATGGCGTCCTCTGACAAGTAGGACGAGACGGGGGTGCGGTTTGTGACACGTCTTGTGAAGATGGCTTTTCATTCATTTCGCAGGGCTACCATAGGATCGATACGAGAGGCTCGAAATGCGGGCAGGTATCCGGCGAGAAGGGCGCAGGCGATCAGGATCGCGGCAGACGCACCCATCGCAAAGGGATCGTTCGGCTTGACGCCAAACAAGAATGACTTCAAGAAGGCTGTGGTTTGCCAGGCGGCTCCGAGTCCGATCAGCATTCCGAATGCGGAAAGCACTGCGACTTCACGCAGGACCATCCAGACGACGCGGCGGCGCGTAGCGCCCAACGCCATTCGAATACCAATTTCTCCGGTGCGGCGCGCGACCGCGTAGGCCATGGTTCCGTAGAGACCGACGCAGGCCATGAGCAGGGCGAGGCCGCCGAAACATGCGCAGAGTTGTGCGAACGTGCGTTCCTGAAGGATCGTCTGATCGATGCGGCGCGACTGCGTAGTCATGTCTGCGACGGGGACTTGCGGTCCAATCTGGTGAACGATCTGGCGGACGGTATTGGCCAGCGCGAGGGGATTGCCTGTGGCGCGCAACTCGAAGATCATTTGCCGAAGCTGCCGCGACTTCGGCGCCTGAATCCAGGCTATGTACGTGACGGGCGGAATTTCGCGCTTGAGAGAGCTGTAGCGCGCCGTCCGCGCTACACCGGCGATTTCAATATCTATTCCGTTTGTCTTTCCGCCGAGGGTGAAATGGCGCCCCACCGGATTCTGGCCGTGAAAGTACTTCTCCGCGAAGACCTGGTTGACTACCGCCGCCACAGGAGCGCCATCCACGTCGCGCTTGTCGATCGCCCGGCCGGCCACGATGGGAATCTCCATCGTTTCGAAAAAGGTGGAACCCACCAGGGCGTACGATGTATTTGGACCGCGCTGACCCTCGGGGGGCTGTGGGATGCCAGGCACCGTGATGCTGGTGCTGCTGCTCCAGCCGCCGACCAGCGGCATATCGCTGCTGGTGGCGTTGCGCACACCGGGAATCGCCTGGAAGCGCTGTTCGAGCTCTTCGTAGAATCGCTTCAGAGCCGTGTCTTTGTAGGCCGCCTGAGTCGCGTCAAGATTGAAAATGAGAACATTCTCGGCGTTAAAGCCCAGATTTACCGAATGAAGATTCATCACCGTGCGAACGAACAAACCGGCGGCTACAACCAGCAGGAGAGAAATTCCTATCTGCGCGATGACGAGCGCCTGGCTCAACCCGATGCGAACGCCAAAGCGGCGGGCCTTTCCATGCGATTCGCTGGCGCGGGTTTCTTTGAGCGCGGGTGTGATGTCGACGCGGGTGGACTGAATGGCTGGAGCGAGCCCGAAGACAATGCCACTCAAAAATGCGATGAGCAGCGTGAACAGGAGCACGCTCCAATCGAGGCCCACCTTCACCGTAAAGTTGTCGTTTCCATTGGTCAGCAGAAGTAACAGGAATCGAATGCAGAGCGCGGCAACTCCGATGCCGGCAATGCCGCTCAGCACCGCCAGCACGACGCTCTCGGTCAGCAATTGACGGACAATGCGGAAACGGCCCGCCCCCAGACTGAGCCGCAGAGCGATCTCGCGACGCCTGCTCGCTGCCCGGGCCAACAGCAGGTTGGCTATGTTGAAACAAGCAACGGCAAGAATCAGTCCGACCATCGCCATCAAAATCCACAAGGGCTTCGAATACTGGCGGCGCAGGGAATCGACGCCCGACCCTCCTTCCTGAAGCCAGAGCGAGGGAAGGTCTGCCCTCTCTCGATCCTTGGTCGCGGTGCTCTCGACAAAGCCGTGGAAAGGTCCGGCGAGCTGAGACTGCGCTTGCTGGAGCGTGACGCCGTTCTTCAAACGTCCCATCAACTCGATCCAATAGTATGTGCCTTCGCGGAACATGTTCTGGCCATCGGTTGGATGGGTGAGACCGATGTTCGCCATCGGGAGGAATACGCTGGGTTTGCTGTCGGGAGAAACACCATAGAACTCGGGAGCGGACACGCCGGCGATGGTGAATGACGTTTCGTTGATCTGAATATGCTTGCCGACGACGGAAGGGCTGGCTCCGAATCTGGTGTGCCAGTAATCGTTGGTGATTATAGCGATGGGCGGGGCTCCGGGCTGGTCGTCGCTCTGGTCGATGAGGCGTCCGGCGGCGGGCGGTACGCCGAGCCCCGAAAAAAAGCCGCCCGTGACATATTGCCCGCCGGCAAGCTCGGCATTCCCGTCGATGACCAGATTCAGCCGCCCCCCACCGACATGGCCGAACAGGGTCGACAGCACATCATTGCGATCACGGAGGAGCTCGAAAGCCGGATAGGGAAAATTCGGGCTGGTGGTGCCGCCTCCGGGTTCATCGTAACCCGATCCCCAGTGACTGTGAACCACGGGAGCGTCCGATTTAGCCCGCCAGTTGAGGATCACCAACTGTTCCGAATGTCTTACAGGCAGCGCCCGAAGCATGACCCCGTCCATGAAACTATAGATCGCGGTATTTGCCCCGATGCCCAGTGCAAGGGATAGCACGGCCATGCTTGTGAACAACTTGCTCCCCGCCATGCTGCGGAAAGAATAGCGGATATCCTGTGTGAATGGCTCCCAGAAATGTAATGTCGTCATCTTGCCGCCATCCTCCTGTTCCATCCATATTAGACGCCGCAGCATTGTCGCGGTTGGGCCGCTTCGTTCGATGCGCTGTGCCATCCTCGCGTACAACTTCTGACGGGCCGCGGCTCGAAAATGTTTAGATGATATGAGCTTGCCAACAAGGAACGATCCTCAGGTCCTAACCTCTTCCGTGGTTCCGAGTCCAATGCTTGATAGGAGAATCGCCCGTGCTACATGACCTTCGCTATGCATTGCGGCAGTTGATGCGCAATCCGGCGTTCACGTTCATCGCGGCGTTATCGCTGGCGCTTGGAGTCGGCGCCAATACCGCGATTTTCGGGTTGATCGACCATGTGATGTTGAAGCTCCTGCCGGTGAAAAACCCGTCCGAACTCGCCGTGATCCGTGGACAGTTTTCGTATCCAAGATATGAGGATATTCGCGACCGGAACCAGGTTTTCTCGAGTGTGGTGGCGACGCATTCGTTGAGCGACATGACGGTCAGCCTGCCGGGACAGCCCTCGGGTCAGGCGGCGGGCGAGTTGGTGACCGGCAACTATTTCCCGATGTTGGGCGTGAACGCTGTGATCGGCCGGACAATCCTTCCGGAGGACGATCGCGCACCGGAGTCGAGCCCGGTGGCCGTGATCGGCAACGGCTACTGGAGGCGGATGTTCGGCGCATCGGCGGATGTGCTCGGAAAGAAGATCCAGGTGCGGTCGGGGTCGGGGAACGCGGGCACCGGCGGTCTCGATATCTATGACGGGCCAGGCGCGTCGCGATCGATGGATGGAGCCGTGTTGACGATCGTGGGAGTCGCTCCGCCGGAGTTTTTCGGGGACTCGGTGGGGACCGCAACCGACGTGTGGATTCCGATGATGATGCAGGCGTCGGCGATGCCGGGCCGGCCGTGGCTGAGGCAGCGGCAAAATGTCTCTTTCCTGAACCTCATGGGACGGTTGAGGCCAGGAGTGAGCATCGAACAGGCTCGAGCGGCGGTCACGGTGTTGTGGAGGCAAATTCTGACGGAGGAACAAGGCGACCATCTAACAGAGGATCAGAAGCGGCGCATCGCGCAGGCGAATCGCACGGTTGAGCCGGGCGAAAAGGGCTTCGGACAATTGAGGAGACAGTTCTCACAGCCGTTGCTAGTGTTGATGACGATCGTCGGATTGGTCCTGTTGATCGCCTGCCTGAATGTCGCGAATCTCTTGCTGGCGCGGGCGACGGCGCGAGGGCGCGAGATCGGCGTGCGGCTGTCGATGGGCGCGGGGCGGGGGCGATTGATCCGGCAACTGCTCACCGAGAGCCTGTTGCTCGCGGCCATCGGCGGCGTGCTCGGGATGGCGTTCGCAGTTTTAGGAACCAAAGTGCTGATCGCGATGGTCTCCGACGAGCGACAGCAGATTGTACTGCCATTCACTATCGACTGGCGGACGCTGGGATTCATGGCAGTGATTTCGATCGTCACCGGATTGCTCTTCGGACTCGCTCCAGCTTTGCGCGCGACGCGGGTGAGCTTGGCGGACACCTTGAAGGAGGCTTCGCGAGGCTCGGCCGGCGGACGCCGGGTGGGGATGGCAAAGGTTCTCGTTGCAGCGCAAGTCGCGGTGTCGCTGCTGTTGCTGATCGGCGCGGGGTTGTTTCTGCGAACCCTTTACAACTTGCAGTCCCAAAACGTCGGCTACAATCCCGAGCGGCTGGTGCTGATGGGCGTGGATCCGATCAGCGCGGGATATCGTGGAGACGACATCGGGCGCGTGTGCAAGAGCTTGCTCGACAGGATCGCAGTGCTACCGGGCGTAAGCGCGGCGACGTTTTCAGAGAACGGCCTGTTTTCGGGAACGGAATCGGGAACGGGTGTCGACGTCGAGGGATTCACTCCGAGCGGACCGGACGATAGAAACGCGCGATTCGATCAGATCGGGCCGGGATATTTCACCAACATCGGTATTCCGATCCTTTTGGGCCGCGATATGACGGAGCGCGATGTTCCCGGGGCGCAGCGGGTCACCATCATCAACGACACGATGGCGAAGTTTTACTTCAAAGGCGCGAGTCCGATCGGTAAGCACGTCTCCTTCGATAAAATTCCGCTCGAAATCGTCGGCGTCGTGAGGGACGCGCGGGATCACGATTTCCGGGAGCCGCAGGTGCGGCGTTTTTATGTATCGTACTTCCAGCCGATCGATGGAATCACTACGGCGAACTTCGAGATTCGGGCGGCCGGAAATCCGGCGGCGGTGGAAGCTTTGCTGCGGCGGGAGGTGCAGGCCGTCAATCGGAACCTGCCGATCCTCAGCATTAAGGAAGTTCGCGAACTAATGGACAGCAGCGTGGTCCAGGAACGGCTGGTGGCGCGGCTCTCGGCATTCTTCGGAATCCTCGCGGTCACGCTGGCGGCGATCGGACTCTATGGCGTGATGTCCTATGGCGTCGCGCGGAGGACCAATGAAATCGG
>Ga0182024_10010790_pt1 | contig 18551 bp, 17 predicted proteins | sample P32metaG_FD_120480 | JGI IMG/M metagenome (GOLD analysis project Ga0182024, IMG submission 120480) | Permafrost microbial communities from Stordalen Mire, Sweden - P3-2 metaG (Illumina Assembly) | ecosystem: Environmental > Terrestrial > Soil > Wetlands > Permafrost | place: Sweden: Stordalen... | reverse complement strand
TCCACCTCAGGACTGGCTCACTTTCTGCGAATCTCACCTGCAGCAGTCTGGAAACGGAAAGTCTAAGCCCTTCGCTGTTCCCAGGCCTGAAGCGCAGCCGCAAGCGACAAGCGCGCCAAAAGCGGCAAACGGTACGCCGATAGCGCCTCTCGTGGCGGCGTCAGCGATGCCGATGCGAACATCCGACCAGCGCCCCACGGGACTGTTGATGGGTGAATTTCACCAACAAATGGAAAAGATGCTCTTTGATGCGGCCACTACAGCGGTTCGCGAGAAAGCAACCTCTACGCTTGACGAGGTCCGCCACGGCCTGCGCGATGAAGCCAGGCGCGTTCTCGGTGAGGTGGCGTCTTCTCAAATGGCCTTGTGGATCGAGCAATTCCTCAAGCAGCTGAATCGGACGAGCCAGGAAAGCGCACGGGCGCTTCACGCCGCCTGGGCAAAGAGGCTGGAAACGGATATTGCAAGGGCCCTTGAGCGAGTCGAGGAACGGGGAAAGGAGTTCGACACCCTCTCACAAAGCCTCTCAGCAAACGCCCTGGACCGTTTGCAGCGCGGCCTCGAATCCTCTCGCGGCGAGGGAGTGGATCGAATTGTCTCGCGGTTGAAAGAACAATCAGCCCCGGTTATTGATCATGCCAAGGAGACCATTGCGGAACTCGCGAACCAGCGCGACCAATTGGAAGCTGCTATCGAGCAATTGATCGCGCGTTCGACTGCCAAGATTGAGGAGACTTGCACGGCATTTGACAAGCAGTTCGAGATGGTTCTTCGCGAGCGTGTCGATGTTGCTCGCGAAGAGCTGGAGACCACGGTTCAATCGGTGACGGCTGCTGCTCTCGGCAATTTCAACTCATCCGCGCAACACCAGGAGGCAGAGGCTCAAGTCTGCCTGCGCCAGGCCTTTGACTCGTTTGAATCCGCCATTGGCGAGCTAAAGGACAAGGCGGCCGAAACGTCTCGCCAGTTCGCTGCGGAGCTAAGCAACCATAGCCGAAGCCATCTGGAATCTGTGAGCAACGCAATTGCTGAGGTGGCCAAAGGAATTGGAACACTGCCGAACGCATAGTTCCGCCCGAAGGCACGGGCGCTTGGGGTGGTAGTGATGGAGACTCAATTCGCGTAGCCGGAGGCGCGGCCTACGCTGAAGGCTAGTCAGTGCTGCGCGGTAGGATGCGTTAATTCAGTGGCAGCGGAACTTGAAACAAACCCCTTCTGCCTCGATCATTTCGTCTCGGTGTCGTTGCGCGAAATGGAATTGCGAAGCGCCTGCCTGAAGGGAAAAACAATCGATGCATCTGCACTTGCCGCGTTGAAAAGCCTCTTGACGGTGTGCTGCGAGCAAACCCAGACGCTTTGCCAAAGCCAAGTCGGAGCGGACCAGGCCTCCCAGACGCGGCTTCGAGACCTGCTTCGTCGCGCTACACAATTAGCGAAGAATTTGCGGCGCAGTCCCAGGGTGGAAGCATGCGTTCCGGTGTGGTTGCGAAGGGAAGACCCGCGCCACACTTGGGAAGAGGAAACCTGGACGTCCACTGTGAGCCGTCATGGTGCAGGATTCCTCTGCCGGCATTCAGTCGACATCAGCGGAATCGTAGTTCTTTGCCGCCGGGACAAGGGCAGTCGGGCGCAAGCGCGCGTCGTCTACACAAGGTTTGATGCGGAAAGCCGCCGTCATATCGGCGTCGAGCTGCTGGACCGCGACGACTTCTGGGATCTCCCGACGTCTTCATCCTCCATCGTCATCTCTTCATAACACATAGCAAGCGATTCCCGCTGCCTACCGATTTGGAAGCTGGACGATTGTAAACACGTGAACGAATCGCTTTTAAAACTATGGATTTGCCGCGCTCATTCATACAACAGGAGCATGCTTCCAAGCACCTCTAATGAAACAAGCTAATCTAACTAACTGAGGGCGGCATTAAGTCTGTCATACGTTGTGGTAAGGTCTTCGGGCTCGACGCGGGTTTCGCCGACCACTGTCATGAAGTTCGCATCCCCGGCCCATCGTGGCAGCACGTGAAGGTGCAAATGGCCGACGATGCCGGCCCCAGCGGCGCGTCCCAGATTCATACCTACGTTAAATCCTTCGGGCCGATAGGTCCCCTGAAGGGCTATTTGCAATCTCTGCGCGAGCCGCATCATTTCAGCAAGCGCTTCAGGATCGGCGGAAGCCAAATCTGCCACATGTGCGTAGGGAACGATCATTACGTGGCCACCGGTGTAGGGGTAGCGATTCAGAATTACAAAGTTTTTCTCGCCGCGGAGCAGGATCAAGGTCTCGCGATCGTCATTCGCGGCAACTGCATCGCAAAAAACACACCGATCGTCATTTTTGACGCTGGCAATATAACGGTAGCGCCAGGGCGTCCACAGATAATCCATCCTGCTCAGCCCTGTGCGCCGGGTTCGGTGGAGCCCGCGGCGCCCTCGGGCCGCGAATCGTTAATGAAGTCCTTCAGTTCCTTGCTGGGTTTGAAGTAAGGGATTTTTTTGGCTGGAACTTCGACTTTTGCGCCGGTCTTAGGGTTGCGCCCCGTTCGTCCGCGGCGCTCCCGCGTACGGAAGCTGCCGAATCCGCGGATTTCAATCTTGTCATCGGCCTGAAGCGCCGCAATAATGCTTTCGAAAATGGTTTCGACGACGGCTTCAGATTCCTTCCGCGGCAGTTCAGTTACCCGCGTGACCTCTTCCACGAGGTCTGCCTTCGTCATTGTCTGATCTTTGCCTTTCTCTTTCCCAGCCGCAGCCTCTGCCATCGGTCGGAAGCCTCCTCTCAAGCTAATCACTTATGGTGCAACATAGGGCCATCTGCTCCGGAGCTGGGGCGGGCACAACATCTTTGATATCATCAATCTAGCATAAGGTAAACGAATTTCGTGCAGGCAGGTGACGAAGTCCCGCGTTGGCAGGCGGCTACGATGACTGTCGCTTGGCCATAATTGCGTCGCCAATCGTTGCAGTCGGCGAGGATTTCGACGACCGGAACGTCTCAATCTCCTGTCTCTCAGCCTGTTTCTGCGCTGCGCGATAGCTTAGGCTAATCTTGTGGTCCTCAGGCTCGAGGCGGATGATCTTGAAATCGTATTCGTGCCCACCTGTCAACGCTGAAGACACGCGCGCACCCCGCGTGACCTTTTCCTTTTCACGTTCTCCCTTGGGTTTCCGCTCCTCAATCTCGGAAACATGGCACAGTCCTTCAATTCCATCCGCCAACTCCACAAAGGCACCGAAATCGGTGGTTCTCGTGACCTTTCCTTTCACAACTTCGCCAATCTTATGCGCCCCGAACCAACTGGCCCAAATGTCATTCACCTGCTTGATTCCGAGCGAAAGACGGCGATTCTGCGAGTCCACCTTGAGGACGCGCGCCTGCACGGTATCGCCCTTTTTAAACTTTTCGCTTGGGTGTTTGATCCTTTCCGTCCAACTTACGTCGCTGATGTGGATCAACCCTTCCATGCCTTCCTCGATCTCTACGAAGGCCCCGAAATCGGCGAGGTTACGAACACGCCCGCTAACAACGGTTCCCACCGGATATTTTTCGGCGGCGGCTTCCCACGGGTCGGCTAGCGTTTGCTTGAGGCCGAGTGAAATTCGACGCTGGTCCGTCTTCACTTCGAGCACAACCACTTCGACCTCGTCGCCCACTTTTACGATTTTCGAAGGGTGCTTGGTACGCTTCGACCAGCTCATCTCGCTCACGTGAACCAGGCCTTCGACGCCAGGCTCGATTTGAACGAAGGCGCCGTAGTCGGTAACGCCCACAACCTTCCCCGTCACGCGCTTTCCTATCGGGAAACGCTCCGGGACGGTGGCCCACGGATCGGGCAGAAGTTGTTTCCGCCCGAGAGAAATGCGCTGTTTGTCTTTGTCGAACTTCAAGACTTGCACCTGAATTTCTTCCCCTGGTTTGACCAGCGTAGATGGATGAGGAACGCGTCCCCATACCAGGTCACTTACGTGCAGCAACCCATCCATTCCGCCCAGGTCAACAAATACGCCATAGTCGGTGACATTCTTTACATGTCCAGTCACGACAGTCCCCTCCTGGAGAGTCCCGGCCAGCGCTTCGCGTTTAGCCTTTTGCTCTTCTTCCAGGAGGGCGCGGTGGCTTACCACGATATTGCCGCGCTTGCGGTTTAGCTTCAGGATGCGGACATCAATCTCACGGTCTTTCCATCCTTCGAGATCGTGGACGGGCCGCAGTTCGATTTGCGAGGCGGGCAGGAAGGCCCGGACACCGATATCGATTACAAGCCCCCCCTTGATGCGCTCGATCACCTTGCCTTTGAGATCGGTGTGATCGCGATAGGCCTTTTCGATCCGCTCCCAGACTCGCCGGCGGTGCGCGCGTACGTGGGAAAGCAGGACGTATCCATCTCGTTGTTCGTGGAGCCGTTCGACTTCAATGGTTTGGCCTTCTCCGAATTCGATTGGCGCACCGGAATCAAGGAATTCCTGCGCGGGAACCAACCCCTCGAATTTTCCGCCGACATCGACAACTACACCAGCCTCGGTCAGTGCAAGAACGCGCCCATCAAAAATTTCTCCCTCGGCAATCATCGGTGCAGGCGCCGAAAACTGATCGAGCAGCTGGTCCATCGTCTCGGTCGATTCGGTAGATTCAGGCGATTCGCCTGGGGTGCTTATGGCTTCAGGTGCTGCTTTTGCGGGTGAATCGACTTCATTGAGAGTAACCGGCGATTCTGCACCCGTGGCAGCAGAAGCACTTTCGTTCGCATCAGGCGCCGGGACGGGCTCTATGATCTCGGTGACTTCCGGCGCGCGGGCCACAGCGACGGCAGCGGCGGCGCCCACCACAAGGGTAACGCTTTGCGGTTCGGATATCGCCGGATGATCCGATGCGGGTTCCTCCGCTGCGGTTTCGACAGCAGAAGGTTGTGGTTTCTGGTTGTCTTCGGGTGACATGGGAGCGGCCTCCGTGCCAATAAAACTCAATACCGAAAGTTCTACCTCGGTTACTCCACCCAACCTGGGGGCAAGAGCTTGAAGGGAATAAAGCGTCCGCGCTCCGGCGCTGTATCGCAGGAAATGATACGCGTGCGGTTTGCACATTGTCAATGGACTCACCCATATCCATCGCAGTGATGCAGTCCTGGTTTTGTGAAAAATTGCTCGCAAAAGCGAGCAAGGATTACAGAGAAGATGCGTGAAGTGACTTTGAATTCCGATCTGCTACCATACGCTTGTGAAGTCGAAATGGAGCGTTCACTTTGGCGCGAATTTCGTATGAAGCGGCGTATCCGGGAATTGACTTTTTGCCGCGGAGCCGCAACTGGTGGGCATGGCTGAAGGGTTCCCCAGCCGAATGCATCCATCTGGATAACCATGCGGAATTTGTTGCGACCGTGTTGCCCGATACGCTTTATCTGAGAGGGAAGCGCGCGCCGCGCCGCGATCCCGCCCGGCCCGAAGTGACGCTATGCCGGGCTTGTCTGAGGGACACGTTCACCTCGGAGATTGCCGAGTACCCGGGTCGCGTTATCGCATTTGAGCCCGATCCGGAAATTCTTACGCAATACTTTTTTGTGGCAGAGGCGGATTTTGAAGCGGCGGGGCTGTCGCCGGAGGTGACGGCGGCTATCGACAAACGGCTGGCACAGGACCTCAGCAGATGTATACGATGTTCGCAGGGGCCCACGTGGCTGTGGTTCTCGCGAGAACAGGTGGCGAGTCTGGACGAGACCGAGCGGATCGGCGAGGCTGCGGGAGAGCCGCTGTGCAGCGAGCACGGGGCGCGGAAACTCTGGGAAACATTTGCTGGGATATCGGAGGCGAATCTGTTCTACATGAACCTTCCTTACGGTGAAGGCGGAGCGTACGTCTGGATATGAACATCGAGCTCAAAGAAGTTGTAGAGAAGTACTTGGCGATTGCGGGTGGATACGGGAAATCTGTGGCACTCTCAACGCTCGGCCTCTCGAAAGAAGAGATTGAAGACGTGTTCAGCACGTTTGACGAGGATTACCACATCAGCCGGTTTTTCCGCTTTGCGTGCGCGGCGGGAGCGAATTTCCACATCAACGGATTCCCGCAGACGCATGTGTCCATCGATTCTGAAGTGCAATCCATCCTCTGAATCTCGTAGTTTCCTCGAAGCAGGAAGGAAATCTCACGTCGCTTCGCTCGCCCCCGATGACGGACGGAATAACTCCAGCGTGAGATCTGCTTGCATCGTTTGCAATGAGAACGGCGATGGGCTGGTCACTTTCATCGGCTTTTTCAGTGAAGCGGCGGGTGAAAATCGAACTGGGGGTCGACGTCGACTGGGATGTCGGTTGCCTTTGCTAGGGCGGCGGTTAGTTCGGAGGGCATTACCGCGTATTTCTTGAACCAATTTTCGGTGCGCGCGCGATCGCCGGTGGCTTCCTGCTCGAGCAGTTCCTTCGCCAGGGATGCGATTGCCGGGGGCATGCGGTCGAAGCTGATTCCATACAGGCCGGTCTTGGGGTCGCGGTGGATGGCGCCTTGCTCAGCGAGATAGTTAAATTCCATCATCTCGGCGGCGCCGTGGGCTTCGGCGATTCCGAAGCGGACGGTACGGAAAATTCCGGCGACATAGGAGGCGTACACCGCGTTCTGTTTTTCTTTCGGGAAGGCGTTGTGATCGACCAGCCACTTCATTCCGAATTCGCCGACGACGTCCGCCTTGGCTTCCTCCAGGCCTGCATACTGCGCGCCGATTGCTTCGCGGATGTCGACTTTGCCTTTTGAGGTGCCAGCGAAGGCTGGGCCTAGGCCGTGAGAGATTTCGTGCATCAACGTATCGGTAAGGTAGCCATCCCCGCTGGCCATCGCGGCTTGGTCTTGCCGCATGACGCGCTTGGCTAGCGGCAGAATGATGTAATTCACACGCGCATCCATAAAATTCTTCCAGAAGATTTTCTTCGAACCTTTTCGCTCGTGGATGCGTGGATCGTTGGGGAGATTGTCGGCGACAGCCTGGTAGCCGTGGAGGAGGTCCCCTGCGCGATAGGGCGAGTCCATGACCTCCATGGGAGATTGCTTGCCGCGTTTGGAGGGTAAATCTTCGCGCGCGAGCGGCAAGGCTTCTTGCAAGTCCGGCACGTATTTTTGGAAGACGGTTAGCTTTTTGCTTTCTTCCTCGTTGCGGATCAGGACCGAAGCGCCGTAGGAGGTTTTTACGCCGAGAAGGGAATCGAGATAGGTTTCATACGGCGCGAAGATGGTGTCGAATTTGGGATTCTGCAAGTCGAGCCAAGCGATGTCGCTTGCGAAATAATCGTCGGTGAGAAGGGCGTCGGCTCGGAGCCGGAGGAATTTTGCGAAAGCGGTATCGTCGCTTAGGGCTGCGGCTTGCCGGAGATCCTCTGCCATGGGCTCGAGAAATTCCCGATAGGCGACGTGGTAGGGGATTGCTTCGAGCAGGTCGCCTTTGCGACGGACGATGGTCTGCCCATTATAGAGGGCAGCTTTTTGGCCGGGATGCACGGCGACATAGGCGTCGAATTCAGAGCGGGTCATATCTTCTGGAAAGAAACCGCGGCCGGGGGGCATGGGCTGCGCGCCCAAGAAGGGCTTTTCGTCGTCAATCAGATCGAAGCGGCTACCGTTGATTTTCAGATAGCGGCGAAGAAGTTCGTCTTGCAGATTCTCGCTCCCTTGGAGCGAAAGATAGAGCTTAAGGCCTTCGGGATCGCTTTGGCGCCAGTAGATGCCGTCAAGAAGGCCGGAGGCGTCGACCAGTTTTGCGATCAGCTGCTTTTCGCGGTCTGTTAGGCCTTGGAAATTGAAGGGCATTTTTACTGGGCGAAATTTGGCTATGCGTTGCGCGAGGTCAGGGACGACCACGAGATCGGAGGGCGGATGGCCATTTTGAGGTGAGGTGCTGATCCCGATCGTGACGACTAGAAGAGCGAGGCAGGCGGCGACGAGAAGCCTGACTTTCGGTGCCCGATATGTGTTGGTAGAGTGTCGGTTGGCTTGTATACCGATTCTTTGTTTTGAATGCTCCGGGGTTGCGCCGCCGAGTTTTTGGTGTTCGTTCACGCGACCATATTAGACGGTCGCTTAGGGAATGCAAGGAAGCCCTGTTGTGGATAGTCCTGTTTCGGTTCAGATGCTTGGAATTGCCGGTTGGCTTGAAGAAGCAACCAAAGCCATGGGGAGGGGGGGTACTCGACGGGGTAGGGCCCTTCTGCAAACGGATGGGGATGGTAGCCCTTTGAACCCACCGTACGCGCGAGCGGACTGCGTGGGTCATCACTAGCTTTGAGCCTGTCAAGAACGTACCTAAAATCGTACTGAGGGCGCCAACCGAGGTCATTCCTGGCTCGTGCATTCACATAGACTCTGTCGATTTCGGGAAACATCTTCCAGCCACGGCGCGCGTACTCAGCCTCATAGTCCGGAAACCTTCGCTTCAGCACTAAGGGTGCATTTGCATGCAGGTCGAACAGATCGTCGCGCGTAAACGGTGTGGTTGCGCTGACGATATAACGGCCGAAGGTGATTAGCGGAGCCTTCTCGATCGCGAGCAGATGAGCGCTCACTACATCCTCAAGGTCTACACGGCGGTAGAGGAACTCGTTCACTTTGAGGTTGCCGTCGTCGTAGGCGCTACGCATCTGTTCGCGGTCGTCTTGTTCTGGGAAAAAGCGCGAGGTTCTCAGAATGAGGCACGCGAGTCGAAATTTTCGATGGAACAGCTCGCAAAGGTCCTCCGCCGCGGTCTTCGTTACGCCGTAGATATTTCGGGGAACGGATCTGATATCTTCGGTGATCCAAGCCGTGGGACTCCCAGGGGAAGCAGTAAGAGCGCTGCCGAATGCGCTAGTGGTGCTGGTGAAAACAAACGAACCAACACCCGCAAGGAGGGCCTCTTCCAGGAGATTCAACGTGCCGGTGATATTGGTTTCGACGAAGCTCTGCCGACTGTGGATCGCGACATGGGGTTTATGCAGAGTTGCAGTGTGGATCACAGCGTCGACACCGGCCATGCATCGTTTGACAAAACGCGGGTCAACGATTGAACCTGCCGCGTTCGTGAATTCCGATGAAATGATGTCGACACCGATGACTTCGCAGTTCTTGTCCCTCAACGTGCGAACCAACGCTTCACCCAAATGACCACTGCTACCTGTAACTAAGATCTTCATCGGGAATTTCCTTGATTTCGAAGACGACAACGATTTTATATTGACCTCGCCAGCTCCGACATTGTGAAAAGGCGGCGACTACGAATGTCGGCACACGGCATCAGGTAAAGCGGAGGAGGACGATTTCGGGATTTGTGCCGAGGCGGACGGGGGGGCCCCACGTGCCGGCGCCGCAAGATGTGTAGACCGTCATATTGCCGAGGTGCTGCAGGCCGTAAGCGAATTTGCCGTAGATGCGGGAGACCACGTGTGTCCAAGGGAAAAATTGGCCGGCATGGGTGTGCCCGCAAAGCTCGAGCGTGATGCCGACTTGCTCGGCTTCCCAGAGGCGGTTGGGTGCGTGTGCCAGGAGAACGCTTGGGAGTGCGGGATCGAAATCTGCGTGGCGAAGAGCGGAGTGGAAACGTTCGGGCGTGGCCAGATCGTGATAGAAGATGCCAACGATTTGCAAGCCATCCACGGTGGCCTTCTCGTTTTGGAGGACGCGGACGCCGACGTGGGAGAGAGCGTCGATATACTGGCGCGGATGAGAGAATTCCTCGTGGTTGCCAGTGACGAAGTAGGCGCCGAGCGGAGCACTGAGATCGCCGAAGGGCTTGGCGACGCGGGTTACATCGGCGGCGGTGCCGTCGTAGAGATCGCCTGTGAGGAAGACTACATCTGGCTTGTGGCGATTCAGAACAGAGACGATGCGCCTGCAAAACCCGTCGGTGCGGATGGGGCCCAGATGCGTGTCGCTGACCAGTGCTGCCACGCGGCCGCGCCAGGGGTTGGGGAGATTGGGAAGGTTTACATCGATGTGCTTGATCCGGAGCCAGGAAGAATTTGCCGTGCCATATATGCCGGCGGCGATCGCGACGCCGAAAATAACAGCTGCCAATTCCCGCAGGTCCCAGTGTGCGCCTGTGAGACGTACTCCCGCGTAAGCGATCCAGCAGGCTAGCGACGCCAAGAAGCAGAAGTTCAGGATGCCGAGCCATGTCGCTGCCGCTGTATAGAAGGCACGTACGACGATGTTGTAGTAGCGAAAGGCTAAGAGCGATGCTGCGACGAAGCTCACGGAGAGAATTGCGAAAACGATGGCCAGGGCTGAGATTCCCGGGGGATCTGCGGCGTGCCAGAAAGACGTCCACGTCTTGTAAACGAATGCATGGGCGAGAAGAAGAATCGATTGGACGATCAGGATAAAGTTTATTCGGCTGCGGCGCACTCAGATGCCTCTTGTCCAATTCTATCTGACAGGGTGCCCCCAAGCTAAATTGGGGATTGTGGTGAATTGAGTGGGACGCACGCTTTTATCGTAAGTTCAGAAGTTAGTGTCTTTAACGGTATAAGTAATACCAAGGCGGGACTATCTCTTACGTTTACTTTCGACCGGAACTCCCGTGAATTCATTGCGGACCTCGCTATCCGACAAAGCGACCAATCGCCGTTAAGTAGTATTGCGGATAGACAGAGGCGGCTATTCGGATCAAATAGCTTTCCGGACCACAAGGGGAACCGTCACGGGAGCTGTAATGATTTTTCCGGGAGGTTTGCTGTGTTTCCAAATGAAATCATGAGAACCGCTGTGACCATCAAGAAATGACCGATCCAACGTGCGGAAGAAGAGCTTAGGAACCGCGAGGCGCTTCTCGCTCGGGCCGAGCAGCACGCTCACATGGGAAGCTGAGAACGCGACGTGAAGACAAAGACGTCGAAGTGGTCTGACAACACGTACAGCATCCTCGGATTCGACCCAGGGCAAGTGACGCCGACTCCCGATCTGTTCTGGCGGATAGTTCCCGCAGAGGACAAGGAACGCGCGCAGAGATTTAACGAGTCATATTGCCCGCTGTAGCCGCAGTTCAAGTCCTCTGTGAACCCGCGGTTGACAAAAACTTAGCGATCATTTTTTATGGCGCGGGGTGAGTGGCTTGAGTTGTGACGACCACCGGGGCGTCGACCGAGCGGATGTGGATGTCGCGCTGAGGATTGGGCATTCCGATATTTTTCTCGCGGAAGACACGGAAAATTTCGAAGAAGAGGTCGCTTTTGATTGTAGGGGTGCGCTCGGTCATGAGGGAGGTGGAGACGCGGAGCACGACGTTGACGGCGTTATCGCCGAAGCCGGTGACGATTGCGGCGGGCGGGGGAGAGGCTAGCACCTCGGAGTGGCTTTTCGCGATTGCGAGCAGGACCTCACGGACTTCGTCGAGGTCGGAATTGTAAGAGACGCCGACCGGGATCGAGAGGCGCACGATGCGGTCGTTGGCGGTCCAATTCGACACGCGTTGGTTGATGAACTCGGAGTTGGGGACGATGATGACCTGGTTGTCGAAGGTTCGCACCCAGGTGCCGCGCGCACCGATGCGAGTTACCTCCCCCTGTGTGTTGCCCACTTCGATCCAATCGCCAACCTTAACGGGGCCTTCCCATAGGATCACGAGGCCGGCCACAAAATTCGCGACAATGTTCTGTAAGCCCAAACCGACGCCCAGTCCGAGTGCGCCACCTACGACTAGAAGGCTGCGGAGATTGAGGCCGGTAGTATCAAGGCCAACGATCAGGCCGAGGAGAAAGACGACATAACCGAAGGCTCGCAGGAGCGCGTACTGGACGCCGCGTTCCATTTTCGTGCGGGAGAGGATCTTCGTGCCGAGAATGTAGCGAGAGATGCGGGTTAGCAGGGAGAGTGCAATCAGAAACAGGATACATTTGACTAGAAAGATGAGCGTTATGGGCATGTTGCCGACGGTGAAGAGCGGCCAATCGAGAATGCGACGAACGCCGGAGTCGAGGAGTTCGAAAAGGGATTGCGGCGCGGAAACTAGAGAGGCACCGGGCAGGCTCAGATGGAATGCGCGAGACGTCATTGAGAGACTCCAAGATTGGAATGGTCACGAGCATACGGGGGGCGGTCAGGGGAGACAAGCGCCGTTGTTGAGAGGCGAACCAACCACCGAATGGAGGGAATGGCCGGTTCGCCGGCAGAGGTAGAGGCTAGAGTAATTCTTACTGCGTGTCTTGGGGGGTTACCATGACGGCCTTGTTCTTGCCATCGTCGGTTGGGGAGCATTGGACGATTGCGTTCATTCCGACGCTCACGCGTCCTTGGATTTGCGTGTTGCTGTCGACTAGGAACAGCATGGGTTTGGTCGTGTCGCGATCGGGGACGTTCAGCGTGAAACTTTTTTTGTCGCCGCCAATGGCGGTGACTTTTCCTGCCACCGATTTAGATTGTTCGTTTTGTTGCTGCGCTTGGGGACGCGCAGCAATCGGTTTCGCCCGCACGGTTACCGGACACAGTAGTAAAGCGGCCAAGGTGGCGCCGCAGAGGATGCTTCGACTCAATGGGAGATCTCCTTTGAGCGGGGCCAACTTCGCCCAGCAGCTCTTGTGCCAGAGCGGCAGACGAATTTTCTGAAATAAGCTTTGGTGAGAGAGTTACTTGGATCACCCCATTCATTGTGAGCTTCTGCTGCTGCTTGGATACTAGTGGAGGGTACGAGTTTTTTTCCGCCGCCGCGCGGATTCTTCTTACGTGAAAAGACCTATGGGAGGGAGACACAAGACAGGAGTCGACGGCCAAATCGCAGCGCCGTCAATACTATGCGATAATCGTTTCTTCCAAGGCGAGCAGGATTTTCTAAGGAGAGCGGTATGCCCCAACTCATGAGGACTTCTAATCCTGCGTTGAATGAACAAACCTTCCGGGGCGAGCGCGCGGCGTTTGGCGAGGCGATGACGGTCCAGGGGACCGTCAACAAGACGGGAATTTTGCTGCTATGCGCGGTTGTTACGGCGGCGTGGACCTGGAATCTCTTTCTGCGCACGCATTCGTCGGAGGTCGTGGCACCGCTGGTGCTGGTTGGGGTAGTTGGAGGGCTGATTTTCGCTATCGCGACTATTTTCAATAAGACTTGGGCGCCGGTGACGGCTCCGATTTACGCGCTGTTCGAGGGCCTTGTGCTCGGTAGCGTTTCGGCGATTCTCGAGCTGCGATTCCCGGGAATTGCGATTCAGGCGGTAAGTCTGACGTTTGGGACGCTTGTTTGCCTGCTAGTGGCGTACCGGTCGGGATTAATCCGCGTGACGGATAAGTTCCGGCTTGGGATTGTGGCGGCAACCGGGGGAATCGCGGTTTTCTATCTGATTGAAATGGTGCTGGGGTTCTTTGGGATTCACTTTACGGCGGTGAATGGAGCGGGGCCGATTGGGATTGGATTCAGCGTTTTTGTGGTGATCATCGCTGCGCTTAACTTGGTGCTGGATTTCGATTTCATTGAGAGCGGGGCCCGCGCGGGCGCACCGAAATATATGGAATGGTACGGCGCGTTCGGGTTGCTGGTCACGCTGATCTGGCTGTATTTCGAGATTTTGCGGCTGCTGTCGAAGTTGCGCAGCCGCGAATAATGAACTTCACTCATGCCTGCGCGTGAAGGGAGCGGGTCGCCTCTAGGGGCACGCTTTCGGGGAGCGCTTGTCTACTCAGCACGGATCCACGCAAAGCAATTCCGCAAGGGAACAACCTGCCCCTATACTGCGCACCTACTCGGCGTAGCCTCGATTGTTCTCACTTACGGCGGGGACGAAGATGAAGCGATCGCTGCGTTGCTCCACGATGCGGTGGAGGACCAGGGAGGCAAGCCGCGTCTTCGCGATATACGGATGAAATTCGGAGTGCGGGTCGCGCGGATTGTCGCGGGATGTACCGATGCCGATACCGAGCCGAAACTACCCTGGCTCGAACGCAAGAAGAAGTATTTGCAGCACTTGCGGCATGCTGATGCTTCGGTGCAGCTTGTTTCGGCCGCGGACAAGCTTTATAACGCCGAGGAGATTCTTGCGGATTTGCGGCGGCATCGAGGAGCAGTGTGGTCGCGATTCAAGGGGGGTAAGCAGGGGACGCTTCGGTACTACAGTGAAGTTACTAGGATCCTGCGCAATAGAGGCCCCAAGGAACTCGTGACCGAACTCGACCGCGTAGTGGGGGAACTCAGACGCATTGCCAATTAGTTAGCGATCGATTCCCTCATTTCGACAGCTACGTTGAAAGCTGTATTCCAGGTTCACATCGGTAACATTTCTACCCCGCAAAACCGCTCCCCCGAGACTGGTTACTTATTCTATCCCGTAAGCAGATGATAAATAGAGAGTTCCAGTGATGCTGGACTGGAGGGGCAGGTGCTATATCAAGTCCAGTTGGGCGTTTTGAATCACAGTTCTACAAGGACGCTAGAGTGACTGAACAGCTTGAGAATCGAGAGCGAATGGACCATAGCCCCCTGGACTGTCGCCAAAACTCGGAACGGGGTTTCTCGATGATCGAGATGGTTGTTGTTGTGGCAATCATCCTAATCATCAGCGCCATGGCGTTAATCAATTTGCCGACGACGATGCAAAACATCCATTCTGACACGGCCGTGCGCCAGGTCGTAACCCAATTGCGGCAAGCGCGTGAGTATGCCATCGCCAATCGGCGCTACGTCCAAGTCACTTTTACAACAGTGGGTGGCCTGGCTCAAATACAAATGATCCAGCGGAACGATAAGACCGTGGGAGCGGGGGCAGTAAACCCCGTGCTGAGCACTGTCTCGATTCAAGTACCCATGCAGTTCGTCGTTTTCGGTGGGCCCGACACACCTGACGGGTTTGGGAATGGGGCGGCTATTGAGTTCGGAACCCCCGGAGTGGCCGGTGGCCCTCCAGGCGGAATGTTTTTCCAGAGTGACGGAGAGTTGGTGGACGGAGGAACGGTTGCCGCAGGCGCGGCCAGTCCCATCAACGGATCGGTATTTTTAGGAGTCGCGGGCACGGCGTCAACAGCCCGGGCAGTGACAGTGATGGGCACCACCGGGCGCATCCACGGTTGGTCATCGGGTGGGGGAGCATGGACTCAATTTTGAAGGAGACCGCGACGATGCGGCAACGCACCGCAAGCCACGTGGCAAAGGGTTTCACGCTGCTTGAAACCATGATCGCTTTGGTCGTCTTAGGAGTCGGCATCTTGGGCTTGGCCGCGATGCTCGGAGACTCGATCGCCTATATGCAGGGATCACAAAGCGACTTCATCGCTCAGCAGAAGGCGGAACAGACTGTCGAGGCAATTTTCACGGCCAAATACACAAACTCGATCACTTGGGCGCAGGTTTCCGGTTTCAGCTTGGCCAATCCGCAGGGGCTGTTTTTCACGACGCCCCAACCGATGTTGCAGCCAGGCCCCGATGGCTTACTCGGGTCGGTAAACGACGTAGGCACGCCTCCTGATTTCATTTTGCAACCCGGACCGGATGGGAAGCTGGGTACCGCCGACGATATACAGGTGCCATTGTCCAATTTTACAAGAACGATCGCGATCACGAATGTTCTGACTGATCCGAACTTGCGCAATATAACCGTTACGATCAACTACACCACGGGCCGGTTCCAACGCCAGTATGTGCTGAACACGCTGATTTCGGCATTCGATTAGGACGCTGAGGAGACACGGATGAAGCGGCAACGCGGATTTTCAATCCTCGAAATGATGGTGGCGATGGGAATCCTGACGATACTTGTCGGCGCCGCGGTGGACACTTTGGTACAGGCGCAATACACCACGAGTAGCATCGCCCAAATGGCGAACGCGCAGGAAAACCTCCGGGCGGGAATGCACTTTATGGTGAGGGATTTGATGCAGGCGGGCCAAGGATTACCCGCACCGCCGCAGGGGATTTCGGTTCCGAGCACAGCCGCGGGGACTTCGGCCATCAACCGCCCGGGGATCGGTGGGGTATTCCCGAACAATCCGACATCCCTACCCGTGATTATTCCCGGCTTCCAGCAAGGTGCCCTCGCAGTGACTTTGGATCCGCTGACAGGAGCGGTTCTCACCGGCGGCAATACGGACACGATTGCCGTTCTATATGCGGACAACACGCTCTCCTCGAGCGATGGCAGCGGAACTCTGCTGAGCAGCGTCCCCGTGACCTCGGCCGCGGCTCCCGTGTGCACGGGAGCCATCGCAGTCAACGGGCTTACGGTGACGCTATCCCCCGCGCCTGGGTGTTTCACAATGCCGGGAATCCCCACCCCCATCAAGGCGGGTGACCTGATCATGTTCACGAACACCAACGGAACCGCGTTGCAACTCGTGACCAACGTGGCCGGCCCGGTGATCACGTTTGCCGCCGGCGATCCAGCCGGTCTGAATCAGACCGGCTTGCCGAACGGAACCGTGACGAGCATCAACGCTTCGGCGGTTCCGACGATTATCACGCGGGTTTGGATGATCACGTACTATATCGACACAACGACCAACGCCGCGAAGCCGCAACTGGTGCGGCAAGTGAATTATCCGGGATATCCCGCCGGCGGTCCAAACTACCCGCCGCAGCCGATTGCGGATTGCATTGAAGATCTGAATTTCACCTACGACATCATCAACTCGAATTACCCCGGCACGGGTACCTATACCGGGGGGCCCGGAGACGCGCAAACACCTCAAGCTCCGGATACGGCCTTCCAAATCCGGGCGGTGAACGCCATGCTGGCGGCGCGGTCGGAATACACTGTGGGGAACGGTTCGTCCAAATCGTACTTCCGGAACAATCTGAGCACGCAAGTGAGCATTCGAAGCCTTGCGTTCGTCAATCAATTCAATCTCAACCCGGTCCCATAGAACTGAACGCCGAAATTCGGAGATTTTTGACAGGCTTCTGTTTCAAAGGAGAACACGCTGTGAGAAGGACGAGAGAACAGGGAATCGCGCTCATCACCGTGATGCTGATTTTGGTGGTGGTTTCCGCCATCGTCGTGGGAATGTCCTGGATGGTGATGACCGACCAGCGCCTTGGCGGCAACAATAAGGATCGCCAGGCAGCGTTCTATGGCGCGGAAGCGGGAATGGAAAAGCTGACGGCGGATGTGGGCAACGTGTTCGCCACGAAGGGTGCCGTCACAAGCGGGGACTTAACGACCGCGCCGATAACGACACCTCCGGCGATTCCAGGCATTCAGTATCTGAACGCGGCGGGCGCCTCGACGTATCAGGTGACCTGCCCCGGATGCCCCGGCCTTCCCGTGTCGCAGAATGGCACCATCCTTCCTCCGAGTCCTTATTCCGGTATGTCGGCCTTGGTTACTCCGTTCACGCTGACCGTTGCGGCGCAGACAACCGATGGCGCCGAGGTAAAGCTGCAGCGGCAGATTCAGCTGGTCGCGATTCCCGTGTTTCAGTTCGGAGTCTTTTCAAATACTGACTTGTCCTTCTTTAACGGACCGCCATTTGATTTCGGCGGCCGCGTCCACACCAACGGCAATCTGTGGCTCTCGGCCAACGCCGGCCCGCTCTATTTGGCCGATAAGGTGACCGCTTCAGGGCAAGTGATTACCTCGAACCTGGAAAATGGGTATCCGGGAGGCGGTGCGACAATCGCCGTCGGCGGCACGTACGGCGGGAGCGTGGAGTTTGCCACAGCGCCTTTGCCGATTCCACCGAATCCGCTCCGGCCGCCTTACATCGCCGCTCAATGGCAGGCTCTGACTTCAGTTCAGGGCAGCGTCCAGGGGCCGAACGTCTACGGCAACATCAACACGGCGAACCCTAACAATCCCGCCTGGGGCAATGCACTTCCCGTCCAAAGCGGGATGCTGAAGGATCAGACTCCTCAACTCAACTTGACGTCCTCCGCGCTCGGCGGACTCACGCAGCCTATCTTTCTGATCGAACGGCCGGTAGTTGGAGAACGGGCGGCCAATCCCGGTCAGTTCAACGAGCGGTATTTTGCCGGGGGCGGCAGCCAAGCCGGCAACGGCCAAGTCAGCTTGCGGATTTTGCTGGATGACTACGGAATTGGTGGAACGTGTGCGACAGCCGATATGCGGGCGCTTGATACGGTGACTGCGACGGTTCCCGTCGATCTAGCCACTCTGGCATTCGGACCGGGGCAGCACTATGCGGCAGCTCCAGGTTGGTACACAGCCGTCCCTGCGATTCCTTTGCCGACGTCTGCTGCCGCAGGCGCAGCTTACAGTCCGGCAGATGGATACTGGGTCACGACAGGCTATCCGATTATCGCCGGTTGCATCAAAATCGAATACGAATCGGCGTTAGGCGCTTTTACGGACGTGACGCAGGAGATCCTGAAGCTCGGCTTCACCGGCGCAAATATCTATCCTTCGGCGGGCTGGGCGCTTCCTCCGGCAGTGCCTTCTCTTCCTGCAAATGGGACTGTCATCGGGGTTTCCCCTTGCGCGAACGTCAGCGGAAACGCGGTGATTCGCTTGGCCCGAATGCGTGACAATCCGTCGACCGCTGTTGCCGGGAACGCCTATTGTGGCACTCTAAATGACATACTTCCGACCGACTATTGGCCCAACGTGCTCTACGACACGCGTGAAGGGATTTCCCGCGACGTGGACCCAAGCCCTCTGGGCGGTGAT
>Ga0182024_10010789_pt1 | contig 18552 bp, 15 predicted proteins | sample P32metaG_FD_120480 | JGI IMG/M metagenome (GOLD analysis project Ga0182024, IMG submission 120480) | Permafrost microbial communities from Stordalen Mire, Sweden - P3-2 metaG (Illumina Assembly) | ecosystem: Environmental > Terrestrial > Soil > Wetlands > Permafrost | place: Sweden: Stordalen... | reverse complement strand
TTAAGTCGACTGAAGATCAAAGGTCAAGCTGCGCCCGCGATCTGGGATGCCGTGCTCGCTGCGTAGAGCACAACATCACTTTACCGCCGGCATTCGGCTGTGGTGGCTATTTGCACCAGAGCCGCCTGGACGGCCGTCTGCTCTGGGTCGAGATCAAGCTGTCGGACTGGGTTTTCAACGCCATTCGTACAAATGATGTTTTGACTCTGCACCCGGACTATTTCCGCCTCTCTAAGCCGCTCGAACGCCGTATATATGAGCTTGCGCGCAAGCATTGCCGGCGGCAACCAAGTTGGCCGATCTCGCTTGAGCTGCTGCTCAAAAAGTCAGGTTCGCAAAGCCCTATCAAGCGATTTCGAGAGATGGTGAAACACATCGCGCGTCACGATCATTTGCCGGATTACCGGCTCACTTACGACGAAGAAAGGGATATGGTGGTGTTCTTCAATCGCGACGGCAAGTGGGTCGAACGTCCCCTGCCCTCGGATGGCGAAACCCTGCCGCCGTTGTCCCCCGAGGCCTATGAGAACGGACGGGCCGCCGCACCTGGCTACGATATTCACGCTCTCGAAAGTGAATGGCGAGAATGGTGGGTAACTTCCGGCAAGCCGGTCCTTGGCAATCATAACGCCGCCTTCGTCGGCTTCTGCCGGACGAAGCATCAGCGGGCTCCAATTCGCCGTGAGGTGTATGGAGTCGATGACGAGTCCCCTGCCCGGTCCCCGAAACGCCGGTCGCGATAGATGGCCGGGGAGACGTCAAACGCCAGGGCGGCATACGGGAGTAGCCTTCATGGTTAATTCGCTCACCCCTGCCCGTCCTTTGCACTCCTTCGTGGATTCCGGATTGCCACTCGCGACCATTTCCACCCCGCCGGGACCACGTTTGGCCTTGAAACAGGCTTTCAGGAAGCTATCGGTCGTCCTTCGGAATTCAAAAGGAAAGCGGAAAGCTATCCGAAAGACCACTGAATACGATAGGAAATCTGAGAGCCTTCAGATGACCAAAGGAATTCAAACGGATATCAACTTGAATTCTGAAAGCTTTCTGATATCTTTCGCGAACTGATTCGGGAGAAGGGGCCTATGCCGACGATTGCATTCGTGTCGCCGAAGGGAGGCGTGGGTAAAACCACCGCGGCTTTCCTGTTCTCGACCGCGATTTCCGAAATCTATGACATCACGCTCATCGACGCCGATCCGAATCACCCGATCAAAACCTGGGCGGAAGGCGGCAACACGCCGCGGCGCATGACGATCGTGTCGGACGCGAACGAGGATACGATCATCGAGCGTATCGAGGACGCAGCTTCCAATACGCCTTTCGTCGTCGTCGAACTCCAAGGCACCGCGTCGATGACGGTGATGAAAGCGATCTCGCAAGCCGATTTCGTCGTCATCCCGACGCAAGGATCGCAACTCGACGCCAACGAAGCGAGCAGGGCGATACGCGTCGTAATGCAGGGTGAAAAAATGACGGGAAGGGCGATCCCGTATGCCGTTCTCCTCACGCGCACCCAGCCAACCATCCGCACACGCGGCCTCGCGCATATTCAGAACGGTCTCATCGATGCCGGCATTCCGGTTCTCGAAACTGAACTCAACGAACGCGATGCATTCAAGGCGGTGTTCTCTTTCCGTCAGACGCTCGACGGGTTGAATCCGAAAGAGGTTCCCAATCTCGATAAGGCCAAGATGAACGTGCTCAAATTCGTCGAGGAAGTGGCTGCGCGTCTTCACGCGGAGAAGGGCAGTAAAAACGAAGATGAAAACAAATCGGCCGTGGCAGGTGCAGCATGAATGATCGCGTCAATCCGTTTGCACATCTGAAGGACGATCCACCAGTATTCACAACGAAACCGAAGCCTGAAAAGCCGGTTCTACCTGAAGCGCTCGCGCAAATTGCCGAGGATAATAATTTCACGAGCCGTCAGGCACCGAGGCCCACCAAGAAGGCCGAACGCCGCAAGCCGCGCATTCATCGCACCGGCCGCAACGCGCAGTTCAATACAAAAGCAACGCCGGAAACGATCGCCAAATTCTATCGGCTTGTCGATGAACGTGGGGTCAAGGTCGCTGAGCTTTTCGAGATGGCCGTCGATGCTCTGGAGCGGGCAGGGATATCGAACTAATTCAAGGTCACGCGTATCCGCATTGCAGGTCAAGGTTCCTCTGGCGTTTAATCCAGGGTGAGGTTCATGAAAACCCCAATGACTGCTCTGACCAGAGAATCTGCACGAACATTCGCCGATCAATTTCGGTCAGCGCGCTTGGCCGCACTCGCTGACGCGGAGTCATTCGATCATATCATCCATGTTATTGAACGGCTCGGAAGCTACCTCACAAAAGAGGAATACAGTGACCAGGGTAAACATGGCGATCTGGGCAAGTACAAGATCAAAATGGTCGAGCTTGTGCAGAGCCACGGCCTCGCTGCGGAAAGCCGCGCGGAATTCAAGAATCTTCTGACGCCGTTTGAGACGCTCTACGATTTGGTCAAGAATGCCCGAAACGACGCGCTCCATCAGGGCGCCTTTGCCAGACATCTGACAAAACATACGATCGAACTCGCGATTATTTTGGAGGATTTGTTGAGCAACTATATGCACCCCGTGGTTACGGATTTCATGGTTCGTAATCCGATTTGCGGCGAACCCTGGCAACCGGTCGCATTTCTTCGGCAGCAGATGTTGGCGAATTCCTTCTCCTACTTGCCCGTGTTACGGGGAGAGAAGGAATGGGGCATCGTATCCGACGCTGCGATCGCGAAATTCCTGGGACCGAAACACAACGATGGCAACCGCACAAAGCGACTGGCGATGACGATTGACGTTGCTATCGCTCAGAACGACAATCCGATTTCTCTCCTGCGCCCGGAGTTTGTCGAAGAAAGCGATCCGCTCGAAACGGCACTTGATCGTTTGACGATGTCGCCGATTCTACTCGTGCGAAGTCCGAGCGGGACCAGCCTTCTTGGGATTCTGACGGCGTTCGATTTGCTTTAGCGAAATTCAGGTACCGTCTCTTTGCGCGGTCGGGCCGGTTTTGGCCTTTAGTTGTTCTTTATTGAGGAGCGGGAGTTTTGCGAGAGCAGCTCGCGGAGCATTTGGTCGGCTTCTTCTTGCGTGCCCACCGGATACAAAAGGCCGTGACCGACGACGAACAAGCCATCGGCTTCATGGACGATCTGGTAAGGACCGGACGTCTTAATTTCCATCCCATCGGTGAATATCATTGTCATGGGGCGCTCCTCTGCCTTTGTAGAGCAATTCCGAATTCGAGTAAATGGCTTCACAGTGCGTGTCATTGCTGCGTCTTTCGTTTTGCGTGACCCTCACGGCCGGGGGGAGAGCGAGAAAAGCCCGCGCCGGTGATGCCGGCGCGGGCGCTGCCGTCAGTATTCTGACGGCAGCAGGATCGTGTTGTCCGTGAAATAGAACTTGATCTCGTCGATCGGAAAATCCGTGAACGCGATGTGCTGCGTATAGACGATGTTGCCGCTGCCGCCGTCGCAAACGAGACTCGCGGTCCGGTCTTCATTGACCTTCAATTTCCAGACCTGGAACCCTTCAGCGGCGACGTTCTTCTCGAAACGCTGCGCGATCGCGATGGCATCGAGAAGCCAGTAGGCCCCGCCCTGATCAGCGACATATTTTGCGCCGTTGGTGAAGAGGACGTTTCGGTTGATGCCGTGCCGGTACCAGTTTTCGGAACCGATGAACTGGCGGAGGTTTGCTTCGCTGAGTTTGTTTGCTTTCGTCATGATGAGCCTCTTTCGTTTGAGTGGTCCCCACGGCGGGGGTGAAAGAGGGCACAAAAGGCCGCCGGACAAAGCGCGGCAGTCATAGCTTGTTGGGGGGACCGTGACCGTAGGGCAGGGGGGAGCCAAGAAGCGTCATTGACGGCAAGCGACGGCGGCTAAAGTGACCTGAACCCGCCGTCACTCGGGATCACAGGAAGGAAGGCCTTGACGGAAGCAGACCTTATGCGGAGATTACAGCCGTTAATCACCGCATATGACGCGGTGATTATCCTTGCATTTGCGGCGAATAGAGCGTAGATTCTACGCACATGGTGCGGCGAATAAAAACCTATATCCACGAGCTGAAGGGCTGGCCGGGATTCCGCTGGAACGGCGCGCGGATCTCCGCGCGTCTCGTCGATGTGCGGCACCGGCAGGGGCGTTTAATTGGCCGGATGGAAGGACTCGGGTTCCAGCTGCGGACGGAAGCGGTCTTGCACACGCTAACCGAGGATGTCCTCAAATCGAGCGAGATCGAGGGCGAGAAGCTCGACCCGGATCAGGTGCGCTCCTCGATCGCGCGCCGTCTCGGGATCGATATTGGCGGATTAACACCTGCCGACCGAAATGTCGAAGGCGTCGTCGAGATGATGCTCGATGCGACGCAGGGTTATGAGAAGCCCTTGACGGCCCGGCGCCTGTTCGACTGGCATGCGGCGTTGTTTCCGAGCGGCCGCAGCGGCATGTCGAAGATCAGGGTGGGCGGCTGGCGCGACGACAAGACGGGTCCCATGCAGGTGATCTCGGGTCCCATCGGCAAGGAGCATGTCCACTATGAAGCGCCCGCGGCCGAGCGCGTTCGCGAGGAAATGAAGAAATTTCTTGACTGGTTCGAAAAGGACAACTCCGGCGATCTTGTGCTCAAGGCCGGCGTCGCGCATTTGTGGTTTGTTACCATCCACCCGTTCGACGACGGCAACGGGCGCATCGCGCGCACGATCGCAGATATGGCCCTTGTCCGGTCCGAGCGCAGCTCGCAGCGTTTTTACAGCATGTCGGCGCAAATCCGGCAGGAGCGTAGCGCCTATTACGAAATCCTTGAATCGACGCAAAAGGGCGAACTCGATATCACCCCCTGGCTCGAATGGTTTCTGGACTGCCTCGAACGGGCCTTCACGCGCGCCGAAACCACGCTCGAAGCGGTTATGAGGAAGGCCCGCTTCTGGGACAGGCATGCGGGTGAAGCCTTCAACGACCGGCAGCACAAGATCGTCAATCAATTGCTCAACGGCTTCGAGGGCAAGCTGACATCATCGAAATGGGCCAAGCTTGCCAAATGTTCCCAGGACACCGCCTTGCGAGACATCGAGGATCTAGTGCGAAAGGGCGTTCTGACGAAAGATGCGGCAGGGGGCCGGAGCACGTCTTACTCGCTTGCACCGTTCAACTGAATCGGAGGCATATGCACATAACCGTCCGGATGGCTTGGCATGATCGCGGTTGGGATGGAAAAGTCTGTCGCGACCCAACGGCTAACACATACTGCACAGGGACTCATTCTCTTCTCTCCGAGCGGCTGGCACGAGAGAAACGCCTTGATGCGGAGCTTGCGGCGCCCGGCGCGAACTTGGACGCCTCGCTACCGGAGTACCTTCCGCCTTGCTTTTGGTCGTCCTGCGCCTTTAGCGAAGGTCCGACGGCCACGCTTCACCGCCATCCCTTCGGTTATTTGAGGGATAAGAAGCAAATCCAGGCGAAGCTTCGTCCCTATTCGGTCTACACATGGCCATTTCGCCTCTCGATAACGCATAACTCTTTCAAGCGTCACGGCCAGTATTTTCCAGATCTTGAGAAGCGGATTGATCGCTATTGCGCGCGACTGGTTAAAGGCAAGTCGCTTATTTTTTTCTATCTGAACTATGACAACCCGGTCTCCGCAGATGATTACAAGTACGCCTTGGTGGGCTGCGGACAACTCTCACACGACCCGGAACTTACAGGAGATTTCCCTTTCGACAAGGCGGAGTTACAGGAAATCCGGAGCGGAGAGGGTATGAAGAATTTCCCTTCGCTGAACAGGGCGATCCAGCTTACGCATCAGGGCGCGGAAACGTCCGTGCGTTTGCCTTACCATGAATATCTGGATTACATCGCCGACCATCCGGAAGCGGAATCGCAGCTGGACGAGATCAAGGTGCTGATTGAGGAACCCGCCCTTCTTCCGGGGTTTAAATACGTCTCGGAGCAGGTCAATGACGACCACGCGCTGCTCGATCATCTTGGCCAAATGGGCGAACGTGCGATTGTTCTTGCGCCGACGGGCAAGGCGGCTCTTCGTCTTGGCGGCTCAGCCAATGGCGGTGCTGAATGGAAGGCCGAGACGATAGACCATTGGATTTTCCGGTCGGGTCTCGGAAACTATCTGGGCGGCCATGTATCCCTGAATACCTTGAGCAGAAGTGACCGATTCCTGCCCACGGACAATGTCGTTCTTGACGAGATGTCGATGATGGATCTTGGACACCTGGCGCTTCTCTTCCGGGCGCTTGAAGTCCATCAGCCCGGTTCGATCAAGCGTGTGATCTTGGTCGGTGATGAAAACCAACTTCCGCCGATTGGCTGCGGTCGGCCGTTTTACGACATTGTTTCGTATTTGCGAGAGGACGCGGCCAGGGAAAAGAGGAATATGGTGCGGCTCACGACGAACTGCCGGCAGCAGCACGACCCCGTCGTTCTGGACGCCGCGTACCTCTTTGCCGGAAAGAACCGCTATCACACAGACTTATACGATCGGATGCTCGCTGGGGGGAACATCAGCCCGTTCCTTGACGTGCAATATTGGGAAACACCAGAGCAGCTGCAGAACCTCGTGGCGGATTCTATTGACAGTGTGTTGGAGGAGGTAGTTCCCGAACGCGACAAGCTGTCAGCGGAACAAGCGTTCAACCTGTTGATGCGTCTCTATGCGAATGGTTTCGTACCCAACAATGATACTGAGAGCCTGGCGCTGGATCGCGTTCAGTTGCTGACACCGTATCGCGGCGGGGCTTCGGGTTCGCTTGGCCTCAGTGATTTCACAAGGAGGCGGTACCGCCAAGAAGCCTGGCCTGATCGCACATACAAAGATACTGCGCTCGCACATTCGGATAAGGTAATTAGGATTACCAACTGGTACGGATGGAATACTGCTGAGAAGCGGAAGGAACTCCGTCTCTCGAACGGTTCAGTCGGCGTACTTTGCAACAACAGGAAAGGCCGCAAAGCATACTTCCCCGAGAGCGAGTGGCCTGTTGATTGGAAGCGGATGAAGGAAGACGACTTTGAACTCGCCTATAGCATCACAGTGCATAAGGCGCAGGGGAGTGAATTCCAAGAAGTCGTGGTCGTGCTGCCAGAACGACGGGCGCTCCTCTCGCGTGAACTTGTTTACACTGCACTGACTCGCTCCAAAACGAAGCTGACACTTCTGATCCAAAAGACGCCGCGCCTCAATCCGCTTCAGGTCGCCAGAGACCGCTCCGTACTTCTCGGACGTAACAGCTCAATCTTCGCGAACGGATGTGACCGCTTTTGGCGTGTGCTTCACCTCGCAGGCTTTACCGCCAGGCGACTCGAACCGGAGGAGGCACGCCTCTTACTCGATTGTGGTTGTGGAATCACCTCTGCAGTTGCGCGGCCGACAGTCAGCGCAACCGACCTCCGTCGAGCCGACTACATCGCCGCCCATCCTGTTTTCGAACGCAAAATCGCGAACTACAGGCCCAGATACCTGGCGTTCCCGGGCAAGCCCGCGTGTTCAGTGTTTCTGAACCAGCGAGACCTGTCGTGGGGATTACAGCCAACTACATTTGGTGGATCCGCGGTCTGGGTATTACCCAATCCGAGCGGCCTGAACCGCGCGTTCACGCTCGGCAAATTGACCGACGCCTATAGAGAGCTATTCGACGCCGTGGACCTCCGCAGTCGATAAGTGAGGGCGGTTGTTGAATGTGCTCCGGTGGGAAGCGATTTCATTTCGCTGTGAGGAGGCTCTGCAGGATTACGGCTTCGTTGTGCTGCTGATCATTGGCGCCATAGACTAACGTGACAGTGCCTTTCCCCGCCTCTTGTTTCAAGAGCGAGACTTGTTTTTTGTTCCTCTTGAGTTCCTCCCGGTAACGCGACCGAAACTCTGCCCACTTGGCTGGATCGTGGGCAAACCATTTTCGAAGTTCCGTGCTTGGCGCTATGTCCTTCAGCCAAAGATCAACCTTTGCCTTCTCCTTCGTGAGGCCTCGCGGCCAAAGCCGATCCACGAGGATCCGCGTTCCGTCCTCCCCGTTCGGCTCTTCGTAAACCCGTTTGATCCGAATATTCATCATCTGACTATTTGTCCGTACCCACTCGAATCACACTCAGAAAACTGCCCCGAGGACCTATTTTAGATCGCGATCCGCGTACATCTTACTCATTAGGCCAGAAACGCAGAGACGAATCTATTGGACGATGGTATTGGTTGATGCTTTCTTATCTATCAGCTTAGTAATTGATTTTGGACGGTTGATCCGAATTCTGCCGGTTGTCCCATAGGTGGCGGTGTAAATGTAGTTTGATGAAACGATTTGCCGCCGCGATATTGCGAGCCACAGAGCACAAGTGGCACTCCGGGCAATAGTCGAGTGCGAGCCATGTTTTTTACAAGCTAAGTCCGCGGTCTGGAATCCCCGGTTTGCCAATAGATTGAGTAACGTTGATCTCGAATCTCGTACATCGGAATGAGGTTGTATTTTTGGCCTTCGCCAGAGCATGTGAAATTGAGCTCCGTCGCGGATGCAACCTGAATCCAATGCTTCGTGTCCGTATCTTGTGCGCCGGCAACTTTTGGCATGGCAGATGCTACGGGCAGATCCTTGGGCACTGTGTCCCGGCCGTGGATTACTCGCAGGGGGCCGTCGGCAGGCCCCGGACCGAGATCGGCCGCAAGCACCAACGGGCCGTAGAGCGCCGCGGACACCGAGTCGTCGCCGGGCAAAGGCTCCTGGCGAAGCTTCATTGGGAGGCCGATGCTGATGGTGTCCCCGTCCTGCCAAATTCTTCGCAGGGAGAAATACGAGCCCGGATCTGCGATTGCTTCAATCGGCCGGCCATTGATCTTCACCTGCGCATCCTGGGTGGTCCAGCCTGGAATGCGCACATGGATGGCGCGCTGCGTCGGCCTCGAGGACTTGATCTTGAGGCTTGTGCCCTGTTCACGCGGAAATTGTGTGACCTGCTGCAAAACAAGGTCTTCGTCTTTCCAGGTAAGCGTGGAGGCGATGAACTGGTTGACGAAGATGTCGCGGTCACGGCGAAAGTAAATGGTGTCCGCAAATTTGGCGAACTCCTCGGCGCCGGTGCCCGTGCAGCACCAGAACGATTCTTCGGGCGAACCATACGCGCGCCAGTATCCGGCAGCGAGCGGGAAGAAATACTGCTTGAGGCCCTGTGCGTTTTGCGTGCCGAGCCTGCAATTGAACAGGGAGCGCTCATACGCATCCATCCAGCGCGCATCCGCCGTCCAGCCGAAGACATGGCGCTGAAGCTTCATCATGTTATAGGCCACGCAGCACTCCGCGTTCGTCCACTCCAGCGTTCCTTCAAGGTGTCCGGCGGGCGACTTCCAGTGCTCATCCTGGCTGGTGTTGCCAATGACGTAACTGCGGGCCTGGAGAACTTCGGCTAGGAAATACTCGGCGATTTCGCGGTAGCGTCGATCTCCGGTGACTTCGTACATGCGGGCCGCGCCAATGATCTTGGGAACATGCGTGTTGGCATGCAGCCCCTGCAACTCATCGCGGCGCGCGGCCAGCGGATCAAGGAAGCCGGGCTGTTCGAAAATGTGCGCGGCCTCAATATAGCGATCCTTTTTGGTAACTGCGGCCAGGTTGACCAGTACTTCGTTCATGCCGCCGTACTCGTCGCGCAAAATACGCAGGCGCTGGTCTGTGCTGATGCCCGTAAAATAGTCCTGCGCCCACACAGCCATACCTTCGGCGATTTGGAGGGCATCGGTGTTGCCAGTGAGCTGGTGCATGTCGAGCAGACCGGCCATGATCTTGTGGTAGGTATAAAACGGCGCCCACGCCGGCTTGCCCTGCGCTAGGTGTTCGAAAATATCGGTTGGATAGGCGCTCAGGTAGTTGCTTCCGACCTTCTTCTGGCACGCCGCGAGACCGGAAACAAGTTCATCACCGCGACCCTTGAGAACCGAGTTTCCCGAGCCGGCCGAGGCCAGCGCGACGGCAGAAAGAAAGTGCCCTCCTGCAAAGTGGCCCCGCAGTTCACAGGTCGGATCTTCCCATCCCTTGTACGGCGTTACGCTGGAGGAAATGCCTGCCGTGACGCGGAAGGAATGCAGAAGGCGATCGACCGTGAGCGAGTCGAGGTAGCGCGCATTGATCTCCTCCTGCTGCTCGAAGATGCCGGGGTCAAGACGAACCGAAGCAAGTGGGAAGGGCTCAAGCCTGCCCGTTGGATGCTCTGGCCCATCGGCCAACAAGGCATGAGCGACTGCAGACGGACCAGCCAGGCAAAGGCCGGCGGCACTGACAGACGTCTTGAGAAAGTTGCGGCGCGATCGATCCTTCATCGGGGCGTCCTCCATATTCTGCTTAACGGCAATCCGCCGTGAAGCAGAGATTCTTGCTGAAAAACGGCAGTACATGGTTCTGGAATCGATCCGCGACCGCGCTGGTGTGCGTGCCGGAGTAGATTTCAAAACTGTTTGCGATGTTATAGTTGTCGAAAATCGTGTGCAGCTTGGTAGCATTGAACCGCAATCCATCCTGATCGCCCACGTCCATGGCGATGGCGCGGTATTGCTTCAGATTACCGATATATTGGTCGACAAAGGACAGCGGTGAGTTGGCCGTGAATTTCGCCACGATCTCGGGCACGGGAACTCCGTCCTTGGTCGGCAGGTCGAAGAAGAGCGGAGGGTTCTTCGGATTGGGAGCCCACGCCGCTGCCGTTGCATATTGTGCTGCGGCGAAACCCGGCGACTGCGCCGCCAGATCGGCTGGGGACTTGGCCTCCGCAACCTTCTTTTCACTGGCAATTGCCCGCTCCTTCATTTGATCGGGAGGGCCAAATCCGCCGGCCATGGAAGACATGCAGCAGGGACTCATGATGTAAAGCGCGCCGAATACTTCGGGATGCTTCATGCCGATGCGCGAGGCGCCGTAACCACCCATGGAGTGTCCGACAAGTCCACGACTGGTGCGGGACGGAATTGTGCGGTAATGCGCATCGACGTATGCCACCACATCGCGCGCGATGTAATTCTCAAAGTCGCCTGTGGTGGCTGAACTCGAATACATCGATCCGTTATAAATGGTTTTTGAATCGGGCAGAACGACGATCATCTCCTGTGAGCCATTTGCGATTGCGCCTTCAATCGACTGTGGAACGTGAATCTCGTGCGTCCACTGCTCGGCGCCAATAGAGTATCCATGCAGCGCGTAGACCACGGGATAGTGGCGCTTCTTGTCCTTCTCATAACCCGGCGGCAGGAAGACGATTGCGTCGCGATCGACGGCGTCCCCTTCGAGATTGCCTTCGAGAGCCGCGCCGTGAATCTTGATGTGCTCCACTGTGACGGGTTTTGCGCCGGGCACTGGCTCGGGGACGATGGTCTGCACCTGGGCATTTGAAGGGACGACCTGTGCCATCGCGATTGTGATGGCACAAGCAAACAACAGTTTCGTGATTCTCATCTGGACCCTTTCCTGAAAACGCGGCTACTGCACCGGGTACGAATAAATGTTCACGCTAAAGGGGCGCGCGGTGATGGTGTCGGGCAAAGCGCCAAGCGTCTGGTCCTCGACTTGAACTTCGGGCTTCTTATCCACCTGAACGGTTGCATCAATTGAATCGGGAGCCATGCGATAAAGGTGTCCCGAACTCGCGAGCTTCGCTCCGTTAATCGCAACTTTGATGCTCTGCTCGGCGTCGGAGGGGTTGAGCACGGCAATGGTCAGCGTCTTGCGATCTTCGCTCAAAGCTGCGCTTAGATCGAGCGGATACGTGTCGCTGCCGGGATTGACCGCCGGTTGGTCTCCACCGGCCGGAAACGCCGGCTTTGGCTGCGGTGAGTCTCCGGTCACCTCCACCGGGATGGTGCCAAAGTGATCGCGATACATCTTAAAAAGCATGCCCGTGGGGTTGAGGATGGCTTCAGTACGGTTGGAACTCATCGTTGCAGTTGCAAAGGTCAAAGCGCCCATCTGGAAAACGTCGGAGTGGCGAAACATTTCGTGAAACGCCCACGCGTATGCAGGAACAGTTTTGTAGGAATTTGGTCCGCCTCCGAAGTAAGCCCATTCATCGATCGCTATCGGGACGCGCTTGGCGCGGAGTGCGGGGATGCGCTTCAGGTATTCCTGGTAGTGCTCATATTTCGCCCGGACCTGCACAGCCGGCGCCCTCTGCCATTCAATAAACGACAGCGGCGGATCGATGGGCACCTTCTTCTGTAGTTTCATGTCGGTATGCTGTGTGCCAGATGCATAGTAATGCTCGCTGACCATGTCGATGTTATCGAGGCAGTTCAGCAACAACTGGCCGGTCCAGTCTGCCGCGGAAAGATAGTCAGGGACATATTGACCGTTAATACGTCTCGACTGGTCCGCGCCCTCCATTACGTCGGGCATGGCGCCTCCGGCGATGAGCTTGATGGACGGATCCACCTTCTTCATTTCTTTCGCGAACAAGTTGTGCTTCAACTCAAATTGCGGAAGCGAGATCGAGCCCATCTGGTAGTCGCCCCAGGGTTCGTTGCCCACGCCCCAGAGTTCGACGTGATACGGAGCGGCGTGGCCATTTGTAACGCGCCATTTACCCATGGGCGTGGTGGTGGCGCCATTGGTATATTCGACCAGTTCGCGCGCCGACCACGCATCGCCGAAGCCGGCGTTCACCGTGATGTATGGGTCGACGCCGAGCAGCCGGCAGAGCGTGAGGAATTCATCGGTGCCCACGTCATTGGGCTGCACCGCGTGCCACACAGGGTCGAAGATCGGCGGGCGCTTGTCGATGTCGCCCACGGCATTGCGCCATTCATACGAGGAGACGAAATTTCCGCCGGGAAAGCGGAGGACGCCGAAGCGTATCTGCTTGAGCGCGGCGACGATCTCGGGGCGAAAGCCTTCGATATTGTCCGCAAGCATGAGCGAGACCGCGCCGACGTGGAAGGAGCCTGTGCCTGTGCCAGTGATCTCGAGTGTTGCGTCATCGGTGTCAGACGCGGCCGTGTAATGTAGCGGGAACTTGTGATACGCAGTCCCCACCGCGCGGATCGATATGGTCTGGCGATTGGTGGCTTCCTTGCCCCACGTCAGCGTGACCTGGACAACTGTGCCCGGGGAGCCTGCCAGGACGATGCGACCTGTGTATGCCTTGCCTTTGCGAACCACAATTCCGGATTGCTTGAAGCCGCGAGGTTCTTTAGCAGCGAGCTTGACCAGCGGCGAATGATCGCCCGTGTAAGGCGCTTTGGCGTCCAAGGTGACCACCCCGTCGCCCCCGATGGGAGCCCACCAGCGTGTCGGAACGCGGTTGAAGCGCGGGTTCCCGGCTGCATTGCCCATCACTGGAGGTGGTGTTGGCGCGCTCGAAGCAACTGGGTAGAAGAACTTGCGATCGACCAGCAGTTCAGACCATACGCCGGTGTTGACGATGTCGCCGCCGTGCTCGAGAAACTGGCCGTAGATGTTCTTCGAGATAGGAGCGCCGGTCTTGGAGACATCGATGGTGGCATTCACTGATTTCGTTTGTGCCCAAAGCGCGGGAGAAAGCAATAGCGCCGACGAAGCAACGGCAAGGGCACTGCGTCGAAAACTCCAATGTACCGAAATCATTTGATTCCCTCGTGGTGTGGCATAGTCTGGCGGAGCTGTAAGCCTTTCCGTCTGCGGGCAAACGTTTTCCAGCGCAGGCAAGCCGGACAACTAAAAAATCAAGGAACGCCCAAATATACGGCGGCCGAGGCTCGGCGTACAAGGAAATAAATCGCTTTATTTCTCGAAAATGTTGGGCTATTATGCCTCTGAGACAAAGAGCCGTGCCGTCAGGTTCGGGAATTGGCGGGGAGAGAAGACGTTTACGGAGGTTGGAATGAAATTGATCGGGTTGTTGATGTTGTTCGCAGCGAGTTTCTGCTTCGCGCAAGATTTGGGTGACTTCAGGCCCGCAACGTCGAACGCTCTGGATGCGCAGTATCCGAAGGTCGATAGCAACTCGCGGGTTCAGATCCGGTTCAAGGCGCCGGACGCGGCCAAGGTCAGGGTCAACTTCTGGAGCGGTCCGAAAGCTGACATGGACAAGCGGGCGGACGGATTCTGGACCTTCACCACACCGGGCTTGGCTCCAGGACTTCATTACTACACAGTGATCGTGGACGGCGCAGAGGTGAGCGACCCTGGTAGCACGGCCTACTTCGGCGGAAGCAAATGGGCGAGTGCGGTCGAGGTGCCTGAAGCCGGAGTGGACTATTACCAGCCCAAGGATGTTCCGCACGGGCAGGTTCGCGAGGTCTGGTACCACTCCAGCGTCACCGGTACGTGGCGGCACGCACTCGTTTATCTGCCTCCAGACTATGACTCTGCCAAAACACGACACCCGGTACTGTATCTGCAGCACGGTGGCGGCGAGGACGAAACCGGCTGGATCCGGCAAGGGAAGGCGAATTTCATTCTCGACAACCTGATTGCCGGCGGGATCACAAAGCCGATGATTATTGTGATGGCGAATGGATATGCGACCCGCGCCGGATACGTTGTTCCTGACCTGACGGGAACGCCTTTCGGCTCGCCGGAATTCCTGAAAGTGATGCAGGAGCGGATGGGCGCCTTCGAGGACGATATGACGCAGGCGCTGATCCCGTTCATTGACAAAACCTTCAGAACGGTTCCTGATCGGGAACACCGCGCGATGGCCGGGCTTTCGATGGGCGGCATGCAAACCTTCCAGGTTACGTTCAACCATCTCGATCTCTTCTCGTACATCGGCGGCTTCAGCGGAGCGAACGGAATGGCGATGACGAGGAGTAGCGAGAAGCCTGATTTGAAGACTGCCTTCAACGGCGCTCTAGCTGACCCGGCTGCCTTTCAAAAGAAAGTGCATCTGCTCTGGATCGGCGTGGGAACGAACGAACCGGAACGGATGAAGACCGCTCTTGAGAACCTGAACTCCTCGCTCGAAGAAGGGAAAGTCCAGCACGTGTTTTACGAGTCGCCCGGCACCGATCACGAATGGCAGACCTGGCGCCGCGACTTGAAGGACTTCGCACCTCGGCTCTTCCAGGTACAGGGTCAAACAGCCACTACCGCGCGATAGGGCTCTCAATGATTTGGCGCCCGGGCAGAATTGGCCCGCATGAGTTCCGCCAGCGGCGTGCCACTGATGAATGCGACGACTTGAGCTGAAGACGGCTGGTCTGCTCCCTAACCTGAGGATCAATAGGAAAAACGCATGATGAAACCACAGCAAAAATATCTCCTGGCAATCGGATCGCTTACTCTTGCGCTGACCACGAATCTGGCGTTCGCACAAAGCGCTGCAACTTCTCCGTTTCTTGACACCACTTTGACGCCTGAACAGCGGGCTGCCGACCTAGTGCACCGCATGACTCTTGCCGAGAAAGCTTCGGAGATGCAGAACAATTCGGCAGCAGTACCGCGGCTCAATATCCCCGCATATCAATGGTGGAGTGAGGCCCTGCACGGAGTCATCAACGATGGCGTGACTGAGTATCCGGAGCCGATCGGTCTTGCCGCCACATTCGACGCACCTGGAATTCATACCATGGCGGGCCAGATCGGCATCGAGGGGCGCATCAAGCACGTGCAAAACGTGCGCGAAGGACACACCGGCATTATGGGTGGCCTCGATTTCTGGTCGCCGAACCTGAATATCTTTCGTGACCCGCGTTGGGGTCGCGGCCAGGAAACCTACGGCGAGGACCCATTCCTCACCGGACGCATGGGCGTGGCGTACGTCACCGGATTGCAGGGCGACGATCCAAAGTATTACCTGGCCATCGCAACGCCGAAGCACTATGCCGTCCACAGCGGGCCGGAGCCGACGCGCCACTTTGCCGATGTGGATGTGAGCAAGCACGACCAGGTCGATACTTACGAGCCGGCCTTCCGTGCGGCCGTTGTGGAAGGCAAAGCCGGTTCGGTCATGTGCGCGTACAACGCCATCAATGGCGAGCCGGCATGCGCCAGCCAATATCTGCTGCAGGACCAGTTACGCGGCAAATGGGGCTTCAAGGGATATGTAGTCTCGGATTGTGACGCCGTGCTCGACGTTGCCGCCAATCATCGCTATCGCCCGACGCAGGCTCAAGGCGCGGCCATTTCCGTCATTCGCGGCATGGACAACGAGTGCGTCACCTTTACTTCGAGATTGGGCGAGCCGGTCGAAAAGGCCTATGTCGATGCGGTGCAGCAAGGCTACCTGCCGGAAAACACGCTGGACACGGCACTGATCCGGCTGTTCACCGCGCGCATCAAGCTCGGCATGTTCGACTCTCCGGAGATGGTTCCCTACACTAAGATCGATAAGAAAGAACTGGATAGCGCCGAACATCGCGCGCACGCACGAAAACTCGCAAACGAATCCATGGTCCTGTTGAAAAACGACGGTCTGCTTCCCCTCAAGCCGGGAATCAGAAAGATTGCCGTTCTAGGTCCGCTTGCGGACCAGACCAGACCGCTGCTCGGCAACTATGCCGGCCAGCCCACGCATATTGTCTCCATCCTCGACGGCCTCAAAGCTGAGTTCCCCGACGCCGCCATCACGTTTGTCCCGGGAACCCAGTTCCTGCGCACCGATGGAACGCCTGTACCCGACACTCTTCTCACCACCCCGGACGGCAAGCCCGGCCTCAAGGCTGACTACAACGAAGGCATTCGGAGAGGGCCGCCTGTCCCCGGATCGAGCACCACTCCGATCGCCAGCCGCATCGAACCCAACGTCAAGCTTACCGATGGAAACTTGCCCTCGGAGGTCGTTGGCAGAAAGACTTTCGGCGTGCAATGGTCAGGATTCCTCACGCCTACCGATTCCGGCGACTTCATCCTTGGCCTTCGCGCCGCAGGTTTCGCAAGGCTTACTGTCGACGACAAGCAGGTTGCAATGGCCTTCGGCGGAGGCGGAATTTCATCCGCCGTCGGTCGCGTCCATCTTGAGAAGGGCCGCAAGGTCGCGCTCGAAATCGCCTACGGCAGCAGGGACGGCAAGGCCCATGCGGAGCTGATCTGGACGAGGTCGAATAACGCGCCGTCGCCTGAAGCCATCGCCGCCGCGAAAAATGCCGATGTGGTCATCGCTGTCGTGGGCATCACCAGCCAGCTTGAGGGCGAAGAAATGCCAGTCACCGAACCGGGGTTCCTTGGCGGAGATCGCACCAGCATCGATCTGCCCCAACCGGAAGAAGAACTTGTCGAAGCAGTGGCAGCCACCGGCAAGCCGCTCGCCGTTGTTCTCACGAATGGCAGCGCCCTGGCTGTCAACTGGATCAACGAACATGCCAACGCTGTTCTCGAAGCATGGTATCCCGGTGAAGAAGGCGGCGCAGCAGTGGCTGAAACGCTGAGCGGAAAAAACAACCCTGCGGGACGGCTGCCGGTTACGTTCTATACCGGCGCGAACCAGTTGCCCAACTTCGAAGACTACGGGATGGCCAACCGGACATACCGGTACTTCAATGGCAAGCCGCTCTATCCGTTTGGCTACGGACTCAGCTATACGAAGTTCAGCTACAGTGGCCTGAGCGTGCCAGCTTCGGCTGTTGCAGCGGGCCAGCCTATCGGCGCGGATGTCACGGTCACCAATACGGGACAGTCAGCGGGAGACGAGGTCGTGCAGGTCTACCTCAAGTTCCCTGCGGTAAAAGGCGCGCCCCACATCGCCCTTCGCGGCTTCCAGCGCATCCATCTCGAAGCGGGGGCAAGCCAGAAAGTTCATTTCGATTTGAAAGAACGCGATCTCGGCATTGTCACTGAAGAAGGAAGCCCGATCATTGCTCCAGGCGACTACACGATCAGCATCGGTGGCGGCCAGCCAGACACGTCAGCGACTGTCGTCACCGGAAAGTTCCACATCGATGGCCAGTATGTACTGCCCGAATAATGGTGGCTGCCTGTCTGGCGCGTTATGACGAATGGACAGGAAGCAAGCAATCGAAAGTTGAGAGAGTGTGCCGGGTGTCCGGCGGTCCATATGCAGAGGAGAGGCAAGCATGTCGAAGTCTACAAATCGTGGTTTTCTCACTCGCCGTGAGGCGCTGTTGCTTTCGGCCACCGCAGGGTTGAGAATCGTCGCCGGCCAATCGGCACTCGCCTCTGACAGCATCAAAACCGCAGCCCACCAGGAGCCCGGCAACTGCTCAACGCCCCGATCGGTGATTGCGAAGACGCAGTACGGAAAGGTGCGTGGATTCGTCGATGGCGGCGTCTTCACCTACAAGGGAGTACCGTACGGCCAGACTACGGCCGAAGGAAATCGGTGGCTCCCCGCGAAACCACCAGCAGCCTGGACAGACGAGTACCCGGCACTGATCTATGGGGCAAACTGCCCTCAGAACCTGCACACATGGACCAGCGCCGAGCAGACGTTTCTCCAGGATTGGGACGACGGCTGGCAAAGCGAGGACATGCTCAAACTGGCTCTGGTGCAAATAGCCACCACAGCCGAATGCCGGCGGTAAAGTGATGTTGTGCTCTACGCAGCGAGCACGGCATCCCAGATCGCGGGCGCAGCTTGACCTTTGATCTTCAGTCGACTTAA
>Ga0182024_10010788_pt1 | contig 18552 bp, 14 predicted proteins | sample P32metaG_FD_120480 | JGI IMG/M metagenome (GOLD analysis project Ga0182024, IMG submission 120480) | Permafrost microbial communities from Stordalen Mire, Sweden - P3-2 metaG (Illumina Assembly) | ecosystem: Environmental > Terrestrial > Soil > Wetlands > Permafrost | place: Sweden: Stordalen... | reverse complement strand
CGACTACGACCGCGAGAAGTTGCAGGAGCGGCTGGCGAAGCTCGTCGGTGGCGTGGCCGTGATCAAAGTCGGCGCCGCGACCGAAACCGAAATGAAGGAAAAGAAAGCCCGTGTCGAAGACGCCATGCACGCCACCCGTGCAGCCGTGGAAGAAGGCATTGTCCCCGGCGGCGGAGTCGCTCTGGCCCGTAGCGCTGCAGCTCTCGACAAGCTGAAGCTCGAAGGCGATGAGCAAATCGGAGTCAACATCGTGAAGCGCGCCATCCAGGAACCGCTGCGCCAGATCGCCGAGAATGCCGGCGAAGAAGGTGCAATTGTTCTGGGCAAGGTGCTCGATGCGAAGGACTCCAACTTCGGCTACAACGCTTTCAGCAACGAGTACGAAGATCTGGTCAAGGCTGGCGTGCTCGACCCCACCAAGGTCGTGCGCACCGCCCTACAGAACGCTGGATCGATTGCCTCGTTGATGTTGACCACCGAAGCCCTGGTTGCGGATATCCCTGAAGAAAAGAAGGGTGCTCCCGCAGGCGGCGGACACGGCGGCATGGAAGGCATGTACTAAGAAGCTCTCAGCTTTCAGCAAGAACCAGGCCCCTCTCTCCGGAGCGGGGCCTTTTCTTTTGGATCAGCAATGGCCATGTGGGGACGGGTCTCTGACCCGCCCAGGCCGAGCCTAGCTCCGCTAGCTGGTGTGGTCGGCAAGGCGCTCGTGTGGTCGCGGGCGACTCGCCCGGGAATTTTCAGTCCCACCTTTCGAAAAGCGCACGAAAGGTGGTCAGCCGCTGCATGGCTCAATATCCGTTAGGTTCGTCAATGGGCCTGAAGATGGATGGATTGTTCCAGTTTTGTTCTGCAGAATGCAGGTCAGGCAACTCATTTGGATTGTTAGGCCGTAGGAAAAGACGACCGGGTTCGAAGCTATTAAAAGTTCTTGGAGCTGCGACCATTCTTTGGACTGTTGTAAGGCCACGCTCTTTCGGCAGATACTCTAGCCCGATTTTGTGAGCTTATGTTGTCGACAAGATAATGCAGAGCATTCTTAGCTCGGCGGCGCGGCTACAAGTGGGCGTGGTCGGCGAGAAGTCGTGCTTGCGGAAGATTCTCGTGAGTGTAAAGCCGGGGTGCGTCGATGGACTCAGCGATGCCTGCTGCGCACCAACCTCGACTGCTGGCATAACGAAAAAACGAGCGCAGAGACTGTACTTGGAACGAGATGGTAGCCCGCTCCCATTTGCCCGCCACGGCCCCGGTGAAGTACTTGGTAATCACCACTGGCGACACCGTAGATAGTAGTATGCCTCGTCCAACCAGCCAAGCCAGAACAGGTTTCAGCGAACGTTTGCGGTTGACAATCGTGGCGTCGGCGAAACCCCTCTCTTGCTTGAGAAAGGTGAGGAACTCCTGCAGATGGTGGTGGTAAGGTGGCGGCCCACCTTGTTTCTGCGGCTCCAAAGACATCAGCGATGGTCGTAGCTAACGACTCGCGAGATCTTCCATTCGCCGTTCTTCTTCTGCCATACATGGACAAATTTCGCAGTCGCCGTCAGCTTTTCCTTTTGTCCAGTATCCGTCGAATAGAAGCGGTGAACACCGATTTCCACGGCGCCATAGTCTTTGATCGGATATACCTCCAGCGTGCCCTCGACAAGCTCGCGTCTCACCGTTATTGAGCCCTCGAAGGTCCTTTTGAAGGAATCCATGGTTTGCTGATAGGAAGTCAGACCTCCCAAATCGTGGTAAAACTCCAGGTCTTCAGTGAACAGCGTTTTCAACTTGTCGAGGTCGCGCCTGTTGAACGCAGTGAACAAGATGCTGTCCATGTGGGATACTTCGTCGAATAGCTCTTGCGACGGGGAGGGCGGTGGACTTACATGCCCGCTCACACGGATCGCGTCAACTTTGGCCGAGACCTTGCCCCCTGGCGTCTCGCCGTCGGCGTCACCTTTGAGGTGGTCACTCTCCATACGGAGGTGAAAGATCATCGACATCCCACGATGAGTATCCATGGTGAACTGAATCTGGGGCCCGTCCGCTTTGCCGTCGGTGATCTCTGTCTGCTTGTCTTCGCTCTGCCCCACCGATCCTGTGACTGCACTTCCATCCTGCTTCAGGATCAGCACAGCAGTATCGTGCTGGATACTGCCATCCGGAGCAGTCATGTCAAAGCTGCCTGACCACTTGCCGGAAACGTTTTGCTTGACCGTGCTGACGATTGGAGCCGCTGATTGCGCAAAGCCACAGGCGGCGGAAAGCATTGCGGCAAGGAGCACACTGACAAACATCGTTCGCACGAAACGCTCCATTTCGTTCCTCCGTGACCCCCGTGTGAAAAGCCGCACTGACGGTCAACCCTACTTCGCCAGCGGGTATGGCGCTGTTACGTAGTGGGGTCGCGCACAGTTCCATAAAATGCTTGCGGTTCTCGTGACTGTGATGAGAATGGCCTCTGGAGCAGACATTGCGCCGGCGACCTGCCGACAAGCAGCGCGGAAGTATCAATTCTGCTGATTCAGCACTTCGACGCGTCAAGTTATGTGGCGCTTGGCCGAGGGTGACGACGCGTCTTTAGCCGGACCCCGAGGCCAGCGCCACATAAGTGACTTCAACCACCTCAATCACATCCTTAGTCGTGAACTGGACTGCCATGAATTAGCTTATGGCGCAGTGACCCGCCATCCTTTCGCACCGGCAAGGACCACGCACCTTCAAACGCCGAATCTCTCGGCAGCGCGAGCTTTCGCCCTTCCGGCTTCTTCTTCGCGATTCTTTGGCGGTGCGCTGGTTTCGAGGGAACGGAGAAGACGGGTCGAGACGCCGGCAACTTCATCGATTGCTGCCAGAAACGCGTCCTCGTTTGCCTTCGACGGTTTGTTAAAGCCGGTGATCTTTCTCACGAACTGCAGCGATGCAGCTCGAATTTCTTCATCCGTGACCGGCGGATCGAAGTTGAAAAGGCTTTTGATATTCCGGCACATTCCTATGACCTCAAGTAAGATGACCTCAACGATCAGACTTCCAAGCGGCCCGAAAGACATCCATGCCTTCGGGCAGGTTCTATCTTAGCAATCAGACGAGATTCTCTCGAAAGGATTGGGAAGTTTTCGCCACAGCGCGCGATTTTAGTCGTGGGTTTCGCGTGCCTGTCGATCGCGGCGGTCGCGCAGTCCAGCGGTGACAAGAAACAGGCTTCGAAAACAAGCTCGGTCACAACGCCTAAGGATGCTGCGTCCGGCCAAGCCTCGGGCGGTAGCGCCCAACCAGCCGCGCCAACGCATGACGCTTCAACTGGTAAGGCCACCGGGCGCGTTGCAGCTGGAGATGTAAATGGAGACGGAGTGGCCGACAAGACTGTTACCAAGAGTTCCGGTAATGCCGCCGGGCATACGAGTGGGAAGCGGATGCACTCGCCCGTTACTGTCAGCAAGTAATCCGACAAGCGCGTTCAAGCCAGACCAAGCCCCGCTAACATGAGCGGGGCTTTTATTTGGATGAGCATGCCTTATGGCGGATGTCGAATGAAGAACTGCTGCTTGTCCACATTCGCTGGCACGGCCACATCGAAGAAACCCACCATCATCTCGTTGTAGGTTTGGTCGCCCCAGGTCACAGCGCTGTCGGGATCAGGATTGTGCTGATTGTGGCGAGAGTTGTCATACCAGGCCAAGGCCTGAAGATCGGTGCCCGCCTTGAGAAAGCGAGGCTGGGCCAGCCGGTAACTTAACTGCCAGTAAAAGTCGTAGTTCACCTTGAGCAGAGTCTCAATGCTTTTGTCAGTATGAACAATGTTGTACTCGAAGCGCTTTCCTCGCAGATGCATGTGCGGGAAAAAGCTGAGCAGAGTCGCGTCATTAGGAAGAGTGCCATGGACTTCTACGCGATAATTCTCCGCGCCGGGCGGAATGGGGATGGGGTCATGATCGTTGGCTAACTGCAATGTGAGCACACGCTGTTTTGGAGGCTGCTTCGCGAAAACCATACCAATGCTGGTCTGATCGCTGGCGGCATGGCCATTAGTCGTGTAGTGCATCTGAAACACAAGATCGGAGTGCGCGGGAATAAATTTCGCCATGCCATCCGGCCACTGGTCGGGAGAACTTCCCGGAGCATAGACGAGAAGCATGTCGGTGTCGGTCTCATGGGCCTGGTGGCGAAGCTTTTCGTCTTTTAGACTCGATGCAGTGAACGGTGTGCCCAGCGGGGCTCCACGCAGCCACTTGGAATCCGGAGGGCGAATGTAGATGACCGCGTGATGCACGTGCGCGCGGCTGGATGGACGCACCTCCGACATTTGCACCCATTTATCGTCAGCAAAATTCGTGGGCACAATCTCGTAGGTATATTCAACATCTCCCGTCGCGGGTAGCGCGGCCGACTTGAGCATTTTCAGCACGAGATCCGGTTGCGAGATGTTCCAGCCGCTGGCCCAACGCGGTGCAGGAGGCTCATCGTGCGGATCACCAGCCGGCGCTTTCGCATCCACCCAGGACGAGATGGTGGAGATTTCTTCCGGCGTGAGCGAAATATCATTCGAAAAATGGCCGCAGCAGGAATCGGCAAACCACGGGGGCATTCTTTTCGCGCGCACCGCATCACGAATCTGATCGGCCCATGAGCTGGTTTGTTCATAGGTCGCCAACGGCAGCGGCGCGATTTCTCCCGGACGGTGACAGACCTGGCAATGCTGCTGCAGGATGGGGAGAACATCTTTATAAAACGTGGGAACAGCGGTTTTGCTTTTTGAATCGGGACTAACCGCCTGGAAAAGCGGAGTGAGCGCCGCCAGGAAAACCACTAAGCTACCAGCAAATATCCGGAACACGATGCCTTCAGTATCCCTTGTGCTTGTCGACTATGGCAACTAGCGACTGATGATTGAGATAACGGCGCAGGTTCTCTGCAAACAATACATATTCGCGCCCCCAAAGCTTTTCGGTCAGACCGGCCGTATGCGGAGTGATCAGCAGATTATCCAAATCCCAAAGCGAAGAGTCGGAAGGCAGCGGTTCCTGATCGAAAACATCGAGCGCAGCACCGCCGATTTTGTGATCGCGCAATGCCTGGACAAGAGCAGCTTCGTCGATCAGCGGGCCGCGTCCCACGTTGATCAAATAAGCACCTGGCTTCATGTGGGCGAGGCGTTCGTCATTGATAAGACCGCGCGTCGCCGCGGTGATCGGAACGGCGAGCACCACGAAGTCAGATTGCTCGAGCAGACTATCGATTTGAGAGGAAGCGAAAACTTGCTGAACTCCCTCGGGGCTTCCCTGCTCCGGGCGCTCGCGCACAGCAATAACGCGCATGCCGAGTGCGGAAGCGTGACGGGCCACCTCGCGTCCTATGCTACCGAGTCCGACCAAACCGAGGGTTGCTCCAGAAATTTCACGCGGACGAGAGCGCCCATTCCAAATGGCTTCCTGCCCCCACTCATGTTCTTGCTGTAGCCTCAACGCCTGCGGCAAGGCTTTCGCCAATGCAAACACCAGGGCGATCACGTGCTCGGCTACGACTGGCCCATGAACCTCACGACCGTTGGTGACGATGACTTCGCTGTTCACCAATTCCGGAAACATGAGTTGATGCACCGCCGCAGCCGGCGAATGGATCCAACGCAGTTTGTTGGCGACAGCAAACTGTTCGGGCCGGAGGGACAACGTAAACGCAACCTCGGCGTCGCGCAATTCGGCTTCCGCCCCGTCATAGCTGGACAGGTGGACCACTTCGAGTTGGAGAAATTCGAGGCGCAAGCGCTCGGAGAACCAGGCAGGAACGATCCAGAGATCGAGGCGGTGATGGAGGAGGATGAGAAGTTTCATCCCTAAGGATTTTAAACGCTAAGGACGCGAAGGTACATTACGCTGTTAGTTAGACTGGCACTTTTGTGAGTCGGGAACTTTGCAGTAGACTTCGAGGTCTCAAGTAGTACATGGCTCTTTCCGGCTCCTGTACTGCGATCCAGAGCGTGTGCGAAAGTGGAGGCAATCATGTTACGCACCTACTTGGTAGTGTTGCTGGTGCTGACGGGGAATGTTCTGGTCGCCGCACAGACGCAACCACCGCCCCAGACCGCCCGCCAAGCTTTAATAGAAATGTTTACGGGCAAGAGCCCGGATGCTTTTGAAAAACACCTGCCTGAAGCCGCGCGACACACTCTGATCCATAAGGGCGACAGTGAACAGACCTCCTGGGTATTGCAGTTCGCGGCCGCCAGCCGCGAGCTATCGGCGTCGGGAAAGCATGTCGAGACTTTCGATGCAGGGCCGTTGCTGTTGTCGGTTGAGGACCAAGGTGCGCAGAACAAGGTGGAAGTCACAGTCGAGCGCGATAATCTGATGGGCGAGGAAGACGAAATCGAAGTGTCTCTTCAGATATTTCAAAAAGGAGACGTAAAGCCGCTGCCGTTTTTGCCACGCCTTATCTTTATAATGAAGCAGGAGAAGGATATCTGGCGGGTGAGCGAAGCCACGCTCGCCGTGCACGCCCCGCTTGCAGACCCGGAATATCTAGGCACATTAAAGAAGATGCAAAACGAGGAGAATGAAGGGATGGCGCAGGTGCGCGTTAATGATTTGGTTCGAGCGGAAGCGAACTATGCCGCTAAGTATCCCGAGCGTGGATACAGCTGCAAGTTATCCGATCTGTATAGCAAGGAAAGCCAGGCCGATATGGGACAGCAGCAAGCGGAATCGTTCGACCCTGCCCTGACCAGTGAAGAAAGCTATGGCTTCCGCTTTGCGATCAGCGGTTGTAACGGTGTTCCTGCGGCCAAATTTCAAATCACGGCCGTGCCCGAGGACCCGGACTCTGGAATGAAGGCGTTTTGTGCGAATGCCTCAGGCAAGGTGCGTTTTGCAAACGATGGCACGGCGGCCACCTGTCTGAGCGCGGGAGCGATGGTGAAGTAGGTTGGAAGCGGTCAGCGCGTTTGCTGGAAAACCGGGGGTTTAATTTTGCTTTAGCGAAATGCGCAGGTCTTGCCCCGTCATTTCTTTCGGTTCGTCTAGGCCCAACATGCCAAGCACCGTCGGCGAAATGTCACGCAAAGAGCCGCCAGATTTCAGTGAGAATTTCTTGCCGTTCTCCGCAACCACGATGAAGGGCACAGGATTCGTAGTGTGGGCAGTGTGCGGACCTCCAGTGGCGGGATCGATCATTTGCTCGGCGTTGCCGTGATCGGCGGTGATCAACATCGCTCCGCCCTTGGCACGAACGGCTAATTCGATGCGGCCGAGACAAGCGTCCACGGTTTCAACAGCCTTGACTGTCGGCTCAATCCTTCCGGAGTGGCCAACCATGTCGGCATTGGCGAAGTTGACGATGATGACATCGAAGGTCCCGTCTTCGACAGCCTTGACCACCGTATCCGCAATGCCCGAGGCGCTCATCTCCGGCTTCAAATCGTAGGTCGCGACTTTGGGAGATTGCACCAGCGCGCGCTCCTCCCCGGGGAAAGGCTGCTCCACGCCGCCGTTGAAGAAATAGGTGACGTGCGCGTACTTCTCGGTTTCGGCCACGCGCAGATTGCGAAGATTCATCTGCCCCATGACATTCGCGAGAATGTTGTTCATCGTTTCAGGCGGAATTACAGCGGGCAAACTGAATTTCTTGTCATACTGCGTCATGCAGATGTAGATGAGATTTCTTGGAGTGCTGTCACGAGGAATGGTCGCGTCGAGGTCCTCGGCACCGGGTAGATCACGCCCAGCATTTTCATTTAGACCACTATTTCGTGTCAGAGCACGGGTGATCTGGCGAACCCGGTCAGCACGGAAGTTGAAGCAGATGCAGGAGTCGTCGTCGCGAATGGTTGCAACCGGCGATCCAGTTTTGTCGGTGCAGGCGAAAGGCAGGATGAATTCGTCGGTGACATTGTTATTGTAAGAGTCTTTTACGCCCTGTACGGGATCAGTGTACTTGCCACCTTCGCCGTCACCGTACACCATTGCGTTGAAAGCCTTCAGTATGCGTTCCCAGCGGCGGTCGCGGTCCATGGCATAGTAACGTCCGCTGACGCTCGCGATCTGTCCGGTGTCGTATTCGCGCATGGCCTTCTGAAGCTGCTCGACATATCCAGCGCCATTGGTAGGCAAAGTATCGCGGCCATCCATGAAGGCGTGCACGAAGACGCGATCGGTAGCCAGCCCGTTCTGCTTGGCCATTTTCAGCAATGCGTGAAGATGAGTCTGATAGGAATGGACACCGCCATCCGAAAGCAAGCCGAAAAGATGCAGTCGGCGTCCGCCGGCTTGCGCATTCTTCATGGCTTTCAGCAGAACGGGATGCGAGAAGAACTCGCCATTCTGGATCATCAGCTCGATGCGAGTGCTGTCCATGTGAACGATGCGCCCCGCACCGATGTTGAGATGGCCCACTTCACTGTTGCCCATCTGCCCATCCGGCAAGCCGACGTAAGGACCACTGGTCTGTATGAGCGTATTGGGATACTCACGCAACAGGCGGTCGTAAACAGGTTTGCGGGCAAGTGCAATGGCATTGGCTGTCGTTTTGGGGCTGTAGCCCCAGCCGTCAAGAATGATAAGGACAAGTGGTTTGGGGCGAGGCATCTCAAGAATTTACCACGGAGGCACGGAGCTACGCAGGAACGGACGCAGTCCTCGCAGCACTCGCGGGCTGAACGCGTACTCAACAGAAAAGTTTGCAACGCAGCGCTGGAAGCGCTGCTCCACCCAAAATCAGACCAGGATCAAGATCTTTCCGCAGCCTGTTACGCCGCACGGACTGCGTTATAATCCGCCACTGGAGAAATTTATGCCTATCAACGATCTCTTGCTGGCTGAATTTGATGAAGAAATGAAAAAGACACGCTCGACTCTGGAGCGTGTTCCAGCCGACAAAAAAGAATTTGCGCCACATCCCAAGTCCATGCCGCTGGGCAAACTGGCGCCGCATGTGGCCCAGCTTGCCGGTTTCGGGCTGACCATTTTGACCACTCCTGAGCTGGATTTCGCCAAGGGCAGCTACCAGCCTTTGCCATTCGAATCTGCGGCCCAGCTCGTGCAGGCTTTGGAGGAAGGCGCGGCCAAGGTCCGTGCCGCTTTGCAAAGCACTCCTGACGAGGCGTGGAGAGAAAACTGGAAGCTGAGCTTAGAGGGCAAGACTATCTTCAGCGGCTCACGTTTTCTCGCATACCGGGAGATGTTTCTGAACCATCTGGTGCATCACCGCGCCCAGCTTGGTGTGTACCTGCGCTTGAACGAGAAGGCGGTGCCGGCAACTTATGGGCCGTCGGCGGATGAGCCGATGGGATTCTAATCGCGCGGCGGGCGTTCATCTTTTCTTTCGAAGGATGCACTCTGATATCCAGCTTAGGCCCACTCCAACTACGAAGATGGTACCGACGAAGAGGTATCCATTCAAACTGTTCCTGTTGCCTGACAACTCAGGCCGCAGCAGAAACATCCCGCACATCAGAATGCCCGCCAGGATCAGGCCTGATACCAAAAGTAAAGCGAGTCTTTTACAGGATGGCCCTCATTCGCGGCTCTCTTGAATCGCCAACTTCTAACGAGTACGGCGACGCCAAAGCCGAGCATGAGTATTATCCGTGCAAATCCGAGCAGGCTCCGTGCATTTCCACCTTCCGCGCGGAATCAAGTGTTCGTCAGCCTTTGTAATTCAGCGCCTTCAACCCCAGAAATCTTGCCGAGTCTCCCAACTCTTCTTCAATTCTTAGCAACTGATTGTACTTGGCGACGCGGTCGGTGCGCGATGCGGAGCCGGTCTTGATCTGGCCGACTCCGGTGGCTACCGCGAGGTCTGCGATAAACGTGTCTTCAGTCTCGCCGGAGCGGTGCGAGATGACGGAGGTGTAGCCGTTGCGGCGGGCGAGATCAATGGCATCGAGGGTTTCACTCACCGTGCCAATCTGATTCAGCTTAATCAAGATCGAGTTGGCAATTCCTTTCTTTATGCCTTCGCCGAGTATGGTGATGTTGGTGCAGAAAATATCGTCGCCGACGAGTTGGATCTTTCCTCCGAGCTCTTTGGTCAGATTTTGCCAGCCTTCCCAATCATTTTCAGCAAGCCCGTCTTCGAGCGACACAATCGGGTAGTCCTTCACCCATTTTGCATAGAAGCGCACCATGTCATCGGAACTTTTCGCCGATTTGTCGGACTTCTTGAAGACATACTTTCCGTCACTGTAAAACTCGCTGGCAGCGGGATCGAGTGCGATCGAGATCTGTTCCCCGGGCTTGTAACCGGCCTGCCGGATGGCTTCGAGAACCACTTCAATCGCTTCGACATTCGACTTCACCGAGGGAGCGAAGCCGCCTTCGTCGCCGACCGCCGTGTTGTAGCCCCGCTTTTTGAGTACGTCTTTGAGCGTGTGAAAAACTTCCACGCCCCAGCGCAACGCTTCGGAGAACGACTCCGCGCCCACGGGCATGACCATAAATTCCTGAAAGTCGACGTTGCTGTCGGCATGGGCGCCACCGTTGAGAATGTTCATCATGGGCGTGGGCAGCATATTGGCGCCGGCGCCTCCGAGGTAGCGATAGAGGGGAACAGCATAAGACTCCGCGGCGGCGCGGGCGGCGGCCATGGAAACCGCGAGGATCGCGTTCGCTCCCAGGCGGCCCTTATTTTCAGTGCCGTCGAGGTCGATCATCGCCTGGTCGAGTGCCCGCTGATCGTTGATCTCAAAATCAGCGAGCGCGTCAGCGATCTCGCCGTTCACGTTTTCGATGGCTTTGAGAACACCTTTGCCGAGGTAACGCTCTTTGTCGCCGTCACGAAGTTCAACGGCTTCGCGCTCGCCGGTGGACGCGCCACTGGGGACGATCGCGCGTCCCATGATTCCATCGGACAGGGTGACTTCAGCTTCCACGGTGGGGTTGCCGCGGGAATCCAGAACTTCGCGGGCAAAAACGTCAACAATATTCATTTTCGGTAAACTCGCTTCCTTGGGGTTTTATGAATTCTGTTTAGCAAACTAGCTTCCGGGTCAATCAAAAGGAGTGGTCGCTATCAGGAAGCCAAGATTATAAATCAGGGACCGCCGAAGTCAGCTAGTGGTATCCACCCTGCATACGATCAATACCCGTGCGCCAGCAATTCGTCTTCGCTTAGGAGCTGCAATTCCATCCAGCCTTCGACGGGGAGAGCGTCCATCGGCAGCCGGTTTTCCCATAGACTAACGCGGAGACGCAGCTTGGTGGTTGCGGATCCGGCAACCTTGGCTGCGTTGCTCCCGGTCGAGGAAACCGGGGGCGTAGCTAGCAACAGGGTCAGCGGCAGCTTGAATTCGAAACTACGGGCGAGGACCATCGCCACGTCGGTTTGTTCGTGCACAGAATTAACGATTTGTGCGTCCTGTTCCGGAATACGGACGTTCCAGACGTGCACGGCTCGGTCCCTCACCGCCGCCTCCAGCCGCAAAGCGCGTCGCGGACGCTGTTCGTCCTTCGCCCACGATTCCAGGTTTACCACCAATTCAAAATCGATCTCTGGAATTTTCTCGGCGAAGTCGAGGCGGCCATAAACATTGGCCTCATCGATTCCCGCATAAACCGAATCCAACAAAAACGTCTTCCCATGCATGGCACCGGCGCGGCGATCCGCCGTGTAAGTTGCGGCACCCATCCACTCAAAATAACGAACCTGATCGCCAGTGATGCGGGGGTGAATGTAAGCAGTCTGCGGAATGAACGACGGACGCGCCGTGCCCCCACAAATCGGCTGCGCCAGATAGTCCGGCGGCGTCGCCCCCAGCGCCTGATAAACGTTGGACAGATGCTTGCGATAAAGCTCGTCGAACTCGCGATCATTCGCGGAGTGGTGCTCAGGGCCGTACCACCAGTTCCAATCGCTCCCCTCGGCGATCAGGAGCTCTTCAAATGCCAGCTTGCGTTGCTCTTCACTACAGCGAGGAGACATTTGCATATAAAAATTCCGTGCATGTGAGAGATAGTCCCAGGAGCGATTGTCCTCGGGTGCGCCGATCCACACATTGAAATTGGCGCCGATCCAGGAGCCGGGGACAACAGACGTGAGCCGAGCAGGATTTTTGTGGCGCTCGACGGCCTCCGAAACCGTGACCGCTTCGATCCTTGGATCGCGCTGCATCGCATCGTAAAAGCGGCGCAAGAATTCGCGACCCGACTGTGGATAATATTCCCACGCATTCTCGCCATCTAAAATCACGGATACGACGGCGTCACGCCCTTTATCAAGAATAGATTGTGCTGAATGTTTAATGTTATAGATGAGATTTAACGCGGCCTCCTGTGCGGGCACGTTGGAGTACACAAATCCAATCAGGTCGGAGATGGTGTGGTCACGAAAGAGCAGATGCATCTCCGTCTGCCCACTCTCGTAGCGATGGACGGTGTAGAGTTTTTCGGCGGCGTCGGCGGGCAATCGCCCATTGCCGTCACGCGCAAACGAAACTCCCAGAGTTCGTTCCAGAACGCCTTGATCGGTGGCCATCCACTTCACGCCCAGGCTGTGGCCGATCGAGAACACTTCCTCGGAAACGCTGCCCTCCGACGGCCACACACCCCTGGGTCGCACGCCAAAAACCTTTTCGTGCAAGTCGAGTCCGCGCAGGAGCTGTTCGCGAGCGTCCTCGGGATGCTGAAAGCGATTCTGTGGCAAAGGCAGGCCGGGAGTGGAAACCGCGGCGGCGTTGGTGTCGCACAGCAACGGAAGAATGGGGTGGTAAAACGGGGAAGTCGAGATTTCGACGCTTCCCCGCTGCGCGGCTTCGGCGTGAGCTGGCAATACTTTCCCGATCAACTCGCGCTCGCGATTGATCACAAACTGTTGATCTTCAAAAGAATAACCGCTGCCTTTTTTGATCAGCCCCGCGATGTCCTTGTCCTCGAGGAAAAATTCGTCGAACCATGCAATCTGCGAAAGCACTTGCAGATCGGTAAAGTCTTGCGGGGAAAAGTCTCTTTCGGCACGCTGGGGCGAGTCGCCAGCACTGCGAAAGCGATCCCAAAGCTCGCGGAAACGGGGATAGCGCCCGATAACGTGCACCTCATTCGCCTGAAACAAATACTGCAGCGCGAACCGGCGTTCCTCCGGCGTGAGTTCTCTGGCGGGCTTGGCCGCTACTTGCAAGAAGGGATCATGGGCCGTCCCGGCAACATAATCCTGGATCTGCGTAATCAGCGAAGGAACCAGATTGAAAGTTTGGTGAACCTTGGGAAACTCATCCAGCAGCTTGACCATGCCGTAATAATCTTTGAGTGCGTGCAGACGCACCCACGGCAGACGGTATTCGCCGGTGACCAGGTCTTTATAAAAAGGCTGATGCTGGTGCCACAGAACAATGACGCGCAGAACAGGCATTTAACGTGGGTTTCCCGAGTCCCGACGGGGTATAAGCAGTCTAGCATGGACCCCATTGTCATCCTGAGCAAGCGTTCTTTGCGTAGCGAAGGATCTCGGCATTTCCCTGCGCTCATGAGTGATACGAAACTGGAGCGGCAGTACTAGAAGGGATAGGGGTCCTGCGACTTCGCTCAGGATGACAAGGGTTTTGGCTTTTCGTGGCACAGCTTTCGCACTTCACCCCGCCGCCTGTTTCTGCTGCTTCGCTTCCCACCGCAACCGCGCCGCTACCAGACGGATATCATCAAAGGTAATCTCCGCGGATACGGCATCCTTAATCGGACGCAGTGCCGCTGTGCCCAGGCGCGCGCAGGCCGCCTCGATTTCTTTCTGCTTGTTGGGATCGATCCAGACGGCCTTGAACTCCAAGTCTCCGCTCTCCACCAGCTCAGCGATTGAAGCGATGATGGTGGAAATTTGGCGTCCGCGGATGACGGCGATTTCGGCAAAGCTCTGGCCTTCGTCCAGCAGACGCTTGGTGGCTGCCGCGGGGCGGGAGATCTGTTGGGGCAGGGCGCTTGCCCGGGCGCCGTTGCGAAAGCCTTCGAGCGCGGCGAAAATCTGCGGGCCATACATTTGCGCTTTGCGCTCTCCAAATCCTGTGATTTGCAACAGTTCAGGAATCGAAGCTGGCTGCTTCCGGCAAACTTCTTCGAGCGTCGCATCGTGCATCACAACGAAAGCCGGGGCCCATTGCACCCGGGCTGTGTTCCGGCGCCATTCGCGCAGATAATCACGCAGCGCTTCGTCCACGCGGGACATGGCAATAGCACTGCCAAGGCCTTTGGTCGCCTTTGGCTGCGCGGTCGCGGACAAGCCAGCCGGCGGTCCGCTGCACACGTCGCACACGCCACAGGTTTCCCACTTGGGCTTTTCTCCGAAGTGCTGGCAGATTTGCCGCTGCCGGCATTTCTTTGAATCAGCGAAGCCACGGATGTTGTGATAGCGCTGCCATGCCCGGTCTCTCTCCTGACCATCGGCAATGTGGTTCGTGAAATGCGCCAGCAGGGCCGCGTCCTTTTTTTGCCAGAGCAGAATGCAGTCGGCGGGATTGCCGTCGCGTCCGGCGCGGCCCGCCTCCTGGTAGTACTGCTCGATGGATTTGGGCAGAGACATGTGAATAACCGCCCGCACCGTGGCTTTGTTGATGCCGAGGCCAAAGGCGATGGTTCCCACCAGCACTCGCACTTCGTCGGACATCCAGGCTTCCTGGTTGCTCTTGCGGACGGACGGCTCCATCTTTCCGTGATAAGCAGTCGCGGCGATGCCGTTCTCCTCGAGAAAATCCACGGTCTGCTCCACGCGCGCGATAGTGGGCTCGTAGACGATCACGTTGCCTTCCGGATAGTTGCGCAACAGGGTCAGCAACAAAGCTGACATCGCCTGTCCCTTGCACTCCTTCACCGCATAACGCAGGTTGGGGCGATGAAAACTGGCAATGTATTTGTGCGGAGCGCGCAGCTGCAGCTGATGAAGAATATCGTGCCGCACGCGCTGGGTGGCGCTGGCAGTGAACGCGGCGATGTGGGCCTGGGGGAAATGCACGCGCAGGCGGCTCAGCTGGCGGTAGTCGGGACGGAATTCGTGTCCCCATTCGGAGATGCAGTGGGCTTCGTCGATCGCGAAAAAGGAAATCGGGACATCGCGCAGCCAGCCGATCGTGTCCTCGCGCGCCAGCCGCTCCGGAGAAAGGTACAGCAGCCGGTACTTGCCTTCCCGCGCTTTCCCCATGATGCGCGATTGCTCGCCAGCGGACATCGTGCTATTCAGCACCGCCGCCGGAATTCCCATCTGGGCCAGCTGCGCGGCTTGATCTTGCATGAGCGCGATGAGCGGCGAGATCACCACAGTAGTTTTTCCCGACACCAACGCCGGCAACTGGTAGCACAACGACTTGCCGCCGCCGGTAGGCATGATGACGCAAGTGTCGTGCCCGGCCACCAGGCTGCGCACGATGCGCTCTTGCATCGGGCGGAAGGAACTGTATCCCCAATACCGGTGGAGCGGCACCAGCAGGTCGACTTCAGACATGAAAGACAGTATAGGGCGGCGAGTACATACTCTGAGCACTGGAATGAAGGGGGTGGTTTCAATTCGGGAGCTGTACCCAGATTGCTGACAGACCTACAACCCTTTGTCATTTCGAGCGAAACGAGAAATCTGCTTTTTCCTTAGCCCCAGCAGACAGCAGATTCCCTCGTCGCGGCGCGTCTCGGAATGACAGGTTGACGGATTGTCGACAATCAGAGGAGCAATTCGATTCAGGCACCCTCGGCTGGACAATCCTCACTGTGGCGCGGTGGGCCGCTAGATGAGGCCGATCACGATGCCAGTGACGGTCCACTCCACGAAATAGGCGGCCGCTTGTTGGAGGGTCAGTTTCAGCTCGATGTTCAAGTTGACATAGTTGTGCACCATCAAAGTGCAAACCGAATCGACTCCGATCAATGCTCCGAAGAGGGAACCCAAGCGTACCCCTTCGGCGACGCCGGAACCGCTCTGGTATAGCAATGCGTAAATCACCGCAAGCGCCAGTATCGCCACGAACATGGCGGCCATTCCGGCCGGCATATGGCTCATCTGTCCTTGCTGGGAGCGGTACACAGCGGGATATTTGAGGAACTCACTCCTTAGCGAGGGCAGCAGGCCGAACGCCAGACCCCCGAGAATAAAATACGCCGCGAAGCCGCCAAGAGCTGCGAGCGCGATCCGGTGAAGTTCATAGCAATCTCTTCCAGGGCGAAAGCAATTTAGCAGAACCTCGCTGGCGAGCAAAGAATCGAGTTTATCGAGCAGATCCGCGGTGCGCTTGCGCTGGCGGGTGGATCACGTCTCCCCGCACCCGTCTCACCTTTAACTATTTTGTATTTTGGCCACGGGTCTGCATAGCATGCCGGGCTGAAATCCAGGCCCCTCCGCACATTCCAAGGGCAATAAACGCGCTGGACCACTCATTGGGGCTATTCGGGCTATGGGAGAGAGACGCGCTCACGACTCTGGGCGAATGGAGAAGCAAAAACCAAAGAAGAAACATTGTCCCCAGTAGAAACGCCCCCCAGCGCGCCATCCGCTGAGTCGCAATGCTCACACCTGCAGCGACGAAGGCCGCGCCCGTCAAGTATGCCCAGAATAAGCCGCCGGGAAGCCACGCCGGCACCAGGCTGGCGATAACGTTCAGAACGAGGAAATGGTCAACGCCGAAAACCACCGACGACGCTCCGAACAGGAAAGGACCAGACTTGATTAGACCATTGATGACCCTTTCCCACCGCCCCAAAAACCATCTCTTCGCCGGCAGAAATCCGGCTAATGTCAATGCCGAGCTACCGATTGCCAGCGTCTCAAAAACAACGGTACGAACGGATACGCTTAAAGGACTCTCGACGACTCTGGGTACCCAATACAGCAGAACAAACAGTAGAAACAGAAATCCCAGGAGAAATGCGGACAGCCGTGCTCTCCTATCTGTCGCGATACTCACACCGGCCGCGAGAAGCGCCAGACCGGTGACGTAGGCCAGGAACGGGTTGCCCGGAACCCAAGGAATGATGTAGCGCACCGCCAGCCCGAAGCCAGCGCAGATCAGCTGCTCTGCACCGGAAGCCATCACTGCGATCGCAAATAAAAGCTGCCCTTGTTTGACTATCTTTTCCAAGTTGACGGCGGGTGGCCCACGCCTCGCCGCGAAGTATACCTCAGACGTATGGCTCCAGGGTGGGACGGACACTCTTGTCCGTCGCCTCTGACGCTGACCTTGTTCAGGCCTATCGCCTGGTCCCTGACGTCGTCCGCGCACAAGGTCGGAAAAGGTCAAAACCCAGCCAATTCTATCGCTTTCCGCACTCGGACAACTTCATTTACGTCGCGACGGTCTTGTCCCTTGGAGCTGGCCTATTCGTCATAACAAACAGCAACCGGTGCAAAAAGCAAAGATTATCGCTCTGTTGATTTCGCCTGCAGGTCTTTTTGCGTTTTACGAGGAAGCCCTCTTAGAGGCGATGTCCCGTTTTTATGGGGTCACGACACTCCCCATGAAACTGCATCTGACCCAGGGGGGATGGTTGGGATGCATTGGCATATTCCTATATTACGCGATAAGTCTGGTTCGCGATGCGGGCCAAGCTACCGAAACAAAACGGCCATCCCCCAACCCACTTCCGGTACACTTAGGCGTTAGATTAAGCGCGTCTCCATGGCCACGACCAAACCGACAGAGACTTTGACTCCGGCTTCTCCCGCGCACGCCAGCCTGCTCACCGACCAGGACCTCTATCTCTTCAACGAAGGCCGGCATTATCGGGCTTACGACAAGCTAGGAGCCCACCTGACCACCGTTGGCGGCAAAGTGGGCACGGCGTTTAGCGTGTGGGCGCCGAATGCGCGCAAGGTTTCGGTGACGGGCAGCTTCAATGACTGGAACCAAGATTCGCATCAGCTGCAGCCGCGTGGCAGCTCGGGCATCTGGGAAGGCTTCATCGCTGGCGCCGGCAAAGGGACGCTCTACAAGTTCCACATCGTTTCACGCGATCGAGGTCAAGTCGGCGAAAAAGCGGACCCGTTCGGAATTTGGCACGAGATAGCGCCGCGAACCGGGTCGGTGGTATGGGACCTCGATTACGAGTGGGCCGATCAGGAATGGATGAAAACGCAGGCGCGCCGGCAATCTCTGTCCGCGCCGATTTCTATTTATGAAGTTCATCTTGGCTCCTGGATGCGCATCCCGGAAGAGGGCAACCGTTCGCTCACCTATCGTGAGATGGCGCCGCGGCTGGCCGAGTATGCAGAGCGTATGCAGTTCACGCATGTGGAACTGCTACCGGTGATGGAGCATCCGTTTTACGGGTCGTGGGGATATCAGACCACGGGATACTTCGCGCCCACGTCGCGCTATGGCACGCCGCAGGATTTTATGTATCTGGTGGACTATCTGCATCAGCACGGGATTGGCGTGATTCTGGACTGGGTGCCATCGCACTTCCCCGAAGACGCGCACGGGCTGGCGTTTTTTGATGGGACGCATCTGTTTGAACACGCCGACCCGCGATCAGGATTTCACCCCGACTGGAAGACTTACATTTTTAATTACGGCCGGAATGAAGTGCGCAGCTTTCTGCTTTCGAGCGCCATGTTCTGGCTAGAGAAATATCATGCCGACGGATTGCGCGTGGATGCTGTCGCTTCCATGCTCTATCT